>Ga0065711_1049568_pt1 | contig 11233 bp, 4 predicted proteins | sample Hoacrofraction12_FD_59098 | JGI IMG/M metagenome (GOLD analysis project Ga0065711, IMG submission 59098) | Hoatzin crop microbial communities from Cojedes, Venezuela - Epithelial fraction 12 v2 (version 2) | ecosystem: Host-associated > Birds > Digestive system > Esophagus > Crop | place... | reverse complement strand
CTGTGCAGCCTGCTGTAGGTGACCCTGCTTCGGCAGGAGGGTTGGACTAGATGACCCACAGAGGTCCCTTCCAACCCCTACTATTCTGTGATTCTGTGATTCTGTGACAAGATCTACAGAAAACTTGAGTTCCTTGGTGCGATGGGCAGAGAGGCTCTGTGCTGGAATAGCCTTGCTGGTGTAGAACAGAGCTCCATGACTGATTGCAAGGGCTTAGGTTCTGTGAATGCGAGGGCTGAAAATTCCCGGGAAGCAGTTTGTTTGTATTCAGAAAGAGTACACGCACTAAGCGTGGTTTCTGGTTCAATTTGTATTGATTATGTAACAGCAGGTTGCACCTTCTGTTTGGCAGTCGTATATCATCCTGCTTGCTTCTATCATATACTTCTCTTGCTAAACTTACTCTTGGGTTTCATTTTAGATTTGGGGTAATGGGTGTTCCAAAAGAAAAATGAGCCATGGTCTTCTCCTGGTCTTGCTTATATTTTCCCAAAGTGTCGTCTTTCTATGTGATGGGTGGGCATCAGCATTTCTAACAGATGTTTTTCACAGGCTATTGCATAGTTATTTTTCAAGTGGCTTCTAAAAGCAGATGTTTCCATGTCTTTGTTCTTTCCCCTCCTGACATTTTAACACAAACAGCAGATTCCACTGCCACTGTCCTTTAGATCTCTGAATAAAATACCATAGCAGTGATGGTGGGTTTTTGTCAGCCTGTTTGGCAATAATAAATACATACAGGCACAATTCTCCTCCCTTTCTCCCTTGTCACTAGCATTGCTTGCAGATACTATCTCAGGCTTTCTCTTGTAGAAATGCTGTCCTTCTCCATGTCCTTAGTCCGCAGTTTAGTATTTTATCTTTACTTTCTTCCGAGACTTTGTTTCTAGTAGCATCCTGAGTGAGTAACCGTGAATCTTTCACTCCCTGAACTTCAGTGTGTATTTTTTACCTCAGGCCAAGGTGGATCACAACGGTGATGTGTGTCATCTCCATCACTGTGAAGACCTTTTGGTGTGATTTTGGATATTTTTTTTGTCAAATACCCTCATTTTCTTTTCTTCTCTCATAAATAGAGATTCAGCAACTGGACTTTCCCATTGTTTACAGAAATAGCCCTGCTTTCTTGCAAACCATTTTGTAAGAGGACTTCTTAATTTGAATACTTGTTCCTCAAAGATCAAGGGAATGCAAGTAAGAATGAAATAAAGGGCAGGCCTGGACAAGTTTCATCCAGACATAATTTATCATTACAAAAGATGAGCTTCAGCTGCTACTCTAAAATGATGATAAATGCTTGGATCAAGATAACAAAAGCTTTCTAGTAAATCTACTCTGTTTCTTAATTTAAACCTCATAGATTTTACCTCCAGCATGTAGAACATCATCTAATGATATAGCACTATAGCTACATGACAGGCTTTGTCCTGTTCTGATTCTGGGTTATTTACTAATTGATGTGGGTGTAGCGACAAAGGTTCTGCTTTCTTCATCTTCACCTTCCTTTTTACTGGATTTTGAGGAAAGCAAAACATTTTTGAAAGATGTAAGAAATTTTAAATTTCAGGACAGTTTTAGATGGAACACAGAATCACAGAGTGGCTGAGGTTAACAGGGACCTCTGGACATCAAGTAGTCCAAGCTCCTTGCTCAAAACAGGGTCAAATACAGCAGGTCATTTGGGGCAATGTCCAGTTGCATTTTGAATATCCATAAGGATGGAGACTCCTAATCCTCTGTAGACAGCCTGTTCCAGTGGTCTACCTTGACTTGCTGGTAACACTCTTTCTAATGTGGCCCAGCAGACTGTTGGTTTTTGGAAGGGCACATTGCTGGCTTGTGTTCACCTGCTTTTTCCGCAAGACCCCCAGGCTCTCCCCTGCAAAGTTGCTTTCCAGCCAGTCAGCCCCCAGTCTCTACTGATGCATGGGCTTATTCCTCCCCAGATACGGGACTTTGCATTCCCCTTTGTTGAACTTCATGTAACTGCTGTCATTTTCTGGGTTGAGGTCCCTTCAAAGGCAGCACAACCAGCTCCTCCTGATTTTTTACGTTGAGGGTGCCCTCTGTCCTGTCATTCAGGTCATGAACGAAGATGTTAAACAGTATTGGACCCTGAGGTACACTCCTGGTGATTGGCCTCCTCCATATGGACTTCCTGCTGCTGATCGCAACCCTTTGAGCCATTCAGTCAGTTGTCAGTCCACTTCCTTGTCCATTTATTTTGCCCATATTAATCAGTTTTTGTATGAGAACATTATGGGAAAGTGTCAAAAGCCCTTCTAAAGTCAAGATAAATAATATCTGCTGCTTGTCCACCAGACTAATAATCTTATCATAGAAGGCTGTCAGGAAGGTCAGGCATGATTTCCTCTTCCTAAATCTGTGCTGACTACTGCCTGTCACTTTCTTGTCCTTAATATGTTTGGAAATGGCTTCCATGATTATTTGCTTCACCACCTTCCCAGGGACTTAGGTGAGGCTGACTGGCCTGTAGTTCTCTAAGACCTCATTCTTGCCCTTCTTGAAGACAGGAATTGGAATTTTTCCCACTCAGGAACCTCTCCTCACTGCCATAACCTGCAGAGATAGTTGAGAGTAGTTTCACAACTGGCCAGCATGCACGTATGCATCTTATTAGGCCCCATGGACTCATGGGTGTCCAGTTTGTTTAAATGTTCCCTAAAATGTTTCTCCTTCACCAGGGGTAACTATTCCTCGCTTCACACTTTCCCACAGGTGTCTAGGCTCTGGGATTCCTGAAGGCAAATATTTTCCCTAGTGAAGACTGAGGTAAAGAAGACATTGAGTATAAGATCATAGAATCACCAAATCATGGAATCATAGAACAGCTTGTGTTGGAAGGCACCTTGAAAGAACATATAGTGCAATATTTTGTGGAAAAGGGAGCCTAGAGGAGAATATCTAGCACCCTTTTCAGTTGTGTCTTCAAAACCTCCAGTGACAGGGACTCCCCCATGTCCCTTAGGAGGTTGTTTCAGTGGTTGATTGTTCTCACTGTGAAAAAATTCTTTCTTATATCAAGATGAGTATGTTGGCCTTTTCGATACACCCTACCCATTCAGTAGCTGGCCCACATTTTACCTAGTCTTCCTTTTTCTGCTGATATACCTGTAGAAGTTGTTCTTGTTGCCCTTCCCTCCCCTTGCCAGATTCAACTGCTGGTGGGCTTTGGCTCTCCTAACCCCATCTCTGCATGCTTAGGCAGTGTCTCTGTATTCTTCCTGGGTCCGCCTATCCCCGCTTCCACGTCTTGTATAGTTTCTTTCAGTTTTGTGAGGAAGCACATTGTTCACCCATTCAGGCCTCCTGCCGCCTTTGCTTAAGTTCCTGCACATAGGGATGGATGGTTCTTGAGTGTAGGTGAGGTGATCTTTGAAAACTAACCCTCTGTCCTGGACCCCTCTTTGCTCCAGGACTGTATCCTGTAGAATTTTTCCAAGTAGGTTCCTGAACAGGCCAAAGTCTGCTCTCCTGAAGCCTAGTGTTGTGATCCTCCTGTCAGGATCCTGAACCCCTCCATCTCATGGTCACTGCCATCAAGACTTTCCCCAGCATTCAAGTCTCTGACCAGTTCTTCCTTGTTTGCACATGTGAGGTGCAGCTGAGTACCTGCCCTCATTGCTCCTCAGACACCTAAGTTAGGAATTTATCATCAATGCACTTCAGAAAACTTCCTGATTTGCTTGTGCCCTGTTATGTTTTTCATCCAGCAGATATTGGGGTGGTTAAAGTTCCCAATAAGGACCAAAGCCGAGTTGTCTGAAGAAGGCCTCATCTACTTCTTCCTGATCAGGTGGTCAGTAGCAGTTACTGATGTGGCACATATTGATCAGCCCTGTTACTTTACCTGTTAGCTCATACCTATATGATTTCTAGTTGTTTCTAAGTCACAAAAGCATCTTTGAAGGGAGACAGTAGAAACTTGATCCTTTAAGAACTTTAAAAATACACTGGAGAGACTATCAGGAGATGTGCCACAGGCAACAAGCATATGTTGGAAAGGAAAGGGATTGGATATCTCTTTTTTTCATCTGCTTTCTTTTTGTCTTTCCTGTTGCAATAGCAATGTTCATCGTTGCTACTACTTTTGTTTGTGACACCAGGCACTAGGATGACAGCTTGGGGGAATGAAGGGACTTTACTAATACCAGCAATCTTTGGGCCTGCTTATTTTTTCCTTTTCCAATTAAATATTTGAAGCTTCATGTAACCTCATGGTTTTTTCTCTTGCTTCTTTCCTGTGTTCAGTCTTGGTCATTATCTGGTGTATGAGTTTTCTGGCAGACTGTAGCAATCACTTTTCCTCCAACAAAAACAATTTTTTATCAGTTATGACATAAAAGTTTGGTGAAAAATGAATTTTCATTTGACTTTTCATGTTGTTTTCCTTTTCCCTGAACTATTTTTCCTGTATCTGATTTTTTTTCCTGCTGTGTAATAAGTTCTGATGATTACAAAATGGTTGGACATGACAGAAACATGTAACAGATGAAGATGCTTTTCATTTCAATTTTTCTGTTCTCCAGGTATCTATTGAATTATCTAGTCATCTGTGTACTCGTTAAGATGTCGTATATTATCTTGGCTTCCTCATCTATTTTTTCAGGCTTAAATTTCTTCTTAAAGTGCTGCTAGGCATTTTTAAGCCAAAAAAAGGACATGTTTACTTCAGCAAGTAAAGATCTAAATGTTGTCTTGCAAAGGGAATCCAGTGGTCTTGTATAACCATGGGAAACTTTCTTGCAGATTACAGAAAATTAAAGAAGCAAGTTTGCTAATTGTAGTATGTTTGTAACCATGCGAAATAGTCTAACCATAATCCTAACTCCAAAAAAAAAAAAAAAGAAGAAAAAAAAAAGTTAGTGACTGCTGCACTGTAGTATTTCTTTCTTTTCCAAAGCATAATCCAACTTTTTCTTGAATTAATCTACACACGTCACTTTAACTGCTGGCTGCAGAACTTTTGGCAGTTTGTTTGATATTCCAATGAATCTTTGTATAAAGAGCTGTCTGAATTGTTTATAGGTTTGTCCTTCTGCCCAGAGTTTATTCCATGATCTCTTATTTTGAAAACAACTGTACTTACAGGGATGCTGTTAAGTACTTTTTGCCTTGCATTGAAAGGTTGTGGTTAGTGGGCAGCAGATTCATAGAACTTGGAATCATTGGACGTGTTTATCAACAGTTAAAAAAGAATAAAGCAAATGAGGCAAGTCCATCTAAATATTCCCATTCAATATTCTTTCTATGCAGTATGACAATAATTTATGTTTTCACAACAAACTATGTTTTTGTTTCTTAAAATTCTTAGAGATGTAAAGTCACTAAGAAATAAGAAGTGATCTGTCAAATTACTCTCTCCACATTGAATGCAGGGTGAAGAAGGAACTAACTGAGTACAAGATGAAGATCAGGATGACTATGACTATTTCTACTGCTTCTTTTTCCAGTTTCAATATATAGGTTGTGTTAACTAGGTAGGCAGAAATTTTTGGACTCTTATAATTGCACGGTTATGGTATTTAGTATTAGTATGGTGTCAAGGCTGTATACAAGTGTCTAAGCAACATTTTCATGTCTTCAAGAATATACTTAGATTAACTTTGGATATGCATTATCATATCTTGGTGGGGAAAGGCAGTAGATGGAAGGAATTACCATTTTTGAATCTGACCTGGCTCTGGCTGAAATCGGTGATGCAGCACCGTGCAGAAAAAAACTGAACTGTCTTTGAAGAAGTTTAGTGTCTGGGATAACTAGCTCTGCAGATTAGTAAGTTTAATTAGTTTAGATGTAGCATTTCACTGATGCATCTACACTGCTTCCAGACTTCAATAGCTATTTCTGCGTAGTGCTGTTGTCCTGGGTTCAGCCAGGACGGGGTTAATTTTCACCAGAATCCGGGAAGGGGCACCGGGCTGACCCAACCCCCACCTGGCCAAACAGAGCCGGGTATTCCATACCATGTGCCGTCACGCTGGGTTCCGGGGAGGGGGGGCGGCGCGGCGGGAACGCACTCGCGGCTCGGGGGCGCGGGTGCCGGTCTTGTCGGGGAGAGCGGCTCTCTGGGTTCGTGTTGTGCTTTCTCCTTTATGTGTATCGTTGTCGTTACTGTTCCCGTTGTTTGCTGTTCTGTTAAACTGCCCTTATCCCGACCCACCAGTTTTCTGCCTCTTTCTTTCCGTTCTCCTCCGCACCCCGGCGGGGGGAGGGGCGGCCGCGTGGCGCTTTTGTTGCCGGCGACAGTCAAAACCAGAACAGCTACACTGTTTGGAAAGTGAAGATGTGAACTTTTCCCTTTTTAGTCATCAGAGAATCCAAACAGGACCTTTATTCCTTGTATCCATCAGACTAAATTTGTATGTGAATGAACCAGCTTTGTTCCTAGGCAATAACACATATTGCTAAAAACAACCAGTCAATTTCCCAATTGTTTAAAAAAGGGGGAAAAATTTTATCGAAGGGGGAACTAACATTGCAAAGTAAAACACAGAAAGAACTCAGGAAATTGCAAAATGAGCCTTCATGCTTCCCTGTTTCATTAAGGTACAGATTTTAACTGCATGGTATTTAACTAAGTTAATTGTTTCAGGTTGTCTGGAATCTATATACCATGTTTAGAGATATTTAAAAAAACCTAGTCTCAGAATGATTAGTAATTGATAACTCATTGATAAAAGTAGGGACTACCTTTAGAAAGGAGGAAGAAGAACAGTTAGGAAGAAAAGACTGATTAAGTAGAATTCCTCCAAAGATCCTGTAACAAAGGACAAACAGCCTAATTTTAAACACATAGAAGATAAAGAGTTGAAGAACACCGAACATATGAATAACAGTCAGAAACATATTGTGTCAGTTGTCAAACCATGTCAAGCCAATCTACAGCAGAGCAGCAGGCTCTGAATACAGAAGAGTTAGCAAGTCTTTGATATTGCTTTATATGACATTCTAAGGCAAACATTCTTAATTAAACTACAGTAGAGTGGATGCAAAATGGGCTTAGGAATTGTACCTAAACGGTATTTTTCAGTACTTCTTTGGTGTATTGAATAAGTATCTGTTGAGACCTCCCAGTATTAAAGATTTTCAGTACTGTCCTTCATAATGGTATTGAACAGACTTATAAAATTTTCAGTTGAGACTACTCTATATACACTAAAGAAAATAATTAGAATTCAAAATTATATTCAGAAGTAAACTTAAAGGGTTGTTTGACAACCAAGTGCAAGTTGTTGCACTCAGACAGGAATAATCAACTGTATAAATGCAGGACGGACAACCCAAGTGAGAATACTGTAGAGAAAGCACTAAGGTTACAGTGGATTTCAAGCTGAATGTTAGTCAGCAAGATGATTTGAGAGTAGAGATTTGAATGTGTTCGTGCTGATTAGCCTGAAGAAGAGAAGACTGAAGAGAGGACATAAGAGAATTGACAGCATAAGCTGTAGCAAGAAAGGTTCTGATCAGAAGTAAGGAAAACAGTTCCAATGGCAAGGAGGGTGAAGTGCTGGAAGAGATTGCCTGATGATAACTTGGATCATCCATCAACAGATGAGACAAACATCTGCTAGGAATGATATGGTTATAACTGAGCCTGCTGTAGTGCGGGAGGGGGGAAATGGGTAACCTCTGGAGTGATTCTGTGTTTATGTTTATGACATTTTCAAGCAGAACTCTTATTAAAAACAAGACTTGCAAGTGGAGCACTAGTGATTCCTGCCTTCTGCACACAAAGTAGTTTTACTGCAGTGCATGTAATTCGCACGAGGTAGAAGCACTGTGACAGCTGTTTCTTGTATTCAGCAGGTAGGTTTTTTACTTCATTTGCTCAATTAGCATTCATATTGTGCAGTGTGGGTTTGACCCAAAGTCCATCAGCAGGAAGAATGGTTTAATAGATAGGGCACTGGGTACAGTCAGGCAACCAAAGTCTTCCTTGCTTTGCCACCAACTGTTTTTGTCACCCAGCTTAAATCCCTTGAGCTCCCTTTGTATTCTTTCCCATGTTCTGTTTGCCATATTTTTTTTGCCCTGCATGGTTCAAGGTCTTGATACAAGCTCTGGTAAGTAGGGGTTATGACACTGTGGGTGTTTGTATAGTACCTATTATTACAGTGCTTGAGCTTGATTGAAACTTCAGTATGCTACTGTAGCACAAGTAATGAACCACAACAACAGAAGATGAAGACCGCAGGTCTTCCTGTTGACTCCAGTGGAAGTAATTGAATAAGGACTTGAATGAATGAAGAGGGGATCTTAAAAGGATATTCTTAGTCAGTAGTCTCTACAAATGTCTTCATGTCCTTGTGCCATCTTATTCTCCTATTCTCATTTGCTTGTGTGAGCTGTCATCTTACTCAGATTTGATGTGTCCCTGCTGTAGCATTTTGAAACACAGAATGCATGAAATATGCCTTTCATATGAGCATACATTCTAGTTTTGCTCAGACATATCTGTGGTCAAAATCTGATACGCTTTGTCTAGTCATAGAGCTCAGAGGCCACTCTTTTATCTAGGAAAACATTTTTCTAAAGAATTGACTTGTACATGAAGTATATAAAGAATGGAACATATTAAAAATTACGTGTAGCTTATACACAAATGCTGGGCTAAGAGCAGAAGTCATAGCATGTTACATTTGAGATTTTTTTTAAATTATTTTTATTGTCATTTAAAACCAATATTTCTCTAAGTTTTACATAATATATTTTTTCATTGGTAAAAAAAATCAGTCTAGCTAATGATGAGATGGCTTTAAAATAATTGTAACTAGGAACTGGGCCATGATTAAAATTGTTCAGCTGTTCATTTTATTGTTTGTTCCCAAAACCTTAAATGCACTTTCTGAGAACAATAACAACAGTTAGCATGTAACTCCGTATGGGCCAATTCATGCAGTCCTCTTCTCAGTCCTTTCTTACTCCAGAAAAACTCCTGTTTAGATGGCTTTATAAGGATTTCAGGATTGGAACTATGTGTTCTAACTATTTTATAATAGTAACATGGAAGCTACCATGGAGAGAGAAGAAAAAAGCAGAAAGAAAGGAGAAACAAAATGAAGTCTAACCTACTAGCACATATAGGTTTGGGGAAGTCTATAGAACAGATTGTGATGTCCTGTTCGGTTAATACCTGTATCTCAGTCAACCTCAGTGAAATAAGTGGGATATTTCCTATTGGATTTGCTATGAGAGGGGTGAAACTTTGCAGTGAAGGTTATAGTGATAGGAATTACAAAGAAGAACAAAACATACAGAAAAAGTTGATGGCCACTTGCATAAAGCGGTTTCATAAGTAAGAAATCATATTTACTGTTGATTGACCTTAGCTGGTGAGTGGAAAGTATCAGCTTCTTGAGGCAGTGGCTGGTTGACCTTCATGGTTGCTCAGACCTCCAGATTGGTTTGACCTCCTTGGGCCTACAGAAGCTTGGGACTTAATGGACTTTTCTCCTACACATGTTCCAAAAATGTGGTGTGTGTTTCTACCTGCAGAACAAACTTCTAATACTGGTGGTGAAACGTGGGGAGTTCACTGAATTTCAGTTGGGTTACCCAGTGTGCATGGAATGCACATTTGGGCCCTTTTATTACCTAAATTTGGAAGAGCTACTGTAAGCATAATTTGAACCTTTTCTCTTGGGAGAAGTATTGAAACCTCATACATGTTTTAGGATGAGTAAGCATGTGGTGTTACTCACAGTAGGAGCCTCATTAGAGCCCATTGATGTCAATGGAAACACTTCCCTTTGCCTCAGTGGGCTGTGGACCAGGAGCATGCAGAGTAACTGAACTAATGTTTCTGCTGACTGTATCCTATAGTGTATTCTGTACAGTTTTACAAAAATAAACATATTTACTTAGCCAAAATACGTAATGTTTAATTTAAAAAAAAAATAATATAAAAAGAATGGATTTCGCTTTACTGGTGTTCTAAGGTTTAATTTAAAGTACCATAGTGAAAAAGACACCAAATATTATAGTTTTATATCATTAGAACCAGATGGTCCATGAAAGCCTCTTGGCTAAACTGGAGTTGGGAAAGCTTGTAAACTCTGGCTAGTCTGAAAATGTGCTCAAAATTGCTATATCAGATGATATGTGCAGTGTTATACTATGAAATACTTTGGCTGTTTTCCTGACATCCTGGTAAGGTGTTATAATATTTAGGCAATTATAAGAAACTGTTTTGGGTGCTATTGTCATTATTGTTTGGCTTTGGAATTGGAAAAACAACAAAATTTCCCTAATGCAGTGAGGTAGAGCATCCCAGAAAACATCAAAGTGAAGAACTAATATGAGGAAAAGAATTGTTATTACTTAGAATTGAATTATTGTGTTTATATGATGGGTCAAATTTGTTTGTTTCAAAAAATTAAAAAAAAACAAATTCCCCAACCCAAAACCTCATGACCTTCATTGTGAAAGAATGATAAGTATTTTCTCTTTACCATAACAGCAGTGCTGTTAATCGAACATCCCTAGCTGACAGTGACCAGACAGAATATTAACTGATTAACTCCAGAATGCAATATTAAAGTAATAATGACCATCAGGAATGATACATGCAACCTACTTCAGTATTAAGTCTGCCATTGCAGTCCTGTGGCAGTCCTTATGCATCCTGGAAGCTATCTTGCCCGGAGCCAGCTTCTGCTTATGCTATTTACTTGTATAGTCTAAAGAGCAGAAGGAGGAGGCAGTTTTGATGAGGTAGACAAGTAGGAATTGACACAAATTGCCCAAGAGAAATAAAGGTAACCTGTTGCTAGTAGAGATTGTATGAAAAACAGCTGCCCATAATACCTCAGCAGAGTTCAGCTATATTTAAGATCAGAGATAATTTTTATGGCCTTCTTTCCTGAGTTATGTAACAGACTGCCAATTGCAACTAATAATCTACAATTTTATTAGAGCATATCAACTGTCTTTGGTTGCTACTCTTAATGGTCTTGATGACATTATACAATAGTCTCATACCTTGGGCATTAGGAATGGATTTTCTTAATGTTTTTTTCCTGTGATTTCCTATTGATCCTTCTCAGGTGAGAACTTCTTGCCTCTGCTGTATTAGTGGTTTCACAGAATCAGAGAATGACAGAATGTTCGGGGTTGAAAGGGACCTCTGTGGGTCATCTAGTCCAACCACCCTGCCAAAGCAGGGTCACCTACAGCAGGCTGCACAGGACCTTGTCCAGGCGGGTCTTGA
>Ga0065711_1049567_pt1 | contig 11234 bp, 7 predicted proteins | sample Hoacrofraction12_FD_59098 | JGI IMG/M metagenome (GOLD analysis project Ga0065711, IMG submission 59098) | Hoatzin crop microbial communities from Cojedes, Venezuela - Epithelial fraction 12 v2 (version 2) | ecosystem: Host-associated > Birds > Digestive system > Esophagus > Crop | place... | reverse complement strand
CCCCAGGTGCAGGACCCTGCACTTGCCCTTGTTGAACCTCATCAGGTTCCTCTCTGCCCAGCTTTCCAGCCTATCCAGGTCATGCTGAATGGCAGCACAGCCTTCCGGTGTATCTACCACAACTCCCAGTTTGGTGTCGTCAGCAAACTTGCTGAGGGTACATTCTAACTCTTCATCCAGGTCGTTGATGAAGAAAATTGATTGATACAATCAATTTGTTACACTCTATTCAACTGAACAATCCATACTATTACTTACACTGTCTTTTCAGTTTCCCTGGACACGCTTAGATTTCTGTTTTAAAAGAGTACTTGCCAATTCCCAAGAATTTTCACAAGATGTTTCAGTCAGCATTTTCAGAAACTACTGCAAATTAGAAATATTCTTTAAAGTACTAGAAATTTCAGACTTGTTTAGAAAGCTAAGATTGATTTTTGTTAATGACTGAGAGATATGAGGGAAAACCAAGAAATACCACCAGCACAAACACATATGAAAACACGGCAGGAACAAGAAAGAAACCATCACAGCTATTCTATGTTTTATATTGTACTGCATACCATGCAGTCTCAGCTTCAAACAGAGACTCCTGGACAAATTAATACTGACCTCCTTTAGAATGGTGTATCTGCCCATGTAGATGAACATATGTTTTAAGATGGAGAACAAAATCTAGAGAGGGATTCAGTGGGATAGACCTGTAGATTTAAGGAGCCAAATAACCAAGTGGAAAAAGAACAATTCTAATTCCCAAATAAGAATGAATTTTCTTCTGAATTTCTAGCACAAGACGTTGCTTTATCAAACCTGTTCAAAGGAGTATCTCAGAGGGAAGAGAAGAAATCTTAGCTGAAGTCAGTTCCTTAAAGCCCATAAATAGTTACATATGTTACTACAGCTTTTTACATCCTCCTCCTTTTCCTGTTTCATGTGAATTGTCTATAGTCAATTTATTCTGTTGCTGCTTTGAAGTTTGTTACACACTCTAGCCTAAGGGCAGAGTAGCCAGCTTTTCACCTCAGTTTTTAAGTAGCAATCTATAAATACCTCAAAAACATGAGATATACTCTTTAATGTCACACTAATTTAGTGAGTAAATATGTGTATCAAATATACTCCTCCTTTATCCTAAGAAATAGGATTTTTCGCTGTACAGCAAGAATTGAAAAAAATTCATTCAGGATCTTGCATCCAAATATGACGTATTCTATACTACTGCAGATTTTCAATAAAGGTGGTGAGAATCAAGTGACAGAAAGAAAGTTCTTTAGTTTAAAAGGTACAGATGTTTGTTCCAAGCTTCCCTTTCCTGTCATGAGCTGCTGATCTGTGCACCCCCAGCTTTTTTTCCCCCGCTGTTACCACACACACTCCTCTTCTCAGGAAAGCTAAACTCACAGTGAGTGAGCATTGCAACTTGATGAAGCAGTGTGAACAAGGTTTGCACGCAAAAATCCATCTGGCCTTAATTTACTGTTACTTTACACAAGCAAACAGGACCTTCATAGACCCTACTTGACAGCTACTGAGCATTAACACCTACTCAGAGTTGTCCAGCCCTTGCAAAACTGTAACACCGTCAACCTCACTAGACTAGGGGAGTCTCCTTGCTGCGCTGAGAGTGCAGCCTCCAGACAGCAGCAGGCACTTCTCCATGTCTCTAAATGAATCTCCCGTCAAACATGGAGATGTGGAAATGGTTTGCAAGAAAAAACAACTGAGAGCATACAAAGAGACATCCAGTAACAGAACAGCATATTCTGCGCCCAAACCCGCTCTGTATCCTTCCAAGAAAGACAGTCAGACGCACAGGGTTGCTGATCAGCTTCAATACGATGGTCCTGAGAACCACTTCATACAGTGTAAGAATATACAAGTTAAATTCATGAAAAGAACAATATGCATCATGTTTCAATATGTGTAAAGAAAAAAAAAAAAAGGTAAAAAAATGGCACCATGCTGTTTCCTACGAAATAGCCTAACACTAAAAACACTTCTTCATTGTGGCAAACTCGTTCCAAAGAATAACTCTGTTGGCAGATCATAAACCCACAAAATGTGTCACAGGCTTTAGGACTAAGGGAAGAGCAGGCGTAGAGGAGTTTTCTAGCTGCTTCTCTTTCTGAAGTGGCTTTTTCATTTTTAACAGGACAGCAGATGCTGATTTAAGTGATTTTTGGCTGAGATACTACTAATTGATCTTTTCATCTGCCATTAATTTATTTGTCTTCTTGTTCATTACGAGATTTCATTGCAGCAACATAGAAATTTGCCAGTTTCCATTTAGAAAAATACCCATTAAACTTTCCATTAAAAAAAAAATCCTCAGATCTTCCATTGTAAGGAGTTAGTCCCATACTGCAGTAAATGCTTCTATAAAATAGCATGTCTGCCTTCTAAGAATTACGAGTTTTCAACTATAAGCACTCACTCATTTCTATCTTAATAAAAAGCAAAGTATGCAAGGAAGAAGGCACAAGAAAACTTCATGTACTGGAAAGAGGTGTCAGCAAAAACAGTCACATAGCCTTTCACACAGAGAATGTGTCTTTTACACAGCCAGTTGTGTGCAGGTTATCAATAGCCTCCAACTGCAACACACATTTTCAAGTATCTTCCTCTCAGGACCGATTCAACCTCTGGCTTCTCATGCCAAATCTGAAAATACAGACTTCTGTGTTGTTTGAAATGCTATTTTCTTAGAGTTTTTGACAAATCTGTCATTAAAAAATGACAATTTATTGTTGCTTTCTGATTGAAATTTTTTCCTCATTCTGCTGATCAAGCACTCTGAGAGATCAACTCTGGCTGATTTTATTGTGACAGCTAAGACGTGAACTTGCCAGACTGAACTTGGGTGATGGAACCAGAGGTGTACGCTTCCATCCTGACTCTGATGAAGAAGCAGCAAGTTCTGACAGAGAAGCCGGGTAAGAAACATACTCAGCCACAGCAGCCTTTGTACAGTGACCTTGTTTCAGCCTCTGTAGCAAAGTTTTGCCACTTTTTCTCTCTCCAACCCACAGCGCAGAGAATAACTGGACACTGCTCCATCTTCTGTACCATTAGCAGACTTGTTTGCCAAGGTTCCCTTGGTTTCAATTGCCAATAAATAATGCTTTCACAGCCACAAAGGCGGCAATGGAATTATCCAGTTGTTATGAAGGAAGGAGTATGGGGAACAGAAAGGATAATTGGTCTGTACAACATTAAAGTCTGCTCTGAAAAGCCAAAAAATCTTAACCACTTGTACATATCCTTTTAGCATTTGCCCTTATATGCAATCCTTCACTGAAAAGCACAAAAATAAGTCTGGAGTCTTCACTTACAAGTTCTACATCATTATTTATTCTGTATCACCACTGTCCTTCCTTTTCATTATCAGATCAATTCTTACCTATATGTATTATGTATGCCAGTAAGATTTATAACATTGTGAAGTAAGAGGAGAACTAGGCACAATGAATTCACTGCTGTCTGAAGGGCTTCTGCACAATCATTCACAATACACAAAATCAAGCCAGGTTACTTACATGCTGTGTGCTTGTGTACTTGTGTGTGTTACGTTAAATGCTGCACAGAAATAGTAACTATAAAATTACAACATTTTAGATGAAAGGCCATGCAAGAGAAAATGTTGCAATGAATTCCAGAAGATACAGATAGGACATTTTCTGGAAAAAGTGTAACAAAACATGAAGTCTGAGAAATACCCGATTTTGGTATATCTACTGGTGTACCTCTTGCCAAACTTTTATATTTATGAAAATACAGGCCCTAGTATTGGTCAGAAAACTTTCAGCTTTTCTAACCATTATCCACCAGAATTTACTTTTCTTAAAACCAACTGAATTTAAAGTATGGGTGCATTTGCTAGTATTTTAAGAGAAACCATGTTCCTTCTAAAGAAGAAACTACACACCTACCCTGCAGATCAGGAGACCTAAGAAATTAAAAATCACCACTCTCACAACTGCAACTCAGTTTAGATATTCAAAAATGTCAGTCCAGCCCAAACTTTCTCAAAAATCCAATACATACACACAGTCTTTTTCCCATCCTTCACTTCTCTGCCAGAAACCTTAAATTTATATGCTTTTTAAAACTTTCTTTTTTCTCCTTTCTCCTCTTCTGCTTGTGATACTGCTCCAGTTATAGGGTTTTTCACATGTTTTTTTTCCTAAAACATCCGAAAGGCAGTTACAATTAGTTGAAAGAATTGGAAAGGTTAACTCCGTTTCTGGTAAGCTAAACTGTCTCCCATAGTGCAAAAGACCAAAAGCAAAATGAAAATACACAGAACTGAAACATAGCATTTCACTAAAAGAAAGGAAAAAAACCCCAAAGAACCACAAACCAAAGCAAAAAAACATCCAGTAGTAGTAATCCAGCAAGATGTGACTGACCGGCACAGTCAAGCGACTAAGAAATATTTTAAAATCTGCCTTTTAAGATCGATGTATACTTACAAATGGAATGCTGTATTTTCACTTCCCACAGCATCACCTGATTTCTTCCTCCTCCTGTTTGAAGTTTTCTTTTCCTACACTTTGGCTTTAAGTTGATCAAGCAATCTATTCCAAAACTGTGGGTTTAGATAGTACTACAATAATTCCTTGAAGTATTAGGTTCCTAAACATCTGCAGGATTTATGCTTAAAATATACCAAAACCATGCTATGATACCTTCCAACTTCAAACTGAGGATGAGACAAAGTATCCCAATGTCACACCACTGGAAATTAGGATAACAATTGCTGGCTCGGTTAAAGTTAAAGGTCAAGCATGACTATACAGGTTCAGCACTTCATCCAAGCAACTTCAAACTAATACAAAGCAAAAACGCCTTCCCATCTCAATGCAGCATCTACAGAAAGTCAAATCATTTACTTAAATACTTGCAGTTGACAACAGCAACAAGAAACCTCTTTCAACACCTTCTATTTGCAAAAGTTAAGAGGATTAAGAGGCCTTTTTGGACATTCTGTCCACATACAAGTTATGGATTTTCACAGGTCACACTTACACGGAAGAGAAACTTGGTGCAGAACAATCTGTTCACCAGCACAAAAACATTAAATGAAGATATTCAGCAGCCAGTGAATTCCAGGGCCCACAGAGAAGAAAACCTGACCTGGTTAAAGCACAAACTGGATACAAGAAAAACAAACAAACCAACAAACAAAACTGAATAACAAGGTCAGAAGGAAACAAATTTTTCAGGGAAAAGGCAGCATGCCACGGAGAAGATGGATAGATGGATATACTAAAATGTGGAGGAGTACACTGGACAATTTCTGTACAGTCACTGGACGCACCCTTGCAATGCAATTCTGACAACAGAATCACAACTCCTCTGTTTATCACTGTTGTTGTCAACTGTTTTTCATTACAAGCTTAAGATCCTTTAATGAAAGGCAATTACAAGATATATAGTGTTCTGCATTAGCATTCATCACCTAAATGAAAGATTAAAATGCAGTTGTCTCCTGCAAAGTGACTGGAGTGACGTGTGGTTATTTTCAAGTTGTCCCTCAAGAGTTTCTCCGTGTGTAAGCAAAAATGACTTTGCTTTCTAAATGCCACCAAAGCTGAGCTTGCCAAACTGTGTTTTTATCGCTCAGCACTTTGTTAACTTTAATAAAGAAGCACATGAGCATATTCTGCCTCCAACAACATAGCATTATAATCTTCTGAATCTGAAGATACTGGCAGCACAGCTATCATCAAGCACACAATTTAGCCAGAATAGTGTGTTACGGGAATGTATCCAGCTCAGCTCTCCGAGCCCAGAACAAGAAAAACTTTGCTGTTTATTAAGTCTTCGTATTTTGTTCTTAATGGGAAGAAAAGGAAAAGGAAAAAAAAAAAAATAAACCTCAGTAAGAGGCAGTAAAAATGTCTTTCGTCAAATACATTCTGATTATCATGATTTTTCATCAAAATATACACATTCAAATTAGGATGAAGTATATTCACAGTCACATTCGCTGTTTCTGTAACTGCTGCCTTCTTAAGCATCTAAAGGCGTTTTACAAAAAATGACTTATTAACCCTCAGAATACTCTTCTTATGTAAGAAAGAATTACCCTAATAATTCAGCTCTCTGAAGTCTGTTTTTCTGACACCAACTGTTCTTTTGTGATAAAAAATAAAATAATTTTAATTTCTGAGCTCTTTATTTTAAACATTTTCTATCCTACTTCTCTATAATCCTAAAGGAGAATAAATTACACAAACCAATTTACATAATAAAAAATCTGATCGTAATTCTGTTTGTCATATTTTTCATACGCAGTCATATTTTTTGAATGAAATGTAGGCTAACAAGTGTATTTCCTTCATATAGTACTTCTGTTAAGAAACCCATAAATTCTAATTTTTTCTGTCTTGATACTTCATAGAATCATAGAATCCTAGAATGGTAAGGGTTGGAAGGGACCTTAAAGATCATCTGGTTCCAACCCCCCTGCCATGAGCAGGGACATCTTCCATGAGACCAGGTTGCTCAGAGCCCCATCCAGCCTGGCCTTGAACACTTCAGGGAGGAGGCATCCACAGCTTCTCTGGGCAACCTGTTCTAGTGCCTCACCACCCTCATGGTGAAGAATTTCTTCCTAATATCTAATCTAAATCTGCCCTCTTTTAGTTTACAGCCATTCCCCTTTGTTCTATTACTACACACCCTTGTGAAAAGCCCCTCTCCATCCTCCCTGCAGGCCCCCTTCAGGTACTGGAAGGCTGCTAGAAGGTCACCCCAGAGCCTTCTCTTCTCCAGGCTGAACCACCCCAACTCTCTTAGCCTGTCCTCGTAGGAGAGGTACTCCAGCCCTCTGATCATCTTCGTGGCCCTCTTCTGGATCCGCTCCAACACATCCATGTCCTTCTTATGTTGGGGGCTCCAGAGCTGGACGCAGCACTCCAGGTGGGGTCTCACAAGAGCGGAGCAAAGGGGCAGAATCACCTCCCTCGACCTGCTGCCCACATTTCTCTTGATGCAGCCCAGGATACGGTTGGCTTTCTGGGCTGCATGCACACATTGCTGGCTCATGTTGAGCTTCTCATCCACCAGTATTCCCAAGTCCTTCTCCTCAGGGCTGCTCTCGAGTCACTCCCAGCCCAGCCTGTACTTGTGTTTGTGATTGCCCCGACCCACTTGCAGGACCTTGCACTTGGCCTTGTCGAACTTCATGCGGTTCACACACGCCCACTTCTCCAGCGTGTCTAGGTCCCTCTGAATGACATCCCTTCCCTCCAGCGTGTCAACCACACCACACAGCTTGATGTCGTTGGCAAACTTGCTGAGGGTGCACTCAGTTCCACTGTCCATGTCGCCAACAAAGATATTAAACAGCACCGGCCCCAGTACTTCCTAAATGCTCTTCCCTATCTTAACACTAAAATTTAGCCAACTGGAAATCTCTCTTAACTTAAATATGACACAGTAATTTGTTTATATATTCTTCATGATACTGGAACAACTGACGCAATGGATGGATGCAAAAGATGTAACTGATTTAACTGAAGCAGACTTTTTTTAATATATAGTTCTATAATTATAAGCACTGAAACTAAACATGTAATTGAATAACATACATTGAAACTAAAAAAAGGGTTGGAGAAGACATTCCACATTTTCAAGTTATTTAAGTACATAAAGGTTGCTACCAAATCCATAGAATCATGGAATCATTAAGGTTGTAAAAGACCTCTAAGATCATCAAGTCCAACTGTCAAACCAACACCACCATGCCTACTAAACCATGTCCCGAAGTGCCACATCTACATGTTTTTCAAACACCTCCAGGGATGGTGACTCAACCACTTCCCTGGACAGCCTGTTCCAATGCCTGACCACTCTTTCAGTAAAGAAATTTTTCCTAATATCCAATCTAAACCTTCTCTGACACAACTTGAGGCCACTGCCTCTCATCCTACCATTAGTTAGTTGGGAAACAAGACCACCCCCTGCCTCACTACAACCTCCTTTCAGGTAGCTGTAGAGAGCAATAAGGTCCCTGCTCAGTCTTCTCTACTCCAGATCGAACAATCCCAGTTCCCTCAGCCACTCCTCATGGGACTTGTTTGCTAGACCCCTCACCAGCTTCACTGCCCTTCTCTTGACACGCTCCAGCAACTCAATGTTCTTCTTGAAGTGAGGGGCCTAAAACTGAACACAATACTCCAGGTGCGGCCTCACCAGTGCTGAGTACAGGGGCACAATCACCTCCCTGCTCCTGCTGGCCACACTACTTCTGACACAAGCCAGCACGCCGTTGGCCTCACCGTAAAGGCCATATGGCCATCCATAAAAGGACTCTAGGCGGTATGTTTCAAAGCACACCAGCATCAAGCAGATTTGATGTTTTCCTACAACACACCCAAAATGCCTCACTCTGGAGCTCTACTGATAAGCCAGGCTCTGTCCGCATATTCCTGGCACACACAGTCTAACTCTACAACTTAGACTCCAAAAAAACAGGGGGGGTTTGGTACTTATTACTAGCTCTCAACTTTGAAAATTGTTTCTTCCTAGCCATCTCCACCCCATTCCCGCTCACCCTGCTCCTCTTTCCATTACGAACTCCCCATTGTTCTGTAGAATCAGATGTGGGGCAACAAACTCCCCACAAGGCATACAGAGTTTTAAGGCTCTGCCTGTAGAAGGTTATAACTGAAATAATTTGTGTACAAACTCCAATTTCATGGGCCGAAACTACAATTTTCTTTGTACTGGCTTACCTCATTCTCTTTGGATGTGTACGGTATCTTGAGAGTATCCATGGCTCTGACCATCGCTTGCATGGCAGTAAATATATTTTGGTAAACCACTTTTGTGAAGCCTTTCCTGTCTTCTTCTGTGTAACCTGATCCATGAATAATCCTCATTTGTTTAATGAATGTACTCTTGCCACTTTCTCCTGTGCCTGGGGGAGGGGGAAAGAGGAGAGAGACAAACAGTGTTGTATTTGCAAATCCTAGAGTTGAGAATATTTGTAAATACACATACAAACAATGTGCACCTTATCTGAGCATGCATAAGAGTCACCATTAATCACAGTATCATTTCTGAACTCCCTATTCTCTGTAATTTGTTGTATTTTAGTCAAAATATTTATACTGCTGGGTTTGGATGGTTTTTCTGGAAAAAAAAAATATATATATATAAAAGTATCGTATCATAACACATCCTACAATGTTTAATCTAAGGATCCTCTAGGTAGAAGTCAGACTACAAAAAAAAGCAAGGTACAAGTACAAAAGAAAGAAATTTTGTTTGTGTAAGGATTAAATTCCTCAACACTGACAGTTTTGTACAAAGTTTATGCACCATTTACACCTTAACAATACAGCCTGCACTAATCCTGAACTTGGGGACGAATTTTGTCATTAGGCCACATTACTTAGTTTCACGTTTCCACTGATTCTTATATAAATACTGACTGAAAACACGTTAACTGAAATTATGAAAAATGCGTTCATTACTGGCAGCTACTCTGGGAATTATTGATTCTATTTAAAAAAACCCTAAAAACAGGTTATAAAGTTATATATAAACTTACACAATTCATAAAATATTTTGCATGTACATATTGCTTTCAGCCCATTTACAGGACATAACAATGTACTTCCTAACATTTTTCAGGACATAACTCTTGTTCCTCTGTTCTTTCCCATTAGCCTTATAACAGAAAACTGTCTGCACTGACTCATAGCAAAGATCCATTCAGGCAGTGTCCCACCCACAACCAAGTTTGTAAGTAGTGGCCAAGAGGCGAGTAAAAAGAGGGGCCAGAGTATTTGACACTTTCTCCACAAAACCCTCCCTCCCTTTCAAAGTTAGGACTCTAGCTTAGAAGTTCATTAGCTGAATGCTACCCTACTGTATCTTTCAAATACTTGGGTGGGTTTCTCCTTAATGCAATGGAAATGTTTTGCATCCTCCACGCATTTTAGTAAGGAGCTTCAGAGCTCTATCACCCATGACGCTTCATTTGTTCTGAGTTTGAATCCAACAAGTTCATTTCTGTTTCTTGTACTCAGTAAATCTTCCCCCCTGCCTTCTCCACACACCCTTGATTTTATACACCTCTGTCATACTGTATGTGGTTTACATGGCAAAGTTTTGGCAAATGGGGGAGCTGCAAGGGTGGCTTCTGTGAAAAGATGCTAGAAGCACAGTATTCTGGCAGGACCTATGGCCTGTGGGGACCCACACTGGAGCAGTCTGTTCCTGAAGGACTGCACTCTGTGGAAGGGACCCACGTGGGACAGGTTTTGAAGAACTGTGGCCCATGGAAAGGACCAATGTTGAAGAAGATTGTGAAGGACTATCCTGTGAGAGGGACCCCAGGCTGGAGAAGGGGAAGAGCATGAGGAGGGAGGAGCAGCTGAGATGAAGCGTTAGGATCTGACCACAACCCCCACTTCTCATGCTCCTGTGCTGCTCAGGGGGAGGAAGAAGAGTGAGTAGTGAAGCTGAGCCTGAGAAGAAGGGAGGGGTGGGAGGAAAGGCGTTTAAAGATTTGTTCTTATTTCTCACTGTCCTTCTGTTATTATATGGTATTAAATTAAATTAATTTCCCTAAGCCCACCCTGTTTTCCAGTGAAGGTAATTGCCAAGAGATCTCCCTGTCTTTATCTTGTCTCATGATTTTTTTTCATCATATTTTCTTTTCTGTCCTGTTGAGAAGGGGGAGTGCTAGAGCAGCCTGGTGGCCACCTGGAGGTCAACAAACTTCAACCCACCACACATATTCAACTTCAGCTGTACTTTTTCTAGGTTAAAGAGTCCTAGACAGATCAGTTCCATTCTCAGGTGGGAGATAGTCCACAGCTTGATAATCCTTTTGACCCTTCTTGAAGCTTTCTCAGTTCTGTTTACCTCTCAGATACACCTAGAGTACCAAAATTTCAAATACTAAGGTGCAGCCAAAACTTACATTTATTACTTCACATGATTGTGTTATCTGTACTGTAATTAATTAACACAAAGAGTGCAGGTGCTATATAGTTACTTACATTACTTCATACTGATCTACAATTAACTTTACTTGCCATTTCACTGCCTACGCATAGAATTCTAGAATCACAGCTTGGAAAAGACCTCTAAGATCATCAAGTCCAATCACAGAATCACAGAATGGTAGGGGTTGGAAGGGACCTCTGTGGGTCATCTAGTCCAACCCTCCTGCCGAAGCAGGGTCACCTACAGCAGGCTGCACAGGACCTTGT
>Ga0065711_1049566_pt1 | contig 11235 bp, 6 predicted proteins | sample Hoacrofraction12_FD_59098 | JGI IMG/M metagenome (GOLD analysis project Ga0065711, IMG submission 59098) | Hoatzin crop microbial communities from Cojedes, Venezuela - Epithelial fraction 12 v2 (version 2) | ecosystem: Host-associated > Birds > Digestive system > Esophagus > Crop | place... | reverse complement strand
CTCTTCTGGCTTTTGTCCCGTAGTTAGGTCGCTGTAACTATGTCGCTGTAGCTAGGTCGCCTTGACTGGCTCTAGGTGACCGCTAACATTTCAGGTGGGAAACATGGGACTTTTTGTTTCAGTTAATTTAAACAATAGATAAAAACCACAAACACACCTGCAACCATAGTAATGCTATTCCTATTAAAAATCCCCCTTTACCGTTATTGTTTAATATTGATAATTACCTGGAAACCAAACTCTCTGTTGCTGGACCTAACGTCCAGATGGGCAGGGGCTATACAAGGGACATAACTAACAGCATGGTTTATGTTTATGGTTAACAGATTTCATCCCCTTGGTTACATCACTACTGTAAAACATCATCAGGAACTCACCATGTTAATAACCTGTTTGTAAAGCGAGGTACATCTTACAGAGTTCAGTATGTTTTACCATTGAGTTTCACATTTGATAGAAAATTTTAGCAGAAACTGAACTGCAGCAGTGGAGGGAATGAAGGCCGAAGTCTTTCCCAGGTGGTCTTACAAAGTTGTTGCTAATGTGGCGTAAATAGGCATACCCTATCAAGGACATTACGTTTTCCGTATGTTTGAGATACCCTCAAGGATTTTCACCCAAATTCCGTTTTGTAAGCAAAAGTGCATGCTTAGAATTTGGCAAGGTAGTTGTTTTTGTCTGAGTGTGGTGAAGGGGTAGATCTGTTTGTTACCACTGCAAAACCCAATAGTATACTCTACTGATGCTTGTAATAAACAGTGGTTGCAAATGTAGTCTCGTTACCTCTTTTGTGTTGTTTAAATTGCTGTGAGTCATTTTAAATAGAACGGAGAAGAAAAACAGGGTGCTTATTCAAGTGTCTGCTTTCATATGTGGTCTCTGGTACTTTTCTGGCAGGATCCTGGAAGAAGGAAGTGCCTTATAGTCAGTCATTGATAGCTTACTGTGACAGAGGTTTAATTTAGTTATAGTTTCTTTAGGATACTTGAGTCAGATGGTGGCTTGGAATCCAGAATCATGACTACTTCTCTTCTTGCTTTTGTTCCAGTTTAGACAGCCCAATTTTACAATATGTTTTTATCCTGTCTCCTATTTTTTTTTATTTATACATGCATATTACTTGTATTATCACAAGATGGTTTTCTAAAATTGCTACGAACTTCTCTTTTTGTGCATTGTTGTGCATACTCCCAGAATGTCCTTACTTCCCAGAAATCTGTTTCCGCTTTTACCACAGTCTTCTGAAAAGCACATCTTAGAGTGATATGCTTATAAAAATAAAAATCTGGATACAGCTATACTTAAAAAGAAAATTAGCTAAAAACTTCTTGTCATAGTCATCCTTTTGCAGCTGGGGAGACTTTCATGTACAAAAGGACATGTATGTTTATAGAATCATTTAGGTTGGAAAAGACCTTTAAAATCATGGAGCCCAACTGTGTTGTGAGCACCTATGATGCTGTCGTTTGCTTAAAATGTATCTAGCAGCCAGTACCTTTGAATTCTAAAGAAGAGATGTTTTTTGTTACTGACACAGCGGGGACTAGCTGGCAGCTACTACCATTGAGTGCCAGATTTGTCATTTGGCTCAGAATCCACACTTCATGAAATCTTCATCTATTACTTGTCGACAAAACATCAAAGAACATCAACATGAAAGAATTGGGTACTGCTTTGTGATTTTCCTTTTGCCTGCTTATTTCCTTTGGTATTGTTCAGGATACAGTGAATCTCTGTAACGAGAAAATGGACAAAATGGTTGACAAGCTTCTATTTAACTTGGGCTCAGTTTGCTGCTGTTCCAGAGCTTTGACATTACCAGAATAGTCAGGTTAACTGCAAGTCATGATGTAGTAGGATAAAGAAAAACTATATCCTTCTAAAAGGAGTCAGGTAGACTATGAAAACTGTTTCTAAATAGTATTCAAAAGACTGAGCTAGGCTGTCATAAGCTTTTGGTTAGTGTGTCTTGTCAACCATAGCATACACAGTGGTGTACCTAATAATAAATAAAACCATTATAGTGTTTACAAAATCCAACACTCAAAAGATCAGAGGTTTTTATGACTTAATTCAGAACTGCCTCTAATACTGTTCTTTATTGCTGCATTTTGCCGCGTCTCTACTTTTCTTCTTACCCTGCATTGCACAGTTTCATTTACCTTTCCCTCCTACAGCAAACACCTTCCCCTCCTGTAACAAATGAAGAAGTCCTGCAGACAGATCTTGTTGGTTGCACAGACCTGTTGCCTCAATACTTACCGTGGTTGAGCATTGGAGCCCTTAGATGCAGCCCACTGACCTTTTGGCAAAGTGATAAGCAGCTGAAAATAAAGTTCACCATGGGAATTGTCAATCAGCCTAGGTTTGGTGCTCTGAACTCTTCGTAATGTTTCAGAAATTATACTAAGTCAGCAATTGGCCTGGCAGTCTAGATTAAAAATAACTTCAAGCAAATTTAAAATATATGTGACTCTTGTCTAGGGGAGAAGCTAGTATTGAAGTTATTTGTGTTTGGGGGTTTTTAGGGTGGGTGGGTTTTTTTGTTGTTGGTTGGTTGGTTTTGTACATAATTGCCAGGTCGAGAGAAAGTTGGATGGATGGAGTGAAAATGCAATGAATCGAATAAAGATACTGAGTCTTGCTTTGTGTTAGCAACAAAGCTTGTAGTTCATGATTTTGTTAAAGAAACTCAGTTGCCATGTAGAAGGTACTGTGAATGTGACGTAAAGATGATGTATGTTATCTTGGAAGAGTTATTATTAGCTCTTGAGCTATTGCATTTTGAAAGGCAATTTGTGTGTATTGTTTATGACACAAGATAATAACAGAATAGTCAGAGTATTTAATTATGTATATTCATCATATGTAAAATTGAGAGATTTTAAACATGTCGAATAAAGACTAGTATTTTGAGAAGGTAAAATGGAAAATCTAGATGAAACAATGACAACTCACAATTTTAACTATAGATCTATCCTTCTAAAACTGGTATTTTGTTAAATGTTGCCAATGAAGTTTTTGAACGTGAATTTGAAACAGTAGCCAGCAAAATGGTTTGTAGGTGTTTAATTTTACAATGTGAGTAATCCTGGATATTTCAATTGGGCAATTCATCTGTCTAAAGTTAAATAGGTGTTGAAGTACTTTGCTGGTTCAGGGACTGGGTAAGTCAAAAGAAAAAGCTTTGTGCGTTTAGGCAGCAAACTAGGAAGAAGCTTTGTGCATGTCAAAAATATTTATTCCCTGGCAACAAAGAGGGGTTGAAAAGGAAATCTTTCGTAAAGGGGAAGAAAAATCTCAGCTGAAAAAAACCATCAAAATAGAAAGTAAAGTTAGTTCCTTGAGATAATTTATAGAATACCACCGTAACAGCTTAGTGCAAAATCGATAGAGTACACCGAATAATTTTTTTTTTTCCCCCGTGCATTATATGATGGCAGAACATGTTCCTCGTAAGCGGGAACATCATGGGAAGCACAAAACTACTTTGCTGAGCGTAAATGAGCAAGCAATCATGCAGTAGTATGCAAAGGTATTCCACTTTTTAACCCGCTTAAATATTAACTTCTTCCAAAGTCTTGGTTAAAAGATATATGAAGCCATGTTTCTTTGTGTTTTGAATTAATATGCTCTCTTATTTTTGCATTTCGTCTGTGACTTTTTAAAATTTCATTTTATGGTCATATTAACTGCACTAAGTGTAGATCTAGCTACATGAGATACTCTCTTTTTCCTTTCCATTTTCTTTACTTAAAAGTGATAAAGTGCCTCGTATTTGCTGGAAATGACCTGGAGTACAATCTATGTAGTATGTTAAATGCAGGGTGATTAGGAGAGAATGTTTTACGGCCAAACTTTCTGGGCAGTAAAAGCCTGGATAGTCACGTTCAATTTTGAAGCAAGTTTCTTCTTCCTACTCTACTGCAGAATTACCATGTAAATTTCAGAATTGTGACTGCAGGACAGATTAGCTGATCCAATGCTGTGTCTCCTGAGAGCAGAGGTTAAGGGAGCCAATGCAGTGACAGTCCTCAGTATCTCAAGCTTAAGTGGAGACGCCTCATCGATCCCCATTGTTGCGCTGGTAGGACTCAGACTGCTCGAATGGTGGAGTGTGAAGGGAACAGGAAAGGCAGGGTTACCGTGAAATTAGTCTTCTGTGTTCTCGCAGCTGTGTACCTCAGTCTTGTTTTTACGGCATTGTTCAAAGTAAGTGTAATACATAATGTGCAGTCAGTGCAGTGCTTAAATGCAGGGATGCCAACAAATGGTCTGTTTGTTCTTTTTTCACTGAATTAGTCTTAAAACCTTAGTCAGAAGCAAGGCTGTCACTTCTGAACATATTTAAAGCATTTTCTGCACAGTTAGATAGTGGAGTTATTTTGTGATCTTAATTCATGGTTATGGTGTTTCTTCTTCCTAGCTACAGGGTTTTTTATAGTATGTGTATTTTTTTGTAACAGTATAGTATATGGCAGCCATCTGCAGCTCAGACTTGTACTGAAATAGTAGGGTATATTTTTCATGGTACTATCCTATTTAAGAGTTGTTGGATTTTCTTTGAAGAATTTTCTGTTTTATATATACAATGTGTCTGTAATTTAAATCACTAAATACTGAAGAATTCTGTGTAATCACTGTCTCTCGCTGAAGACATACTGTGTGTTTGATTATAGCAGTACAGGTAGAGGTCAGAAATTTCCAGCTGCAAACTTCTTAGAAGATGTCAGTTGTTAGCAAGACAGAAGTCCATTATTTTAAAGAATGAAAAAAGGAGGACATGGCAGATTTTGCTCCCCCTTAAATTAAGCTAGCATTTCTTCTGAAATGAGACAGAGCAGTGTTTTGCAAAGGTGGGTGTCCATAGGTACAACAGCCCGGGATGGAGAGCGTTTGAGGAATGATGGGGAGTAAGGGAGTGCAGAGAGAATTCTGCTGTATGTGAATCATTACTAATATTTGCATCTCTTTTTCAATCGTTTTAGAGCTGATAGATATCACGTGTACCCTGCTGCTGCTGAACCCTGACTTCACCACTGCTTGGAACGTGAGGTATGTTGCGCTCCGCAAATGACTGACATCGGAAAGACCTGGGGCTTGTGTGCGATTAAGTGGTAATTAGTGACACAGCAAGAGCTTTTCAGCTGAGGAGTGCTGGAGGAATGTTAAAAATCTCTGCTATCCTGTACGCCTTACAGATAGTTTCAGACTGCTGTTTTTTTGGTTTGGTTTGGTTTTTTGGATTTCTGATTTTTTTGTTTTGTCATGCAGACTAAAGATTATACCACTGTATGTGAAGATGTGGATTTGGCCCACATTTTTGGGGGATATAAGTACCATTGAAATGCCACTGCTCTTTCCTTCTGTCTGTTAATGAAGGCCATTTGTAACATTAAATGGACATATTCTTTTTGCTGAATCACGTAGTGCCCACCTGATGTCTGCTGTCTGTCTTCATGGTTTTCATTTTACCCCTCTTTGAATATTGTCCCTGAGTCCTTTTGAGATAACAATTCGATTTACTGCCATTACCAGTGCAGCTCATCAAAGCTGAATAGCCCTCGACAGATACACTGCAAGAGAAGAGGAGGGAGGCAGCTGTCCTTTATTCCACATACATTCTCCCCCACCCTGCTCCACCCTTGTACCTGCTGGGATTAGCCTGGCTTCACCATTGGTCACACTGCATCACCTGTCCAGGAGCCATTATGGAGGAGGAGCGGGAATTTGCCTCCTTGGTCCTAATGGACCCTAGAAGCAACAGTTCTTCACAACACTTTAGTCTGATAATTTTTGTGTAAATCTCAGAGGTGGGGAAATACTCTCTTTGTGATGCCTAGGTAAGAGTGGAGACAATCGTAAAAGAATAGTTTTAGAAGGGCTGGAGGACTGACAGAAAATTAAATGTTAGTGTCTATGAGGGCTCTCATTAAAAATAGGCCTTTTGTAGATAAAATGTATTATTGCAGTAGGAAAAGTTAGGATGACCTAGAAAGATGATGTCTGCAGTTAGCTGTCAGCCCTAGATATTGCAAATTCAGCTTTTTTTGCTTTTTCTTTCTTTTCTTTCACTGCTAGTGTCATTTTGAAGGATTCTACTGTGATCTGTATCTTTCTAGCATTTCGAGTCTAAGAAAGAGGCATGAAAATGATAACAATGTTTATTGTCATTTATTTTCACTGTCATGAAAATGTATAGCTGGAGTAGCTTTCAAGTGATAAAATGGGATTAGGAGCATGTATAAGTACTAGAGCTACTGCAGTAACATAATCTGGTAGTACACACTGAATTCAGGTTTTTGTTTTAGGATTTGTGGAATTGTTTGTTTTAATGCAAATGCATCCATCCTTATCAGTCTGGCTTTTTTTCTGCCTGACATCTGCAAGAGTTCGCTCTTAAGTATGAGAGGAATAGTTCAAAGTTGTAAGTGGAATTAAAAATGTTAATGAGGATGGATCAATCTCTTTTATGATGTTTGTGTTTTACCGAAGTATACAAATTACTACAGGAGGTGGCCTTGCTCCCCAGGTTCTTGGCCAGTGGCCTGATTGGCAATCTGTCTTTGAAGCTCTGTTTAGTGTTCAGGGAGAAGCAGTTGTTATACCTGCCAGTCAGTACCCGTGGGGTTTACCACCAAGCGTGGTCTGGCCGAGGGAATTCTGTGCTGAATCTGACCACGTTGTTTTAGGCTGCTGCTGGGAATTTGCTCTTTTGAAGGCTGGGCACTTAACTGGCACAACATTTCAGCTTCTGTTCTGTGAAGTTCCTACTTCAGTAGATTACAGGTCAAGCTAGCCAGGCATGTGGCATATACAGTCGCAGAGTGGAGGACGAACTGTCTTCTGCACGAATGCTGGAGGTAAATCCTTATTCTGGGCTAGTATAAGCTGTGGAACTAGTTGTGTGGGACTTACACTCTGCTTGCAGAACATAATGGATCTGCCGTGGGATGATTGTTTTCATCTTTGCTCCGAGGATGTTTGTTGCACCAGATTCATCTTATGTTCCCCACACACAAATTCATTGCTTTATTTTGAGGGGAAAAAGCATAATAGACTCTAAGTAGCCTAAAAAAGAAAAAGTCTAAAAGTTGTTTACTGAATAGCAGCCCTGCACATAGAGTGTTCCCTGTAGAGTTTAATGGCTCTTTCATTTTAGGCTGGGATAATCTCTTTTTCCTGTGTTGAATTCTCTGCTAAGAGCTTTGGAGAGAGTGGTTGACTCAGCACTGAATTTGAAGATACAGGAAGAGGGTTATTCGAGAGTGGGAAAAGGAACCTTGGAAAGGAGACAGGACCTGGCAGAGCAGGAAGACTGGAGTGGCAGTGTGTAAGGCTAATGAACATTTGAGCTCAGCTGACAGTCATAGAAGGTCGTAGCTGGTTAACGAAGCACAGGAGAACATAAAACTTCAAATGTGTAACCTGCTAGGAAGAGATAGATAAGGCATCTGATTTTGGAGCTATTCTAAACAATTGTAATATGCCTGCACAGGTTTGTCTTCTATTTATTTATCTTAATTAGAAGTGACTGGGAAGCTACAGAATGGCAGGGACTATAACCTCAACCATGAGAAATGAGCAAGAGCTGATTGTATGGTGTAGGAAGACGTGCTAAAGACTAGGAGACGTGTTGCTGCTTAGAACTCAGAGGGGAATCCCTGTTATACTGCAGGGGCAACAACACATCTGCAGTTGTTAATTGTAATTTCAGTTATGCTGTGTTTTTAGTAGTTACAAAATCTTTATGTAAATGATTGTGAAGGAATTGTCATAGGTGTTTTTGTTCTTGCCGATACACTTGCTGGCATGTACAATTGGTCAAAAGACATTAGGTAGCAATATGCTCTGAAAAGTCAAACTTTCTGCTGTCAGATATCAATGACTTCAAAGATGTCAGCAAAATCATAAGAAAAGTCAAAAATCATTACAGATTATCTCTTATGTGAGCTAGAATTCTGAAGGCTGAAAAATTATCTGAGGTTCACATGGCAAAAAAGTGAGCTAGAAATTATATATCCCAAGTTGGATGTTTGCTTAAAGAGCTTGAAAAGGGTTTATTTGGGTGTATATGATACTTTAGTCATACCTGTGATTGAAGTCCCTTACTTGTGAATGTGAGGATGTCATCTGAAAATCTGTGAAGCTAAACGTTGCTTTTCTACCACAGCAGTGAAAGTGAATCCTGTCTGTAATGTTCCTCAACTTTACAAAAGAGGAAATTTACTTTAAGAATAAACATATGTGAGCCTACTTATTTACAGTTAATGCTTTAATATAGGAAGGCTCGTTTCTTCACCAAGAGTTTAGGTTTTGGGGGGTGGGTGGCCTGGTAATTTAGATCTTTGTAAAATATGTACGTGCATTTGTTTTGAGTGTTAGACTGACCTAGGCTGCTTTTTCATTCTCCATGTGGCAAGTGATTTTTACCAAAATGTCACCTTTTGCACTGTAGCAATGGGACAGTTATTCTACCAGCTCCAATGTTGACATTCCCTGAATCTTTCATGTCTTGCTTTGCAAAAGTCAACACACTGGCACTGAACAGTCTGGTCAGCCTGCTGCTTCTGGCTGTTATGCCTGGATTTCATGTTGAGCACCTGCTGAGAGCATCCAATCTAAAGTGTGCTGGAACTTGGTTCAGATAAAACCAGATGTCCCAGTAGCTATGTTTTTGATCTCTGCAGACAGTTCTCTACTGACTTCACTAGGTAACAGTAGCAAAACTTCTTAAAGGACTTATTCAGCTGTTGGTTCAGTAGCAAAAGAAAGGTGTAGGCTAGTGCCTAGGTGTACACATATCACCGTTTTTCGGGAATTTGAAAGAACAGGTTGCTTGCTGCTAGTGTTGCCACCATTAGCTTCTGACTGTGGGTATACAGTTCAATTAAAGCAATGCAAAGCCAGCATACCATGTGGAGTCAGTTTCCTACTGAAAACTTTCAAAGCAGATGGAAAATGACCATAAGTGCTCACACTGAAGGAATATGTCAATTTATGAGACTTGGGCCATAACTTTAAAATCACAATATGTGTTCTGTGTCCGACTGCAGAGAAGTTTTACATTCTTACCAGGTAGCAGCTTTTTTCAGAGTGTATTTTTTCCCTGTCCCCTCCGCTTTTATTTTGGTCAGAAAATTGATCGTCTGCTCTTACCTACTAGTGCTCCTTTTGCTGAACCTGGTGCCATGCATATCATTATGATGAATCATAAATCATAAAACAAGCAAAAAAACCCACAACCCAAATCAATAAAAAACTCCCAGATCAAACCAATGCCAAAACTGCTTCTGCTTCTTGCACTCTCAGTTTTTAATTGTGACTTCTAGAGGTTCTAGGAAATGCATGTTTCCTGTCTGCAAATGGTGACTTTGGAACTTACTGTATCTTTACTTCAAAGCTGCTATCTGCTAGATTGGAGAACAGGGTATGGAGACTAGTGTCCTGGGAGTAACTGGTGGTGGGATGATCTCTACAAACACACTTGGGACATGCAGCAAGAGTTACAAAGCTAGAAAAAGAATAAGGTGTGGGGCAGGGAATTCTATGCAGAGAAGGTGAGACAGATAAATACAGACTTTCATACTTTGCTATGTCTGTGTCGGAGGCACTCTGGGAAGGGTTACGTTGGATGAACATTAAGTTTTGTTAGGGCAAATTATTTTGTTTTTTTAAACCAGAAGTTGTTTTTCACATTTTGGCCTTTCTGTTAAGTTTGAAAAATGTTCTACACACAAGGAGTATTTCCCACTTAATTCAAAATTTAGGATTCCTTGATAACTGTATCTTGAGCCATATTTAGAAACTAAAAGTAAATGGGGGCAGGGAGGAAGGCTGTATGGAGGAGTAATTGTATTTTCAGATGTACAGAAAGATATAAGGGCTTAATTTCAAGACGAAATGTGTAGTCATATATGTAACCCTATTGGCAGCTATTCTGTCAAAGAAAATAACAACAAGAAGAAGCTGATTTTTTTATTAAGATTCTTTTAGACCGTGCAGGTAAAAGCCACACTATTCTCAACAAGTATTACATATAGCCCAAACTCCTTGGCTTTCTGATTAGTAACCGAAAATGTGATGGAGAGCCATACTCAAATACAGTTGACTCTGATTTCTGGGTAGATGTGGGGACCGATGGGTTGTATGTGTTCAGAATGATAAAGTTCTTTGGTCTGGGTTTATTTTGATGTGCCTGGTTGAATAGGATGTACATACATATATGTATCAAAGTGGAATGGGTTAATCCACCAAAGGCTTTTGAAGCTCTTGTAGTTTGACAGTGAAGTTCTGTTATGATATAAAGGAAATGCCGTGCTATTTGCTGTGGGGATTTATGTTCTGGTTTTGGGTTACATCTTTTATTCATACAAATTTATTTTATCTTTTGTAGGAAAGAATTAATAGTGTCTGGCACTTTAAATCCACTTAAAGATTTGCATCTTGGAAAACTGGCGTTAACCAAGTTTCCAAAGAGTCCAGAAACATGGATTCATAGGTTTGTTTCCCTTGCCTTCTGCTGCCTCCCCAAACTTAAACGTTTTTCCTAGGGGTTTTTTTCCTGTGCTTGGGTTAAGGAGAGCCATAAATTAAGGAGGACATCTAGAAATATAGCAGATTCTTTGAGCGAGTAATTGTAAGATACCGTGCTTTGGCTTTTGAAGATACCTGCCTGTATTGTACACTTAGAACTCAAATCATATGCACCTTTTTTGCTGCATATTTTTTAAATAAACTTTGGAGGTGGGATAAATTTTCCTAAAGGTTTATCATATCTTGCAGCACCTAAAATTCTCAGCCTGAGAATTCTGATTCCATCAATAGTAAGTATTTAACCATTGTGGGTTTCTCCCCCGTTCCCTCCTCCAACTTACTACTATATTGCTTGTCTACAGGCATTTCAGAAAGACAAGAATCTGTAAAAGCTAATCTTTATAACCAAAATTGGATTCTTCTCCCTTCCAATACTGGTCTTTTTAGTTTGGTGAATTTATTGTTTCTAACTTAAGCAATGTCATCAAGTTACCACTGATAAATATTAAAAAACAGAGCACATTTTTGGAAAAGATAAGTCCAGAATTAAACACACAAAGCTAACCATCTCAGTAATGACTGAGTGTACTTAAAATGCCTGTAGCACAGCTGAGTGAAGTATAGATCCATTGCTCAACTTTGTTAAAAAAAAAAAACAACAAACTTTGTATGTGTGTGATTTCCCCGCCTCCCCCCCCC
>Ga0065711_1049565_pt1 | contig 11236 bp, 4 predicted proteins | sample Hoacrofraction12_FD_59098 | JGI IMG/M metagenome (GOLD analysis project Ga0065711, IMG submission 59098) | Hoatzin crop microbial communities from Cojedes, Venezuela - Epithelial fraction 12 v2 (version 2) | ecosystem: Host-associated > Birds > Digestive system > Esophagus > Crop | place... | reverse complement strand
GACAGTCACTATCACCGGCAATTCAAAAAACCTATATATCTGTTGCACAAATAAAACTGCACTGTTTCAGTAGCCAGTTGTCACAGTTTCTCACTGAACGCGACCGAATGTGGCCATGCTAGTTCATGAGCACGACTGGACTGAAGGTGCAGACTGCTATTAGTGTATCCAGAATAGTGGTATTTTAATATACGTATTAAACGCGACTGGACTGGTAGTGGCAAATTGGACATCACTCAGAATTTAAACCTAGCCGCACCTAGCCTCCCACTTCAGTGAAGAGCATTAGAAAGCAAGGGGGTTTATTTTCTGCCAAATTAACGCGACAGGTCCATCTTGGAGCTGGTTGGCATTGGCACTGTCAGACATAGGGGAAAATTCTAGCAGCTTCTCACAGAAGCCACGCCTTAGCCTTCCCGCTACCAAAACCTTGCCACAAAAATCCAATACATTATTAATATAAATTAGCTACTTTTAGCACTGTGCCTTTCATTCAAGTTTGTGTTTAAGAAAAAAAAATCTTTTTAAATAGTTAGCTACATAGATGACCATGTGAGCCATTATCTTGCAGGTTTTACTCAAAAAAGATTTCCCTTTCCCCTGCAAAACTGAAAAGCAAGTATCTTACTTATGATAGCAAACTCTGAAATATAAGGAAGTTATAAAGGTTGTAAACCTTGCAAAGTCATTTTCTGAAATGTTATTGTAAAAAAACCATGGATAGTACACTTAAGTACTAAATAGAATAAAACAAAATGAGAACTAACTTTTTCTTCATGCTTCCGTACCTACCTGATAGTCAGCAAATAGAAAGGGTTATTTTTCCTTTTTCTTTGCAAGTAACATTTATGACTGACACAGTAACAATCAGTATGAGAAATTCCGTACAAAGTTTTAGGTCATTTTAACCTTTGGATATGACCTCTGAATTAAAACACTGTAAGAATACGTTCCTCAAATCCCAGGAGGTTTTGGTATTTTAACCTCAAATGAGAAATTTTATTAGGAATGACTTGTAAATGTAATTACAAGATGAAATGATGCTGTTCTCATAATCCATATATCTACAGATTTTTTAAATAATGCAAAAACTATAATTCTACTATAAGGTTATATCCTTGAAAAAAACCCATGGCATAAGTTTCCATACACGAAAGAGCTTGAAACATAGCATATGATATGGCTTTTGTAACGTTACAACTTAAGATAACCTTCAGATAATATCTTGTCCAAACATTTGTTAATTTCTTGTGTATTGCAAGAAAGATTTTTTTTTCCTCTCATGTTCTACTTCTGTTGGTTAGCATCAAGCAGGAAATGCTCTTGAATTTTTGCATGTGGGAAGGAAGTTTGCTGTATGGAATTTTGCTTTACCAAATTGAGTCAGGCCACTGGGCTTCAAAGGATATCAAGTGAAGTCCAAATTGCTACCGGTGCTTTGTAGGGCAACAAGTATATCAGGATGAAATTGCATAGCTCTGTGGTAATGGAATTTTTTGAGGTATCTCCCCTTGTTGCAGAAATATGTTCCAGTTGTTATTACATATTTAATCTGCAAGAAAATTATTTAAAAAAAAATCCCCCCCATAACATAACCAAGCTCTATACTAGTGTTCAGAGGTGAATCATGCAGCCTTGTCCTTCTGAGACCTAAAGAGACTGGAAAACCTGGATTACTATTTTCTTTGTGATATTCTTCCCGCATCTGATTTAACACAACAAGGAACTACTTTGATAGTGGCTCATTAAGTTGATGATTCTCGAATCTAGTAATGATGATGTAAATCACATTGTAAAGTATTTTTTTTCTGATTATTTTAGAGTGTTATTTCTATCTTTCTGCATGCACAGAGAAAATTATGTCCCTTTTCTGGCTGAAATTTTAGCTTTATTTTGTCAACACACCAAATACTTTTAAAAATTCTATTTTGCACTGAATATTTCCAGCAAAAATGTATAAATCACAGTTTATCTCTTTGTAGGCAATTACAAAAAAGCTGATATGCCATTGAATTAAAAAAATTGCTTAGCTTCAAATTTGAGCTATGTTTTTTTAGCTTGATTAAAGAAAGAATTAAAAATGAAAAACTAGTGTTTTGACTTGATAAATTTCCTTCCACATATATAATCAAGTGATCAGATTAATGAGAGATATGTTTTGGCAACAGATAGCAAACATTTTTTTGCCGCATTATACACATAGCTCTAATTAGCATAAAAAAAACTGTGGCACATTGAGAACTTGAAAACATGTAACCGATTAGAATTTTATTTCAATACTCAAGTGTATTCATGTAATTCTCTAATTTATTCTCAACATATTGACTTTGACATTTAATTTAGTAATTAGTTATAAAATTTTATTAAATCTATATTGGTGGAGAATTTGCAGGTATATATACCCTAAATATTCTATAATTTGTTTTGAAGAAGGAGGTAAGGAATGATTGTCATTTTACATGTGTTTATTACATTGTATCATAGTCTTTAGATCAGCAGAACCAATACCACATTAAACATTAGCAGTCACACTTAGAGTTAAACATATCTTATCTGAGGTTGCTAGTTGTCAAATCCAGCTGCAAAGAATGATAATTATTCAGGTATTGCCTCACTGAGAATAATGCAGTTTTGAAGAAATCTAATTGGCCATGTATATGGAGATGTTTGGAGGCAGAGATTAAGAAACTAAAAAAGAAAAAAAGTAGAACTTCTCACAAACTGAGTTTCTTCCTGAACTCTCCACTTGAATGGACATGTGGGAACAAAAAGTAAATTTACTACAAAGTAGTACAGCATACTACTGGAATTGAGTCCTGCTCTAACAGAGCCTGTAACTTCCATGGCTCTAAGTGTTTCAGCTGAGTAGATAAACTCCATCAGAACAGTGGGACTTATAGATGCCTTGATATCAGCAAGGTTTATGAACTTATATTTCATCCTGGTTTGTTCTGAAGCAGATTATCAAGGCATGTAAAAGACATTCCAAGTTCTTCAGCTTTCTAAGAGCTAATCAGTGTTCTTTATAAACTCTATATATATTGCAGTCTATCTGGGTCAATATCATCAAAATATTAATCAACCTGAAAGATTTTCTGATATTGCAGACATCTCTGAGTGTTCGTATAAGCGTATCTGTTGGACTTTATTCTCTGAAAGGAACTTTTTTTGTCCAGAGTTACATAGATCATATTTTTTGTGGCACACACGAACAGTTCAGTTTCTGCTTTAATCTGCATTTCTTTTTCTCCTGTGAAACTCATTAGTATTTTATTCTACGGTTGTAATTAACATGTTGAGCTACACTGGCAATAGGCTGGCCCAGTTTGGTACAGCCAAACATTATAAACACACCCCATTGCCAGACTAACAGTTAAAAGCATTTTAAGCCAACACATTCCTTATCCCTGCTGATTTTTCTTCTCAGGGCTGAGGAAATTTGGCTCAATGGGTAGCTGTTTTTACAGACACAAAGGACTGAACTGTACTTCTTCAGTCTCCACATTCAGAGATGGCTTATATCTTGCGGATAGTGGAATCCAGCCACATCGTAAATTTATAAACCTCACTAAAACAAATCTTTATTTATTATTCTATTTAGTGTAGATGTAAAAGAACATACAGCAACTAAAGACATGCACCAACTTTCCATATAAACCAGTGTTCAGACTCAATACAGAATTCTTTTGCATTTGTGCACCTGTGTCTTAGTTCTCTGTAGGGATTTTGCTGGCTTTGTCTAAGCTTGTAGACATGGGTATGTAGCAATATGGGCATAAGCATATACGAAATTCTTACAAGGCTCCGCACAAGCTAATAGACTTTTCTTTTTTTTTTTTTTTAATTTTGCCAGAATAGAACAACTAAATATCTTCATCTTAGCACCATTACCTTGATAATGAACAACTTATGCTTTTCTTCTTTTGTATGATCTTTTTCCTTTAACGTCTCTTGCATTCTTAAAGTGCACATGCACCCACCTGCATACTCAGGTAGGTACTCATCCTCTGTACTGTTTTCTCTGGTGATTCCCACCAGCTAAAATAGACAAAGGAGCAGTCACTGACCATGATACCTTCTTGGGTTTAGTTTGGTAATATATTCTGATTCAGTTTTGTAAATCTTGCTGGCTGCTTCGTTTACTTCAGGTATTCAAGTCTCGCCCCAACTTGTGAAAACCTTTTGAAGCAATGAAGTCCTGTCACACTCATGTGCCTGTGGTTTTCACATCAGCCTCATTGAAAGTCTCTTGAGATCTTCACCTTACTCTTTTCCAGCCAAAAATGGGCTTTGAGGAATGTTTTGCTTCAGCTGGTTTTGAGTGAGAGAAAATTAAATGTGTTCTTCGAGATTTAGTACAGGGACTAACATAGGATTTCCCTCCCTTGCCTTCCCAAAGGAGTATTTCTTACAAGGAAAACTAATTTCCTTTCCTACCTCTAATGTTTTTGTTCAAGAAACTGTCTCTATCTTGTTATTGTTTAGGAATCTCTCAGTCTCTGGAGCTTTCTTAGTTAATCAAGCCAGGTTTCAAATAATCCAGCTGATGCTCTGTGACTTCTACTTTTCACAATATCTGTAAATACTTCCTACCTGTCTTGTGCTTCAAGTTATATGAAGCACCTGACAGTTATTTTTTGTGGACTACAGGCAATTTGGGAAAAGGACAATTTTTTATTTCCTGCGGTGTCTCATTGAGTGAATTGGAGTTTCTACTTGACACAATTTAAATAAAAGTTCAAGCATAAATAAGGAAATACTGTTCAGTGCTACACTGAACATGATTTCCTTATATATATTGTATAAATATATATAATATGCACATACATAATGTATTTGTTTAGTAAGACGTTTTAAGGTAATCGCTTTAGATAGGGATGGCCGTTATTTCATCCAATGTTCAATGCTAACTCTGAATAGCATATTAGAATAGAGAGAATTAAAGCAGAAATTAGCATTAAATGGGAGTTCACTGTATATATGTAGCTTCCATGACACAATTTTCATAAATAAATTATTTGTCAACAGAATAGCTTTATACTGGTAGCTATTAACAGAAATGAGAATGTTCCACTTCCCTGAGATCTTTTGTTATACAATGAAATATACAAATTTCTGAAAATGAGCAGTTTGAAATGTCATGATTACTATATGAAGTACTGGAGATATCAAAAACATCTATTTTTTTAAACAAAAAACTTTCTGACTTTAAAGTGGGTGATTTTTTTTCACTGTACAAAAAAAAAAGGTAGTCTCTTTCGTAAGCAGATATTTAGACCATAGTACTCAACAGCCTTGCAAATCATCCCACTGGGCTAGTCTGTTAATATCTTCTTAGTCACTGAGCTTGCCAATGATAAGAATGTTTGGTTTTCTTTTTTGCTTTTAGGTGTTGCTGTTGTTTTGGGTTTTTTGTTTTTTTGGTATTTTTTTTCAACCTGACAGTCATAGTTTATCTTTTTAGTAAATATATTTTCTCTTTTGGAAAATTGACAAGGAATACATCCCTGGTAGCTAATGGCTGTTATAATTCAGTTTTACAGATGATAGATTTTCTTCTAAATATCCTCAAGGGTGATTTTTGCTGTCAGTGTCTGCCTTGTGCTCATCTTCTAAATTTGGACACAGTTGATAGAAGTTTCCAGTGTCTTCATTGGGCTTAATTTTTTCACCTGCTTTGAAAAAAATTCAACTTGTTTCTAAAAATATTATGAAGGAGATGCTTTGTGTGATTGAGCTATGAAAAGAAATTATTCCCTAGAGTTATTCATTATTTTTGGGAAAGGAGGGGGAGACAGAAAAGAGGGAAAAAAATCTCTTCAGTCAAAAACAGTGAAAGGTTGTGTATCAGAACTTATTTTTCTTCTCAGATAAAAGTAAGATCTTCACAATTTACACTTGTAGTATTTGCCTCTGGTGAATAATTTTACGATACAATTAGGAATGTGAAAGGATGGAGAAAACATTGTCATGTGCTTTTAGTAGAAATTCAACTTATGCAACCCTTTTTCTATTAGTTTATTTCCATTTTAAAAAATGAAAGTATGTTGAAAATATAATTTCTGCCTGTGAGACGATTTCAAATGCAAAAAAACTAGCATTTCAAGTTTATAAAAATGTTTATATTTGTAGTAGTTCAATTTTCAGGGAAAACAGACTCAGTCACTCTTAGTAGCACATATTTATATTTTTGTTAGAAAAGATTTCTTGTAAAATACAAAGCAAAATTTGATCTTTACAAAATAAGGAGAAAAGCCTAGAAATGTTGGTAAATTTAAAACTCCAGCTTAAATTTCTTTTTTTAATGGAGGTACATACAGTATGCTTCTGTGACTAAAATCTATATACAGACGTCAGAAGGATCACTCTAGACCGGTATTCTAGCTATAGTAAGAGACCTTGGATCCTGGCCCTGAAAGAGCTGTTCACTGAGGATAGTTCCTTTGAAGTCAACGTGTGGACCCAGTCTCAGAAATGTTTCCTTTCTGGCATTATTCTATTGGTGAGAATGTGAAAGCAGAAGACAACTGAGCAATGACCATACAGAGTCTGCATTTCTTGCAGCATAACAAGTGGGAACAGGACAAAAAACAGGCTTTACAAGGGCAAAATTCATAAAGCAAGAGAACCAGTGGAGAAGTTTCCATCTAAAATACAAGGAAAAATAGAGTTTAGGACAGTCAGGAGTTATTTAAACAGCATCAAGGGCACAAGCATAAACTATTTCAGGCAGTATAAAGCTAGTATGGTCATGATAGATCAGCTGAGCTGTATTATGAAATCCTGCAAAGTGGAAAAGTACTGAAAATTTAAGCTGGAGGGAAGTAAGGGAATTGCATAAAATTTAAGTCAAGTCATGTAATTAGCGACAAGCAAAATATATTTTAAAAATCCAGTGACTTAGTAATATAGAAATGGGTTCTTTAAAAATATGTCTGGAAATGGCAGACAAGATGGTTTGCTACTCAGCAGAAAAGAAAAGCTAGTGCTTAGAAAGCAGCATGTTTAACGTCTTTTTAATTCAGTCTTCACAAAATGAGTTAGCTGTAAAGGACAGAGTAGTAAAAAAGGGAAATAGCAGTTTAGAGAGTGCTTACATAAATTAGATGTTTTCAAATCAGTAGTGTCTGGTGAAATTCACACAGGAGTACCTAGGATATAGATCCATTTTCTTCGGGAAACTATAGAGAATAGGAAAAGGTTCTAGAAGACCAGAAGAAAAAGAAGCATACGCTTTTACTAGAAGGAAGTACACGAGGAATGCAGGCAGCTGTTATCATTCAATGAAATAATTTGCAAGCACTTATACACCAAGAAAGAGATGATAACCAGTGTAGATTTTTCAGGAATAAATAAGATCAAAATATCTGTTGTTATTTTTTTCAATCTAAATTAAAGAATATCAAACCTTATAAACATTTGTTCATACATGTGAAGTAGCAGATGTCTCAATAAGTGACATAGAGAGATTAAACCATTTCAGATGGGAGAAGAAAACTTGAAAATTTGTTCCTTGACTGTAGTTATCAATTGTCAAAACTAAAACATGTACTGAGTAAGATCCAGAGGTTCTTTCTAGGTCTCTTCTATTTGATATTTTCATTAGCAACGTGGATGAAGGCACAGAAAGTCTGTTTGTTAATTTGTGGACAGTCCCACATGGGATGGACTTACTGGATATCAGAATCAAAATGTTAAATAATCTTGACAAATTGGAGACTTGGTCAAAAATAGAAGGCCACAGTCCAACAACGTAAAATGAATAATTCTGTATTTAGGTGCGAATAATCTGATACATAAATCCAAGATGAGAAATGGCTGGCCAGGTGTAATACTGCAGAAAAAGGTTGTGATTAAAATGGATAAAAAGGTGAACATTGACCAACCTTGTCCTAAAGTTATAAGAAAGATAAACACCAAACTGCAAAGTATAAGCAAGTTTGTAATGTGTAAAATCCTTCTACTTTGCTAGGTACTGATAAATCCTACACAGAAATTCTGCATTGAGATTTGGACACCATAATTTGAGAATCTGAACCAACAGCATAGTCCAGAAAAGAGGACATCAAATTATCAGATGTTTCAAAAACATTGTCCATACAGTAATACTGACTAGCAAACATTATCCATGCAGAAATGCTGTAGGAGCTAAAGAAGTCTGATCCAAAGGACACTAGACACGATCACAGACTTCACATTTGGAAGAGGATTTAAAAAGAAAGTACATTAATTCTTCTCAATGTCTAGGGAAAAAAGAGACATTTAATTTAGATTTTGGAAAAAATATATTTTTTTACTATTATTATGAAGTCTAAAAGGAAAAAAAAATACATATTGACATGCTCTGTAAGTAAGCCACCTCTACTTTTGAAGCATTGCCTTTTCTTATCAATTGCAATAAGAAAGCATTTACATAATTCCACTGCCAAATAATTTTTTACTTTATTATCCTGAAGGCATAAATCTTACTGTCAAGGGAACACTTAAAAAAATATTCAGATACAACAAATGCTCATCTGAGCTCTCTCTCATGCTCTTTGGAGTGAGGTTATTTCTTCATAAGAATCTCTGCAGAACTTGTGGAACTGCTGAAGAATTCCAGAGCTAAATACTTGTCATTTTATTTCGGTGTTATTATAGCTCAATATTAAGACCTTTTAATATAAGAATGTTTTCTACATATAAAAACACATGTAAACTTTCAAAACTACCATTAAGTGGAAAATATCTCAAAAAAAGGCTGATTTGGCTTAGGTTAGCATGCTAAAACATTCCAATATTCAACCATTTTTGTGAATAGTTCACAAATTATCCTTATTATGGACTAAACAGTACAGAAGTAAAGGGTAATTTTTATTTTTCCTTACCGCAGAACATAGCCCTGAATTAAGTGTGTTATTCCATTTTCCATTAAGCTTCTATATTCAGGACTTTCCAAAGTCATAGCATTAACTGGCAGCTAATAGACCTGATTTTGGCATCGCGCTCTGTGGCTGACTTCTTCTGTGATGATCCACAGCAGTAAATGTTTCTCATGCCAAGGAAATAAACCAATGAAACTGTCCATTCAGTTTAGCTACATTTGTATATCAGATTAATTCAGAGATACTTAGTCTTTGAGACTTTGGAAAATTGGGTCCTGCTTACAGCTCAACGTAAGCCCTCAGCTGTAGGTGTAAATCCATGTTCATTATCACACAGAGAACTAGTTTCATTAGTGAAAGCATGCAGTCATCCTAAATGCTATCCTTGTTCTTCTGAAACTGATGATACATCTACCTTCCTCACACATAATGAGATAATGTGGTCATTTTTAGCCTAAAGAATTTATGTTTTCATAAGTCATATTCAACCAGTGTAGCCAATGGAATGAGACTACAATGTATCAGTAAAAGAAAAAAAAAAGAAGAGTTAATGTTATGAATTATGTTCAATATCGTCCTAACTATAGGCAAAGCATATAGTTCCTTGTCCTCATTCTAACTCATGGTGCACAAGCGTGGGTACACACTGGGAATGGTGCGAAAACCAGGATGTCAACATGAGTTCCGAGAACAGTGCCCAGAGACACTATAGCAATGGCTGAACAAACAAGGGTTGTTTACACCTGCACTGAGTGTAGGTGGCAAGGTTTTGACAGCAGATGCTCCAGACACTGGAGCAGAGGTTTCCCTACAGCCTGTGAAAGTTTTGGAAGAGATCACGGTGGAGCAGGTATTTCCCTGCAGCTCATGGAGGACCTTAAGCTGGAGCAGGGGAACAGTGTGAGGAGGAAGGAGCTGTGGAGAGGAACTGCTATGGACTGACTGCAACTCTTAATGTCCCACCTCCTCTGTGTCACTTGGGACTGAGGGAAGAGTAAGAGGATTTGGGAAGGACAGAGTGAATTTGAGCACTGGAAGAAGGGTGTGTGTGGGGAAGGTATTTTAGTTTTTGTCTTTGTTTGTCACCACCCTACTCTGTTTTAATTGGCAATAGATTAAAAGTATTTTCCCCAAGTTGAGTCTGTTTTGCTTGTGATGGTAACTTTTAACTAATTCCTATGTCTTTGTCTCTACCCACTAACTTGTCCATCCTATTTTTTCTCCCTGTCTTGTAGAGGAGGGAGAGTAAGAGAGAGGCTGCGTGGGCATCTGACTGCTGGCAAAGGTGGCACCACAGCACCATTTCACAGTGCTAAATTTCCTTCATGCCAATGGATCAAGACAACTAAGTGTTTTCATTAAGACTTTTGTATTGGAAGAATCAATTTTTCCTGCTTTTCTCCATGTGTTAAAAAATTTTTCATGGGCAATTGTAATACATAATTTACTTCCACAGTGTTTTCTTTAATTTCTTTAATAACTGATCCCCCTTTAAAATGAGAAGAACAATGGCAGAGAGTTTATCTAGTCTCATGACAATGGTAAGGATATTCTATAATAAGAGAAGAACTGGGGACAAAATGTATTCAGGTTCAAAACAAGGAAAAGAATGAAAACAGGAAATGGATATGAAATCAATCCTTTCTCCTTGTTCTCCATATATCAGAAATTAAAGAATGCAGACAACTTTGTTACTTGTTGTATTCAGTCTGACAGAATGATGCATTCTGAACCTTTTTGAACATTTTGTTTGTCTGTGATATCTTTTTATTATTGGGAAGTGGGCGTGGTGAGCACCAATAAAGAACAAGAAAACCAATTAATGAAAGTTGAAATATCTACAAGGAAAATGCCAAATCCTCTGTCATGTTATCACTAGTGTCTCAGAACATTTAGCTGGTGAAGTGTGAAATTCCATAATGTTAATCTTAAATGCTACCTTTCGACAGCTTGTTGCAGAGAGATTGTTTTCAAGGGAACTGATCCTCATGGAGGGTGAATGATTTAATTTTTTGATGGACTGAAATGCAAGGTGGGAGTTAACCATCTCTAACCTACATGGTCCTCTCACAGTGGAGCTGTACTATCAGAATATGTTGTTCTCAAATATATTAATTTATGTAAAAATTAAAGGAAAAGATTTCAGACTTTGTTTTGTGTTACTCATATATGTCTAATGAATCTGAAGGGATAATGAAAGCCATTCTTCTTTTCCTATTAAAGAATGCCTTCTCTAAGTAAAACTGTATTTTAACTTTTTTGAAATATTTGTTAATCTCTTTTTCCCCTGTCAGACTTAATGGTGACTTGAAATGCAGCTGATTGATAGTTTTACAGCCAAGCACATAGTGTTTAGAGAAGAAGAAAAGGGG
>Ga0065711_1049564_pt1 | contig 11237 bp, 5 predicted proteins | sample Hoacrofraction12_FD_59098 | JGI IMG/M metagenome (GOLD analysis project Ga0065711, IMG submission 59098) | Hoatzin crop microbial communities from Cojedes, Venezuela - Epithelial fraction 12 v2 (version 2) | ecosystem: Host-associated > Birds > Digestive system > Esophagus > Crop | place... | reverse complement strand
ATATAATGACAATATACATATTCATTATATTTCCGAGAAATGTTTAGCATATTCATGACTTTTCCAAGAACAAATTAGCATATGTTAATATCTTTCACGCATGTCTGTTAGTGTCCTCAGGTGGTCTTTGGGGGTCTCAAGATGAAGGCTTATACTCCTCATCACAGTGTCCGCTGGTTGACCTTTGTTTCTGCGCAGACTCAGTTCTAAGATTACATATACCGTGTCCTTCCAGGTTGTTTTGCTCCGGTCTTGTTGTCCTCTTGGTGCCTCTTTATCTCTGTAGCTTGGTACATCTGCCCTCCCAAGGCTGAGCTGTCTGGGGTAGAATTATTCAGGAGTCTTTCTATCTTAGAGCTTTCCTGCCTTCTTAAAACAGCAAGTCGAGTTTGTCTAAGTAGTGTTATTGAAGAGCCTCTTTATCTTAAAGCTTTCTTGTCTTCTCAGAACAGCAAGGATCTAGTTTAGTTTAATTACAATCACTCTGGTAGGTGGAAATTTTACATTTACAGGTATCAGTATAGACAGAATATTCCACCACAGGATCCTTTCCTGAAGATCCCCAATGCTGCATGCTGCAAGAGCAGACAGGATTTGTAAAAACCTGTGTTTGCGTGTCTTATAATGGCCTAGCTGTGCCATACCAAAGTACAGGGACAATACTGGTAATAGCAGGGCCTGAACTATGAAGAATGCTGTGCATGTTTGTCTGCTCCTGGCTCTCACTCCTGCCTTTTGGAGAAGACAGAATCTTAATTTCTGCAATCTCATTATATTTAAATATGAAATAGGCATTAAGCAGCTCATGTCTGGAGGTGAAGGTACTGGAATAATTCAGCCATTTCCCCATAAAATCTCTTTATGGCAGAAAGTTAGCAGATTGAACAAAGGATAGCTCCTCTCTCTCCTAGTTTGCCTGAACATAGGTTTTGGTAAAGTAGTGGGAAGCAATTTGAACAAAGACCGGTTTGGCAAGGGCATTTGTTTGCTTTATTGATTAATTCAGGGGTGCAAGGTAAGAAAGGGGCAAAGAGGCAAAGAATATGCTAAGTAAGTGTAGAGCACTCTTGTGTGCCAGTAATAGAATTGTTTCTTGTTTTCAATCTTCTATTCTGCAGTGTAGGTTAATTTACTATTCAGCTTCTAATAAATTCATTTTACTAAGTTTATCAGTACCCATATACATGCATACTCACATTTTCTTTGGAATAAAGCAGCATACTCCAGATGTATGAAATTCTGTAATTTTCATTCCATTTTCTTCTTCATGGATAGTGTGCTTTGAATATTTCTTGGCTAAGAGGCAAACGGGGCCTGATGCACAGAGATAAATACAGGGCTGTCCGCAATGTCAAAGATGGGTAGTGCAGAGTCCTGTGTGATCATAGCAGTATTATCAGTTTAAAGTAAGCAGTCTGTACATCTTAATCTTGGCAGCCGTGCCAGCATATTTTCCTAATTGTGATATAAAGTAAATGTGAGATAAGGTAGGTTTAGCTATGTCCCATTTAGGAAGCTGCTGGATCAGCTTGACTGCACTGTCTCTTGAGTTGTGTTGGATGTATAACTTCAAAATCCTGCCAGTTACTCGCTATGTTTGAAGTGATGGCCAACCAACTATTGACTAACTATTACAATATGAAAGTAATATCTGTAAAGAAAACAGTTTAGTTGCCATGAACTTCGGTTTAAAAGCCATAAGTATAAAACTTCATGTTGCCAGGAAGCATGGCTGTTTGCAAAAATATAGACAGATAGGGAAAGTTTACTTAAATATTTAAAGAAGCATTGTATTTCTAGCTTAATGTCAGTTTTTCATCTTTTTTGAAGCAATGAACTTCTGGGAGACCTTCACATTTACTTTTAAGACAGATCTATATTCTGCTCGTACATCTCCAGGATTCCTAGAGGTAGGAGGAACTCTCGCAATTTTGTCACAGTTTCTCCTGCGGAAGAGAAATTTTCCAAGAAAAATGTCATTTATTTAGAAGAAGAGGAGAGGAAGTGGACTCCTGACTACATTTTTAGGAGAAACTGTTTATAATACTGCTTCTTTATCAGTAAAGGCTGTGATAGGAATATTTAGAGTTTGGAGTTTTATGCATCAATTAATAGGGTTATGTATTTCATGTATGACTTCCAGAAGATCATCATGTGATCCTGTACTTCTTTTTAGATAATTTTAAAAAGTAATTTTTAACAGGAAGGAATTTTGTGTTGTGTTTCTATTGTAGAAGCAGGTTAAGGTTATTCTACAGAGAGCATGACATTGAAAATTATTATGTTGCAATTATGTTTACAATTGCAAAGATGGTTCTGGATACATGAGACAAATGAGGAAATGAAGTAAGGAGCTAACTTAGTTTTCCACATAGAGATCAAGTCTGTTCCTAAAAAAATCTCTGTACTGATACTTTCTGGAGAGAGACAGCATGACTCTCTGTTGTCTCTTTTGGGAAAATTTTAATATTGGGAAATTTATTTGGCATTATTTATTTTCATTTTAACATATTCTTCCAGGTTGAAGTCATTTTATTTTCAGTTGCCTTTAAAAATTTTCTTATATTTTAAGCTCAGTGCGAGTGTTATAGTAATTTTTTGAACTGCTGAGGTGCAGAGGAGGGAGCGTGAAAGAGGGAGTATTTCTTTTTTGATCTTTAATAAAAACAGAGGAAAACAAAGAACATATTTTCAACAACTTGGACCCAAGAAGTGGTGTCATCCATCACTTCACTAACAACTTCACCTCTCAGTGCATTCAGTGAAAGTACATTTCAGATTAGACTGGTAAAGAAACAGATTTGGCTAATATTACTTGGTGTTGAAGTTCACCAAAATTAGAAGTAGAAAGCCTTGTGGCATTATCTAAATTTATATGTTATGGGGGAGGAAACCTGTTATCTTGTTTGGTGATGTACAAATTTGACAGGTCATGATAAAGACACAGTAGAGACAGAATTGTTTTCTAGGGAGGACCACCATTAGCCAGGAAAACGTTGGCATACAGTGTACCTGGAGCATTAATAGCCAGAGTAAGATCATTATGTTATCTGTAATATTTTCCTATAGTATCTAACCTTCAGTGAAGAGTATGATTTTTTTCTCTTCTTAATTTAGTGGATTAAATTATGGGTTTGCTTAAATGGGGTTGACGTGGAGAGCTGTGTTACCAATAGAAAATATTTCTGTTATACTCTTGATTTGCAGTGTTGTCTCTTCTGCAGTAAGCTGAAGTTTTATTGGTAATTTCAGGAACACACCACCCACACACTGAAGCAGCTAGTGAAAAGTGCAATATGTATTCTGCCTAGAAAGAATCAGCAGGTGATGATTATACCCTGCTGAACAGTGATGGGAAATAAGTATATTGAGAAAAAATTGTGCCTTGTTTTAGTGCTATGCTACATTTTCTGATTGTGTTCCAAGGAATGAAGCTGAGCACTTTGTTCTTGCATATAGTATGTAGCTTCTTAATTTCCAATGTAAATTTCTAGTTGCCCATGACTTCAAATGTCTTGTGGCAAATGCATTTTTACTGTACTAACTGTACAATCTAGACACCACTACACAGGTATATAATGTAACCAGTGATGTTCTAATCTGTTTATTCTTGGGAGTTTTCAGGATTGACTGGACAAGGTCTGGAGCAACCTAATGGCTAAGATAGCTCTACTTTGACTGAAAGTTTAGACAAGATGACTTTTAGAGATCTCTTTCATATAACTGTATATAAACATCTACATTCTACAATTCTCTGTAGAATTCTAGATCTGTGACCTCAGATGAGCAAATTTCTTTAAAAATCTACGACTGACTCCGTTTTTTTCAGTTTGTAGATTACTGTTTGTGAAAGTGTGGCTATCCCTGTCCAGCACTGTGTAAATCTGGACATCACTGATCTGTGTTGTCTCGTGGTGTGATCATGAAACAGCAAAATTAAATGGGATGAGATAAAGAAGGGAGGTGTCTAGCAATACTGGAATTGTTGCTGTATGTCAGAAATCACCTGAAGTATTGATGACAATACTGATTTTCAAAATGGACTTTAATTACTATTGAAGATAATCAAATTGATGTAGAAATTAATGTTGAATTGAACACTGTCATTCCTAACTGAAATGTGTCACAGCGATCAACTGGGAAGATCTTAAATTGTAGAAGTATGTTACGTTTTGTTATTCTGTGGTTTGCAATTTAGTGGTAACCAGAGGACACACTTTCAGGACATGTTTTTGCTTTCAATGGTGCCTGACAAATTATGGGAAAATGGAAAAAAAGAATCAATATGAATTGCACAGCGAATGGATAGCAATAATGTATAGCAAATAGTTTTGTACATGAAAGATGCTCAATTTTTTATTAAAAATTTCATGTTTAAACTTCAGCTGCTTCATAACAGAAATATTAAAGCATTATGTTGAAACTTGAAAACTTAAGTAGAAGTTTCTGGTTAGTGTGACCAAATCAGGTTTACTGTTCAATATTGTGTTTTTTGGGGAAAAAAACCATTATAGATACTTTGTGTTGGGTGTTTCTGTGATAGTAACAGGAGGAAAAGTGTTTATGGACAGAAAGGCTGGTATTTGAAGTATCTGGAGTGAAGAGATCAGTTGGGTGGTGATATCCGGGCACTGTGATTAATACCTGGATTTACTACATGGATTAGCTATTAAGTCATGCTGTTGTAAGGTTGCAGTTCTGTGAAGGGCTGTTTGAAGGCACTTGACATTTTGGGACCAGCAACGTTTTTTCTGGTTTGGGGTTGGGTTTTTTCTTGGCAGTGATACAAATACATTGGAGAACAACTGACAAACTAATACTGGAAAATGTAAGGGATTTTTTTTTTTTTTTACTTCAGATTTTAAGTAGTAGGGAAATTCCTGGCTTCATAGAGTAACTTCCTGGAAAAAGTCTGTAAAATTGATGGAATCTGATTTCTTTCTGAAGAAAAGACCTGACTGATAACTGGGCATTTAGAAAGAACAACTTTCTAGTTGGTAACTGTGAATCCTCTCTTGCTGTACAGAAGAAATTGCGTGCCTTGGGTTTAATGTCATGTCTGGCTGTTGTATTTCACTGAAAACTTTTATTAGCGGGACCCACTATACTGAGTCTGAAAATGAGAGAAACCCTGATTCAACAAATTACTTAAGCCTACTTAAGCATAAGAATTAATGTGCTTAACCCCGTTTGGGCTTCCATACATATGGAACTTTATCAAGAGACACTTATGTGTTCACAAAAATCCAAACCCAGTCTAAGGCTAAGTTTCTTAAAATCTGAAACTGATTGCTGTAATGTTTCCACTATTAATAATTCATAATTAATATGAACTCATGAATTGGAAGTCAAGTAAAATGAAACTGATGTTAAGAAGAGTCCATATTTGAGAGATCAAAGGGAAATATGTTAAGACTACATTGTTGCATGTTTTCGTGGTAAGGTATTTGGGATTTGTTTATTGATGGAAAATGCGATCTGGCAGTTCTAGTCAAATGCATCTTTCTACTTTAAGGTGTCTTAGAAAGGCAATTCAGCTAGGAAATAAGGAACATCATGGTTTATGTTTTTCTGCCTAGAACGATGTTAATCATTTGTATTGCTGCAGAAAGCAAATGCTCTATTCACTTTGCAGAAGCAATAAACAGACCTGACCCATAAAATCTTACTATAGTAAATAGAAACAACAGAAATACTACTAATAACATAGGGAATAGTTGTGTTACTTTGGAAAAAGAGGGCAATAGCTTTTTTAAAAAACATGTTATAAATGTGTCTCTGTATAACCAGAACAGTCCACCAGGCATTTTGCAGTTTTTCAACATAAAGGTTATCAGTGTGAAGATGTTGAGGCATATTAATATATTGACAGTGTCAACTTGACTATCTTATGTTTGAAGACGCTATAGTTTTATAACATCCTAATTTTTGATTCATAACATTTTATACTGTGAAAAAGAGAGAAAATAAAGTCTTTAAGCAATGTTAAGTCCCATTTAATTCTGCCTAACTTTGAATTTAGCAAAACTGAGTCCATAACTCTCAGACAGTGTTTTAGCCTACCTATTTGTCTAAGTATTTAACACACACTAGCTTCATCCCTAATCAGCCTGTATGTTTAGCAGATACTTATGTTCTATATACACATAAAACTTTTTCAGTAAACTGTTGAATTCTGTTTGTATGTGGACAGGTGCCTAAATTCTGCCTGATTCAGATTGGTTTGATAGTTATTGTTTTTGCATTGTAATGAATAAATACTGACGGCAGAAAGTTCATTCAGAAACACATCTGGGTTCTTGTACTCCCTGTATCAATGAGAAAGTGTAGACATCTCTGAAGATGTTCGACTGATTGCTCTTTTACGTTGAACAGGAAGCCACTGGAAGCCAGCCAGCATGAGACATGAAGTAGAGGGATATGTTTGAATACATGCCTAGCTTTTGAGCTGAATTTGTGTACAAATTAAACACCAGGACACTTACAGAGGGTACAAAGCAGAAGGCCTTCCTTCACTCATTTCTGCCCACTTCCAAAGTGGACAGATTGAATGTGTCTTCTTTTGAATGTAATAATGTTCTATTATCAAGTGCATGAACAATTTTTGAGATGCTTCATAAGGATAGCTGTCTTAACATCTTTCTCCTAAGGAGAATTATTTCTCACCAGGACTGTATGACCAAAGAACTACAGGCACTATGGTCCTGAACTATAGTTTGAAATAAGAAATCACTGGGTTCTTTAAGAACATAGGAGACATGGATAACATTATATTGATGTTTGTCTACTAGTATCAGGCATATTTCTCCTGATGTAATGAAATAATTTATTTTACAGTGTTTAAATACTGATTCTAACTAACAGTATTAATTTACTTTCTCTCTGGTTGTCTCGTACAGTTAGGTTCAGTTTTCATACTGCTGAAATACCACACTTGCTATAGACAAAGTTTATTTGGTCCTATTTAATTAGATAGTAGTAACTGTTACAAACTTTGCAAACATCCTGGGACCTTTAAAGAATAATTTCAAAATGATGTTCTTCTGTTGATTTTGTATTTGGTTTTCTCTTCAGTTATGTACCGGATAAAGTTATGATTCACAACAAAGTTATTCATTTTTTATAATGGGACTTTCAATAACTTTAATATTTAGAAAAACATTTTCTTGTTCTTTCTGTTTTGCTATGGGAGCATGTGTAGGAGGGTTTTCTTTTAAGACGGTCTTGGCTTACACTACTGCAATAATAACTTTTATACCAAACATAATTACATTTTTATTTCTTCAGTATCATACTGGAAAACTTTTAAACATAGGAGATTCCCTTTCCTGAAATAGCAAATATTTATTTGTAGCTTCTATTAAATCTGTTGTGTATGGCATCAAGTAACTGGTTTCTATTGTGCAAATTTGTGGAAGTATTTACATGACTTCAGAACAAGATATATGGACAGATACAGAATATTTTCTAAAAATGCACAGATTATTTGTAAAAGATAATGGATTAACACACTTTGGTAAAGCTTTCTTTTCAAAGAAAATGTCTTCCATAGTGTCTCGTTTTAGTGATGTGATCTGCCCTCTGATCAAGTCAGCTTACAGTTCTAGGGTTCTTTTCTGCTTCATGTTAGTATTGAAAATTACTGTTCACACAGATGATGTGTTTTGCTTCCAGATCTACTTAGGTGTATTCAATTCCTCTCTCCCCTCCATAGCAGCCCATATATTTTTCATTTACTGGCACAGTAATTGTTAGAAATGAAGCTATAAAAAGTGAGAAAATTTCAGCCTGTCTGCTTAACATAGAGTAGTGTGTTAATTTTTTTCTGCATTTACTGTCTAGTAAATACTGACTTCAACAGAGTTTCTCAATATCTAACATTTTCTATGGTTTTGGCCCTCATAATATGAGGGATTATTTTTAGTTAATGTTCACGGCTTCTGTTGGAAACCTAAGATTGGTAGGTTGTAGTAGAGTAGGAGACAAAACTTGTTTAAGAACTGGACCAAGCCTATGGGTCTTTCAGGTGGGGAGAAGCAGCATTAATAGTTCACTACCATGTGGTCCAAAGTCAGAACTATGAATTCTCATTCACTCTTTCTGTGCATATTTCACACCTACTCTCATGCACATTCAAAAGCATTAAACCAAAGTGGAAAATATTTATTTTCCTTAAGAGCTTAAGGGAAAGTGATTTAACAGTGATTTTGGAAAAAAAATTTTGTGATGCTCAAAATGAATCTGTCAGTAGTTAGTCACATACTATTGGGATCCCTATAAATCAGGAGGTCTACCACTCTTTCTATAAAACTGTTACGATCCTTCTCTTACAAATAAGAAAGCCTTTTTTTTTTTCTTTTTTTTTTGTTCAGTGAAGAGGTCTGATTATGTAACACACTGGTATTGTGTAAAATGTCCCTTCGTAACCACCTTCAAACCTTTGGCCTGTTACCAAATGAAGTCCAGAGCCTGACAAAATATGTGTGTTTATCAGTCTCTGTGAAAGTGGAAAACTGTTTCTATCTTCTGCCCGCAGTAGATACCAGTGCAGCCTTCCTCCTGTTCTGTGTGTTTTGAACTTTGAAGCTGACACCCTTGAAACTGTGACACTCTTCTGAGCCTCTTCATTCACCCTGTGATAACTTCGGGCCCAAACTTCTCACTTTCCAATGAGTTATTTTATCTCTTACTAGAGAAAGTGTTGTATGAAAATAAATGTTTGTCTGGGCCCTCCTTCTTATGCGAAGTTCTGGCTATGAAATGACATCTGAATACTTTGACAAATTAGTCAAAGTATTAGACAATTAGTGGTTTTATTATCATACTTATTAATGGATAATATTCTATTCTTGATTTTTTCATCCTGATTTTTTTAATTTACCAAAATTTGCCCTGTGTACTGAGCTGACTGCTTTTTTGTGTGTGTGCGTTTATAACCTAGAGTGTAAGTAACTTGCACAGAAGTATTGTTTCCATGGAGCTAAGGTTTCAACTCATTTTATCTTTTTAATATAATATATAATATATAGTATTTTAAATAGGCATTTTCCTATAGATTGATATTCAAAGACGACATGTTTTTTTGTTTAACATTGTTCATGAAAACAGTGGAAAAAATGGGCGGATATTTAACCTGGAAATTACTTTCTAGTATGTAATCGCATTTTGTTCAGCTGAACTAGGAATCATTTATTAAAACAGTTATTGTAGTACGCTATATTGCCACACACAACCATTAGCATTTGCATAAACCAGATTATGTAGACTTGCAGTATATTCTTTGTCACAGTGAGTTATTTATTAGAGGAAGCATCTGCTCTTTTTCACGGCCTGAATGTTGTATGCATGGGAAAGCATGTAACATGACTACAACAATCTAACTTCGTTTGAGATTCTGAATATCTGCCAGAAAGAATTATGACAACTCTGCATAAAATATAGTGATATGTTCCTGCTGCTGAGGTTAACACTGCATTCATTATGCTCACAATTTACCCATATTTTCAGGCATTTATAGTTTAGGTTACGTTAGTGAGTTTTGTATTGTAAAGCTTTATAGGAAACTAGCTTTCAGGGAATGACATCTGTAGAGTTTTCGTAGGAAATTTTAGATTCTAAAGAAGATATGTGAAAACATGCAGTTGAAAAGGAGAGGATAAACCTACATTTTGGGTGCTATGTAAATAATGCTAATTTTTTCCTCAAACACAAAGGTTGAAAAGCAGATCTAACTTTTTTGAATGGTTTCTGAAAAATTGCACATCTTTACATTTCTAACAATATAAATATACAGGACAACAAATCTAGCACGTTTTTTAAAATGAACATTTTTCTCAACTCTGTGGAAGGCTTACTGAAACTTACTTACAAAGGTTGTTTCAGGTCCTGGAGGGAAAGAATTATTTCAGATAGCTCTGTACGTGTATTTTTCTACAACAGCAAACCCACTGTTTCAGATGCTTGGTGAGAGGGTAAAAGAGAATACCCTTTTAAAAGTCTGTATTATAAATACTTTGTGCAGACCAGAATAGATCCCCCAGTGTCATTAATCTTAAATGAGATTATTGGGGATTTTTCCAGATTCTGTAATATATCATGAAGTTAACCTTATTATCTGTTGTATGACAAATTACATATTCAAGTGTTTCTAGCTGTCATAACAATGAACATTTATCATAGTTTGACTCATGAAAAATGGTTCTAATTACATGATACTACAAAAATTACTTTGGTTAAGTTATTAGTAATAGATAAAAGTGTTTTTACTAGCTGTAAAATTATAGTAATAGTCCTGATTTCTTTCAGTGGAGAGGCAGTCAAAATAAATATTTCACCTTCTCAATTGTGGTTTTTGGGTTATGATGACATAGGAAATACTTTCAATTGTTTTTGCTCAGTACGTTATTGTGACAAACTCACAATACCCTTCAGGCTCAGGCATTCTCCCCATCGCCCTACTGCATGTCAAAAAACTATCCTAATTATCTTTTTAGTCATTGGTCAGGACTCTTTCTTGCTTGAATGCTTGATTCCTCTCAGCAGCCTTTGGTTACTAATCATGAATATTTCGGTGTGAAGTGTCCCAATCCAACAATGCTATATATCAGTCAGTTTACAAACATCAAGAAGTATGTTTCATTCAAACACATTCAGACTAGAGATAAGGAAGAGATTTTTTACTATGAGGGTGGTGAAACACTGGAATAGGTGGCCCAGAGAGGTGGTAGATGCCCTGTCCCTGGAAACATTCAAGGTCAGGTTGGAGGATGGGGCTCTCGGCAACCTGATCTGGTTGAAAATATCCTTGCTCATTGCAGGGGGGTTGGACTGATGACCTCTAAAGTTCCCTTCCAACCCAAACTATCCTATGATTCTATGGTTCTGTAAATGAAACGGGATAAATGCAGTAGTCATTGCTCATTCTCATGCTAATCATCAGCTTTGGCTTGACAGAGCGTTTAGGATCAATAACTCTCCAAAGTTTTCTTAGCAGAAGTATCATAGTACTTTCCTAAAGAACAGCCAGGCAGAATTTATCCAACTAAGATGGAAGGAGAGCCACTTGGATTCTTCATGCTGGCCCTCTGACATGCAGCAAGCCAGAGAAGATACAATGGATTGGAGGAAAGCCAATGTCATTCCAGTCTTCAAAAAGGGCGAGAAGGAGGACCCAGGGAACAACAGGCCAGTGGGCCTCACCTCCGTCCCTGGAAAGGTGATGGAGCAGATCAATCTGG
>Ga0065711_1049563_pt1 | contig 11237 bp, 10 predicted proteins | sample Hoacrofraction12_FD_59098 | JGI IMG/M metagenome (GOLD analysis project Ga0065711, IMG submission 59098) | Hoatzin crop microbial communities from Cojedes, Venezuela - Epithelial fraction 12 v2 (version 2) | ecosystem: Host-associated > Birds > Digestive system > Esophagus > Crop | place... | reverse complement strand
AGCTCCAGCTGAACCCGAGGAAGAACTTCTTCCCTCTGAGGGTGACGGAGCCCTGGCCCAGGCTGCCCAGGGAGGCTGTGGAGTCTCCTTCTCTGGAGATATTCCAGCCCTGGCTGGATGCGGTGCTGTGCCCCCTGCTCTGGGTGACCCTGCTTGGGCAGGGGGTTGGGCTGGGGGATCACAGAGGGCCCTGTCAACCCCTGCCATGCTGGGATTCTGTGAAAGCCGGGGGCAGCGAACGCAGCCAGCGCTGCCCCGAGCGCGTCGCCCGCAGCCCGGCACTAACGCTGTGCGTCTGGGGGTCCCCAGGGCCAGGGGTCCCCGGGCGGGATGGGGTGAGCCCGCTGCTCGTGTGGCCCCGGGGTCGTGTCGGGGGGAGCAGCAGTGGCTGAGAAACATTGTGGTTACCGAAGAACAATAAACGCTGATTTTATAAATGCACATTTTCATCTAGTTTTATTGTAAACATTATCAGGCAACTATTTCGCCTGGTTGCTTTTTTCTTACCTTAAGCCAGCAAGCTTTCAAAGCAGCCCGACAAACTGGGATCAAACAGGTCAAGTCTGAGGGAGGAGATCTGCCTGACAACAGTTTCTGGTCTGTGAGGTCGTGTGCCCTCAATGAACACACCAAGAACTACATTTTTTTGTGTTGCACATCCGGGTATGATAAACGAAGCCAATTAAGCATCTGCTATAGATTTATGCACTTTTCTTGAAAAACAAGCCCTCAATAGCCACTGGACAATTTCAGTAGGAGGCGTACGGAAATCTAAGAGCTAAAACATCATTATTTCTAATCGCTGAAGTATTACAGAGAAATCTTATAACCTAGCATAGGAAAACAGAAACTTGGCCATAGATCACCCTGCCCAGGCTGCAGGCTCAGCGCGAAGCCCACGTGAGCGGTCTCCGAACGCCGCAGAGTCCTGGAGGTCACATCGCAGCGACGGCTGCACTGCCAGTACTCGTGAAGGTGAAATGTAAGAAGTTGATGCTCTGGGGAAAAAACACAGCTTCCCCAGTTTGCCTCACCCTCTTGGAGCCCCTGTGCTCTGTGCCACCAGAGGCAGCCTGCAAAGCATCCCACATCGTTGCTTCACCACAGCTAATTAGCGTTTACCTTCTGCAGATTACAACATGGGATTAATATTAAGCAACAGAAGTCCTGCTCACCGCCAGCCTGATCCTGAAAAATGCTGAGCATCGTACAGGGGAATTTGAGTTCGGTGCTTCCTCATAAGTAGGCTAAAAACTTAATTACTTCTATTTATACTAATAAATTATTGTACATTTTTTATAGCTCCAGGATTGGGAAGACTTTTCAATTTCTTCCCGTAAATCAGACCCCAAAAGAATCATAGTGTCAGCTAAAACAGACGTATGAATCTTCAGGAAACGCTTGTGACACGGCGGGGCAAGCGCAGAGGTAACTACGAAAGCCAGTGGGATTTGAAAACGCTCAGCACGTTCAACCCGGGAGGCTCCGCTCCGGGGCTGCTGTGCAAACAGACCGTGCGCCCTGACACACGTTCCCGACGTGCCCGAGCGGCACCGAGCTCTGCGGCTTCTCGTGACGGTGCCGGCTGGGTCGGGAGCGGGCTGTGCCGGGCACCAGGCACCCAGCCGAGGGACGGCACCCACAGATGGGGGCTGAGTGCGGGGCCAGGGGCACTCACGCAGGTGCTCAATTCCTGAGCGCAGGTTTCCCCTGCTGTCGGGGGACACGTTCCCCCCTCTGACCCGAAAGTCCGGCGGGCGCGTGTCGCGGGTGAGAGGGATGGTGAGTGGCCGGGGTGCGGCACGCACGTTTGTGGTGGGATACGTACAACGTGCCTTTCCCATCTTTTATAAACCTGTCATTGTAGCGAGGCTGCTTGAAGGTTAAATAATTCAAAGTTTTCTACAAAGCACGGCTGCGGTGCCCGTGGCCGCGGCGGGGGTGGCAGTGCCGGTCAGGCGGCGCAGAGCTGGCAGGGCTGCAGGCCGCTTTCGTTGCACGCCGGGCAGCGCAGAGCCCGGTAGGACTCCCGGAATCTGTTCGCCAGCATTGAAAACTTGCTGCCGTGGCACCGGGAGCAGGGAGCAGAGCCCGACCCTTTGCACTGGGAACAGCCGTGTGCAGCGTCTCCTGCCTGAAATACACAGATCATGGAAAAATCTGTTAGCGGATGTCAGACACCAAAGTCAGTAACGCACTTGAAAGAGGGAACTTCTGTCTTCTGGTCTTTCGAGTAATCGCTGCTCCTGACATGCCTCTCTGCCAGTAATACTCAGTTCTCTACAGCAAGATCTTCAAGAAAAAGGCTCCCGTATGTTTGGGGCAATTTGTGGATACTGCTAGAAAATGAGAGCTTAATGTGACTGGGCTTGTGACACAATCCTCTCAAATCGGTCTTTGTCCTCCTGCAAGGGTCTGCGTGGCTCAGCCTGTCCTCCCGCCAGTTGTTACCACATCCATCTTCCCAGCTCCGTGGGCTCAGCTTTGAGCCAGGCTTCATTTCTTCCAGCATTCCTCCTCGCCCTCTCCCCCCGAGCCCCCGCCACCGACACGCACAGCTTCTTTCGAGCTGTCCCTTGTGCGTGCAACTTGCTCCCCGGGTGCCAGCCAGACCCTTTCAAATCCTGTCTTAAATTCAGTGCTTCCACGGAGCCCGGAAGCGGTTAGCGATCTGCATCGGGAAGGTAGCGTGGTGTGGGTCCGTTCCTCTGACGTCAGGCTCAGAGCCCTGCACCATTCCTGTGCAGCACTTCTACTTTACATGGCGCTGCGGAACGAGGAGTTAACCAAGATATGGGGGGCTGGTGTCAGAGATGCTTCATATTAGTGCCTGCTTATGAATTTAGTAGTCCAAATTAATTGATTTCTCCCAAGAATAACCTTCCAGTGGTTTGGTCATCTTTAAAATGAATGTTCATAATACCAGTGTATAGAAAGTCCAAAATTATTCTAAAACCCATTGTTTTAGAACCTTCAAGTTTTACTTTCTGTTCCCAAACACCAAGGGGAGCAGAAGTACTTTGCCGAGTTCTCCTGAGGCTAACAAATGTCTCTGGAAGAACGCCGTACAGGGGCTGCTGCCCTCCTCCGAGGCGTGCTCCCGCAGCGAGGGCGACGGCGGGACGGCGGGCCGTTACCCACGGAGCTGCCCTTCGGCGTGCGCTCCCCCAAGGGCCGCAAGCGATTGTCCGATGGCTCGGATCGGTCTCTGCAGTGGATGGGGTGAATCTTGCCCTTTATCTTAAAGCCCTCTTTCTGAAAATCGAGTTTATTTCAAAACTGACAAAGGCCAGAATTCCCACCGCGTTTCTCTGGGCTATTCTCAGGTTTCGTGGGGTCTGTGTGCACGTGAGCCATGAGCCCGGCTCAGGCTCGCAGAAGGACCAAGGTGTCCTGCGCTCAGCACAGGTCGCGCTGGGATCTGCAGAACTGTAACGCTTCGTGTTTGCCCTGCACGACAACATTATGTTTTGTGGGATCAAATTGTGGTCAGACTAATTGAATTCCAACCAACAAAGACTAACCCATGAGAAAACAAGTGGAAGGCACAATCTATTTCAGCGACTATTAAGATTTTAGCCTCTGGCAGTCTCAGCCACCGAGCAGCTGTGTTAGGCTTTGCCAGGCTGGAGAAAGTCCGGCCCGCGGTGACGAGGGATGGACCTAAGCCAGGCTCCAGAGACGTCAGAGATCTCCAGGGGCAGGATCAAGCGGGAGACGCGAGCGTCAGGAAGCAGAACCCCTGTCCCCGCAGCGCAGACTGCCGCGCAGCACCGGTCGGTTATCCCCCGAGGGCAGAGAGGAGCAAAGGGACGGGTTTGGTCCAGGTTTAGTTCAGTGTCGCATGCACAGCTGGGAACACTCGGGGGTCTGACCAGAACTGCAAGACCCAAGAGCCTTAGGGGAAAAAAAAGCACTTTCCGTTTTCTCTTACCTGCACATACTGGTTGCAGACAGCCTTCTTTTCCACGTCTTTTTTATGTCCACCACCAAATCTATCTTTCCTTTCCCGGTGAATGAAGGCCCAGTCGTCTATTCCCTCAGTCTGGATGATTCTTCTCATGAGCTCTTTCTGGTCCATTGGTGCGCGGATGATTTTCAGGTTGTTGGTGTAGATGATGATCTTGCCGAAGTCTAGAATTGGGGAAGCCTGCAGAAGGATCCCATCAGTGTCCCGCCTCTGTAACTACACTCTGCAAACCCTGAGCATCCCTGGACCCGCGGAAGAGCGTCCCGGTCGCCTGCTCGGCTGGTTTTGCGGTGTTGTTACAGACACACGAGCCCGTACCGTGTGCCGAAGGCTCCAAAGCCTCACGTTGTTACACGGACACGGTGTCTCCAAATACCGAATGCATGTTGATACAAAACAAACCTGGTACTGGATAGCGTGATTACTCAAGGTATTTGTGGTCAGGGAAACTAGGGAATAGCAATGGGCGTTACCCAAGAATGCAGAACAAATTAATGGCGTGGATAAGATCACGTTAGTGCTCTGTCTTTATGCAGGAGAGATTCATCGTGGTTTGATATTTTCAGTTATACTAGATGCCCGGTGTATCAACTAAATACCGTCCAAGTATCAGCCATCTGGGTTTCCAACACACAATTTGCTTAGCACCAAGAATTAATGGACTTGTAACGCATTCTGATCAAGGCCGTAAAAAGCATTTCATACTTTTTAAAGCACCTCAGTCTCCCTAGTGGTGTAAGTGCCGGAGTGACATTCCTCATTTACCCAGAAGCCACACAACTTTCGTTGTGTCGCAGTGGCCGGGGCGCTGGGGTGAGCTCCCGTTGCTCTCCAGAGACAGACTCGGTCGTGAGCCTCCTGCAAGCACCGAGCAGGCGCGGCAGGGCCGGGCGCTGGGCGGGCAAGGGGGCACTGGGTGACCACCGACTCGTTTGTTGATGCCAACTGCTGGTCGTTCAGTCTGAGCTGGGCTGGGTCGAGCCGTCTCCCAGGGAAGGGCCTGGTCCCGATCCAGCAGGCCAGCTTACCTCACGCCGCCTTCCTTTTTATCATCTTTTCTCTGAGCAGACTCACCTCAAGCTGATGATATCAGTATAACAAACCCCATTTAGAGTCTGCGTATCGGTGTGACGTGGCTGTGCTATCAGTAGCACCCACGTGCCATTGTGGTTACAGGAGTTGTTTAGTGGGTGCATCTGAATTTGATAAAACCAAAGAGCAGCAAGAGATACAGAGAGCTAATTCAACAGGGTAAGAAAATGAACATAAACCCTGTGTATTAATCAATCTAACATACGTTAATGTGCTGGCTTTTTATTAGGACTGAAGAGACACTTCTGTATCACTGGCGTTAATTATATGTTAACGAAATTCCCAGCGAAACTCAGCTGGGATTTTCAACGTCGCCGAAGGGGAGCTCTGGCTTGCCCGAGGGTGTGGATGCCTGGCGCGGGGGCTCGCTGCTGCGCTGCTGGTGGCACTAACATTTTTGCCAGCTGAACTCACGCAACTTTAATGTTTTAAATACAACTAATTAAGATAATATCCACCTTACATTTGACTGCTTTAGATGCGTTAGGATTACTATGTATAGATACTGATATATATGGAAATGCTACCCTACAAAATGGGCAGATGCAAATCAACCCGGTGAGAAGATGGAGCGCAGCTAGCAGACGCTGCTCGCTGGCTGCGCTGCGGCAAAACACGCGGCTCCCGTCCTTTGCAGAGTCAGCAGAAAGCAGAATTTGCAGAGTAAAAGCTGGAGATTCACAATCACCCTTTTAAAGCCCTGGCCTGACAAAACTGAGTTGGATCTGAATGAGGTTCCAGCTGGAGACTCCCGTTACCACATTACGATATAAAAACAGTTTGGTCTGCAGGTGGTTTCCAAACCGTTTGGCAGCCCAAGGCTGGACATCGCTTACCCTGCAGAGGCTGTCGCTCGGCGGGTGGTCGCTGCGGAGGGGCGAGCTGCTGGTGAGGCCGTACTGCTCCTCCGCTTGGAATATGCTGATCCGCTGGGCAGTCAGCTTGGCTGGCGAGTGAAGCCTGTCTTCTGGCGGTTCCCCAGCCCCACAGAAATGGACCCCTGGCTCAAAGTTGTGGCGGAGAAAGCGCCGAGAGTGCTCCTTGGCTGGGGGCTCGAGCTCCTGCCCGTCTTCGTAGACTTGTTTTAACACTCGACCACTGTAAGCTGATGATATTTTGAACCTCACTTTGCGGGGCCTCCCCTCGTGCCGCTGGTTGAGTTTCTTCTGGTGCTCATCCATTAGTAGGACTTCAAGCTGCAGGTCCTGGAGATCAACTCCAAGAGCTTCGGGTCCGAAAGAAAACTCTCCCCAGCCTCCCCCAGCCACACAATGTATAATTCAAGGTTTCTAGTAGTGCCTCTCATCTTACAGCAAAACTGACACCACTGTATTAAATATTGATAGATATTCACAAAGAAAATATCGACAGTAGTGAAATATAAGGCAGGTTAGCAAATGGTGGGCAGGCTGGCTTGCCACAAGAGGAAAGGAGTTAACTTGGGGAGGGTAGGATTAAACAGGAGACTCTGCCGTGTTCTGAAACCATGGAAATGGTTCTGCGACATGCTGCGATAAGAACTACCCCAAATACACCATCCCAGCAGCTTTTCACAATTTTCTGACAAGGTGAGAAGTTAAAAAGACAAGTTCACAGAAAAAGCAATCCAGCTTCACAAATAGCAAAAGTGAATAATTTCTCTTCCATTCTTGCTATGAAACCCTGAGAGTACAAAGCTCCATTTCATTTTAATCCAAATGTGTTCCTCTACAGGTTGGAGGAGATCTAATTAAGATTTTTCTCTTTAGCTTTCAATCCCTATTTGCAATTCTCGCTGGCTTTCAGGGCCTTTTGACCACTCTGGATTTGCTTTTCACTTTTAAGAGACAGTCGCCTCCCGAGAGCCCCCAGTCCTCTGCTCATCCGCAGTCCCTCGCCTGCGCTCAGCGAGCGGAGACAACACAGCCCCTCCAACTCGGCCGTTTCCAGGGGGCAAAGCAGAGGGGAGCAGGGGGGCAGCGGCCCTGGGTGCCCCTGGGATAAAAGCCGCGGGCGCTGGGCAGGTCTCTGCTCCGTGGGGTGCTCAGCGTCTGACGAAGGGTCTGGTTCCTCGCTGCCCGGCAGCCCCCCGTCCCGACAGCACGGGCAGTGGCCCGGGTTCCCTTCCCGTGACAGCCCCTCGTCAGCGGTCCCGCTGGTGGCCCCGGGAACGTCCCCTCGCTGCCCTGGGCTTTGGCGCTGTTGGAGGGGGGTTTGCTGGCTGTGCCCATCCCCGGCTGCAGCCTTTGGGCTTGTCTTCCCTTCTGAGGGAAAAAAACAAAGAGCACATTCACTACAAAATGCATCAGCAGTGTAAATGCCATCTGGGTTTTAAACACCTCCAGATACCTGCTTCTATCAAATACACGCCACTGGAGTTAATCTCTGAACTTCCAAGATTTCGGTACATTTCCACTACTAAATGCCGTTTCAGTGAATGGGACTTCAGCTAAGCTTTTTGCCTACATCCTACCAAGGCTGTATCTCCTTTTCATTCAAAACCAGCGCTTTTGAAGCTCAGTATTCTCAGATTGATTTATTACATTTATTAAAAGTTTGTTCCTGAAACTCTAGGACAACAGTTCAGAAGGCTCTAAACTAACAATGCGCAATACAGACCTTCCAGCCAAGCAGTCTTCTGTCCTGAAAGTGGTTTCTGTCCCGACAGACGTTGCTCTCGCAGGTTCCTTGGGCTGCTGGAAGCCTCGTGAAAGTGCGGGTACAAGACGCGTATTCCGCCAGGAGAACACGCCTGAGCACGCCCGGGCACACACACGCCGCAGATACGCCCTTTTCATTCCCCAAACACTGTTGCAGTGTCATGTCAGCCTGCCCTCCCATCTCAGACGGGAGGGTCTCACATTAAATGAAAACTCTGATTTGCATGAATCAACCTCAGCTGTTGTTGCGTTTACCTGAGGAGCTTGATCCACCTCTCTCCTCGAAGTCCTGGGTGAATCAGGCCCCCGTGTTCCTGCTTTTCCAAAGCTACACCAGCGCTCTAACTTTGACACAGATCACATTCGGTAAGGGACCTGGACCGGGGTTCATTTTCTTTCGATTAAGGGAACAATCGAACAGGAAACGAAGCTCAAAGCAGCAACGAGAACGCAGCGAGCGCGGCCGCCACGATCCGCCCCGGCGAGCCGAGGGAAGCCGCTGGCCATCCTTGCAGTGACTGACGGGCGCTGTCGAAACACAGCCCACCCTGTGGCTTCCACGCTGGAACCGTGCCCCCCTCCGCAGGGCCACCGGCCGGATTTGCGTTTCCGGGAGCAGCTGGCGGCTGCCGTCGGGGTGGGACTCAGCCTTCTGCGGAGGAGCGGGCACAGTCCCACAGCCACGCGCTCGCCGTGCGAGCCCTGCAGCCCTGCCAGCACCGCAGCACGCTCGCTGCTCGCGTGTGCCAGCGTGGGTTTGTCTCCCTGGCACAAGTCATACTAAAAATACAACAGCCATTTTGCATGCGACGGTGAAGGCATGAAGTTCCACCATCTGGATGGCCACTGAGCTGTGCTTTACTTCAGACTCTTCCCCTCTAATTTAACAACATCTGCCTTCCACGCATGAGGCCTCACGCTGCCCTGCTCCCACGCCAAGGAACGTGAAGCGGTTGTTGGGAGCGTGCTGGAGGCTTTGCGGACAGCCAGCCAGCCCTTGCCCTAAGGAGCCCAACGTGCTGGGTTCGAGCTATTGCCACAGAGTAGGGCAGAAAGAAAAGCCGTGGCGAGCTGGACTGTAAGGCTTGGAAGGCATGTTTCCGCCTGCAGGTTTTGCTGAAAAATGTTTTGTTGTGTTTTGCTTCCTTGGAGCAAGCGCTGCAGTCATCCTCCTCATGAGAGCGAAGGGCAGGCAGGGAACCAGGATGGGGAAAGCGCGATGGGTGCAGCTGCAGCCCTGCCCCGCTGCTCACCTCGGTCTGAGTCCATCTTAAAGCACGGCCTGCGGGTGACGGCTGGGGAAGAGACACGAAAGGGCCTGAGCCAGCAGCGGGGCCACAGAGCAGGGCTGGAGGTCACGGAGGAGCCGGCGGGTCCAACACGAGGGGAGCAAAGCAGCAAGGCAGGGTCCTGAAAGCAAGGACACAGGCATTAAACTCGCTGCAGTGCGGGAGCTGCAGGCAGAAGGGTTCAGCGGAGAGGGTCAAGAAGAGGATTTTAGCTGGTGATTTAAAGGAGCTGGAGCAGGCTCTGTGCGTGCTGAAGAGGCCAGTGAGTAAAAGCAGGAGCAGAAAAATTCTGTACAGAGTCAAACAGAGCTGCTTGCTGCTAACCCAAGGAAAAGGTTAAGTTTTGGATACGTGCTAGGAAAAACTCACCAGCATTTAGACACCTCTTGGATGAGTGAAGAGAGAGCAGGAGTCGCCTGCTGGTTGCAAGACTTCATGGTGGGGAGGACAGCAGCATCACCACAATAGATGTGGTGGTGTGTGTGGGGAACTAGCAGGCACGCCACAGTCAGCATGACTGACTGTCAGCGAAAGAAGGAAACTGTCCTCTGTTCGCTGCTCTCCTGGGTTTCCCTGCAGAAAACCGGTCTGCCAGCCAAGAGCAGCCCTATCGCAGGGACTCCAAGCCCGCTGCGTCTTTCCCCCACGCTCCTCATCACCGGGCTCCTGAGCAGCCCGGACCCCGCTCTCCAGCCCTCCTCCCACACCAGGAGCTGCTGGAGAAGCACGGTCACACCGCCAGCTCCCCAGCCACGACGTGACCGCAGCAGCAGCGAGTGGCTGAACCAGCTGCTCCTTAACTCTGCAAACCAGAGGTGCCTTCACAGCGCTCTGTTACCTGCTCACCCCTCCGCACTCCCCCTCCTGCACCGCAGCCACCCCTCCACACCCAGGGCTTGGCTCTCTGGGCAGCAGCATTTATAACCCGGCTGGCCCAGCCACGGGCCCTGCCCCGGGCCACGCACTCGCTGTTGGCCAGGAGCACCTGGGAGCACTAAAAGGCGATGCATCATTGCAAGCAGTGTTGTTATTTGCATCTGTGTTTAATTAGGTAATTCGAGCCTGACACTTTCCATGGTCAGACCCTGTGCAGAGCAGCTGCAGAGTGCTCACAGCGGCTGCCAGGTGGAGCTCGGGTCTGTCGCTACTTGGAAACCCTTCTTTCTTCTTGTCTTAAAAAATGAAAACTGCGTCCCTGCAGACTCAGCCCTTCTCGAGCAAACCCCAGCAAAGCGGGGCTCGGTGCTTGGTGCTCTGCGGTTCTCCACTGCACCGCGTTCGGGGGTCTGCCCTTGGGAGGGCTGCAGCGTCCCCCCAGCGCCCCGGGACCTGGTGCCCCTGTGCAGACCCTGCAGCCGCTACCTAGGATGTGCCCAAGCCTGTTCTGGGCCTGGCCCAACAGCTCTCGAGCCTGGTGTTGGCTTTAATCACCTCCACCCCACCTTGGGCCGTCGCCACAGTCCTCAGTGCCGAGACCAGGCGGCAGCAGCAAGAGGAGGAGGAGGAGGAGGAGGAGCGGGTGACCCGGGTGCAGGGAGGACGGTGTCCGACCACTCGCTGCAGCTCAGCCCAGCTCCACCGCCGACTGCTTCTAACGACACTTCAACAAACACACAACAATCCGTCTCAAGGAAAATCAGTGAATAAATTTCATTTAAAAATACTTCTGTCTTTCTGGCTAGGCACCACTCTGCTCCAGCTGCTTCAGAATCGGCTGAAGCCTTCACGTTACCCAACAGCCAGAGTGCACAGGGCTGTTAGGGGCAAAGCACAGCATTCAGCTCTCCGCAGGATTAATGAACTGCGCTCTGAACCACTCTTCTTGTGTAAGGGTAGATGGCTTCTCGGGGTTTGGCTTTTACCCGCCAGCTGCTGCACGCCTCCCAGAAGGGCAGGGGTGACAGAAAGCCTTGCCACCCAGCGCGGGTGGGTTTGTGGCTGCGGGGGGCTCTGCGGAGGCGGACGAGCGGGGCTCGGGGCAGGGAGGTGGGGGCCGCCGGCTGCCCGCCCGACCAGGGCATAGCGCAGGGGCCAGCGTGGGCTGAGGGATGGAAGGGTTCAGGGAGGCGTTTGCTCTGGCGGCTTCGGTCCCGGGGCTGTGCACACCCCTGCAGATTCGCGCTGCCCTAATTATGTCTTCAAGCAAAGCGCAGTGTATTTACTAAAAGCACAGGCTTGTCTACATCAGCATTAGCCCGTGTGTACAAACCCCCGCTGCGGCGGCCGACGGCCGAGCGTCGAGCCAAG
>Ga0065711_1049562_pt1 | contig 11237 bp, 11 predicted proteins | sample Hoacrofraction12_FD_59098 | JGI IMG/M metagenome (GOLD analysis project Ga0065711, IMG submission 59098) | Hoatzin crop microbial communities from Cojedes, Venezuela - Epithelial fraction 12 v2 (version 2) | ecosystem: Host-associated > Birds > Digestive system > Esophagus > Crop | place... | reverse complement strand
TCTGAGGGTGATGGAGCCCTGGAACAGGCTGCCCAGGGAGGCTGTGGAGTCTCCTTCTCTGGAGATATTCAAGACCCGCCTGGACAAGGTCCTGTGCAGCCTGCTGTAGGCGACCCTGCTTCAGCAGGGGTGTTGGACTAGATGACCCACAGAGGTCCCTTCCAACCCCTACCATTCTGTGTGATTCTGTGAATACCTCAGTACATTTATTTAAAAATAAGAGGATTCTTAGCTAAGGTGTATGGAAAAAACCTGACTTGGTTAATTTTAACTAATGCTGGTTAGCATACTAGAAGTGAGAGTTTTGGGGGATTTTTCAATCTTTTAAAATAATTCTTAATCTAAGAAATAACTTGTTTGAAGTTAATTTATCTTTAACCTATACTAGCTTCTAAGTTCATGCAGAAAACTTTTATGCAATAAACCAGAATACGTTCATTAGAACTTTATTGTGTCTAGCTGAGATAAAGGAGTATTGGGTTTGCTTTTAGATTTTGAGGTTGGACTGGTTTTATAATGAATTGATATTTTTGAATCTAAGCTCTTAATTATTTTTTCCTTGCTGCTGTGCAGAGACAGGGAAAAACTGAAGAAGCGACTAGAGTACAGCTACCAGGTAACTCTTGAAGTTCATAGGAGACTGACTTTGGTAGCAGAGTTGTTTTTGCTGGCAGCAATACTACACAGTTTGATCAAATAGGCCAGGCTTTGAGTTAGTTTGCTGTAGCTACTGGCCAACTGACTGGTTCAACATCCTCTTTTGAGGGCTGTACAGATATGCTCGCTGCCAGGAAACCAAAAATCCCCTATCTTTGCGGTTCGCTGGTGAAAAATGCACCATTGCTGTCTATGTAGTACTTAAGAGTTTGAGAGGAACAAAGCCCTTTCGCAAATTAGCATGAGAAAAGATGTCACTCATACCCGTTTTTACAGCATGACATATAGTTATTGACAGTGGATTTGTTGTAGAGAGATGTAATGAGGATATGAAAGCAAAGATGCCCTCAAGACTGGGGCGGGAGGTGGGTATGAAGAGACATGTAGTTGTACTTTTGCAAAGAGGCACTCAAATTCAAATTAAATGCAGATGCAAATCAACATGATTGACTGATGAGACTGTGTGGATCGTAACTCAGAACCAGATTTCTTAAGTGTGATTTAACTTAAGTTGCTTTCAAAGTAAAGTGCTAACCTAAGATTACTCCATTTCTGGAGAAGAGGTTTTGCATCTGCTGTCTTAACCTATATACTTCATTGTATTAACTTTTCTGACATTACTTTTACCAAAGTACAAAAGTAATTTCTCAAAGTATTGTTCATTTGGACAAACTGAATTAATTATGAGCAGCTTTAACAGAGATGGCTGTCCCATATTTTGTGTATGATGGTCAGACATCAGACAGAGATGCAGCTTGGGAAAAGCTCTTACCTGAAATTCTACACAGTACTTTAAAATAGCTGTATCTAGAGAAAGAACTGTAAGACCTGACAGCAATAAATTTGTGCATGGAGAGGAGTGGGCAGCTGTTGTACAGCATTCAAAGTCCTCTGAGGAATCTGCCAGACGTCTGTAATTTTTGTATAGAACTCGCTGCTTTCTAATATGTTGTATGTCTTAAACCAACATGAAGGAAATACTTCACACACATCAGTAGAGTTTGGAGGGAGGGTTGTGCAATTATTAAGTTAAGAAAACTGAGATTTGCAATGTGGACTCTAGTTAGCCTTTCTTATTGCAAAATACCGAGCCTGGGTTTAAGGAGATCCTTGTAGTATACATCAGAAGTGTCAGTCAGAATTTTAGGTGTTAGGAGAACTGCTTAAACCTATTTGAAGAAGCTACTAATGTCTGTTTCTTTTCATTCTTAACTAATACTATCTTATAGATCAATAATGAAATGTTTTTAAAAACACCTGTTTCTTCAAGTAAAGACTTCAAAACTTTTTCACCTGTGAGTGGAAAGGAAGCTGTTCCAAGATCACCTTTACCAGAAACATCACATGCTTCTGTCAAAAGACCTCTTCTGATTTTAAGTAGATCAGTATCTTCACCTCATTCTGATTCTGATAACAGGTTAGTGAACCTGTACAAGGTAGATTCCTATTTATTTCTAAAATTAATAACTTGCTAATGAAAAAAAGTAGTGTTGGGTGTAGTCCCATCTTCAAATGATAGCTGCCCAAGTTCATATGTCACTTTTGGGAGTATAGGAAGCAGCAGGTTGATTAAAGGTACCTAGAAACCTTGTGAAGTACAAAAGTGAATGCAGCAGAAAATACTGTGCATTGGCAAGGACAATTGCTTAGTGGTTTGTCTGTTTGGGAAAAGACTGTATTGTGTTAACCACACTCAGCAGTATGTTTTCCTTAACTTCTGTTGGCTAAGGAGTGGGTCCGGGGGGGTGTTTCCACAAATACAGAGTCTGAGTCTGTTTCAAAATAGTGTGTGAGGGTGACAGTTTAGAGTGTGGATGTCAGCTATTTGTTTTTACAGGAAAGCTATTTATTCTGGCTGCACATCTTAAAATACTATGCAGGGAGACATCCCTTTCTAGTTAATGAGTGGTAGTTTTTAGGAGTGCTTACAGAAACTCTAAACATATTTTGACACAAATGACTTTGCAGTATTTGAGCCATACAGTGATCTGTTTAATATTTTGCTCCTCAGTCTTAAACGGAAGACACCTAGCTGTGTGACACCTGTGTCTTTGAAGACACCTCGATTAAATGACAAGACGTTCAACAGCCAGGAAGATGATGATGAAGATGTCATTATTGTAGAGGAGAGCAGTACTCCAAAGCCTTCAGCAGATTCTGAGGTTCCTGTAGTAAAAACTGAATGTATTAATTTGGATCAAGAGGAGAAGCAGAAAGAAAACTGTGATGTTGGAGAACCTTGCAGTGCAGCCACTTCAGAATCAAAAAGTGAACAGCTGACCTCAGCAACACAGACAGAGCTCCCAAGTGTAGTTGTTAAAAAGGAAGAGGTGGAAGATGACACCGATATCCCAGACCCCAGGGCAGAGGTGGAAACTAAACAGCACAATGTTAATGATGTTTCTGAGACATCTGTAGATCTTGGAACTGAACTGAAAAATCAGCTGCAATTATTAAACAAAGAAAAAGAAATGTACCAGAGCAAATGTGAAGTATTAACCAAACAGGTAGAAACACTGGAACAGAGGATTGTAGAAATGAATAATAAGTATGTAAAAAAAGAAATGTGCCATCAGTCAACTGAGACAGTTTCTTTATTTGAAGAAGAAAATGTTCATCAAAGAAGTTTGGCAGAAGTGACCACCCTCTATGAACAGGCCTTAGAAGAAATAGCAAAACTAAAGGAACAGTGCAGTACGCTGCAGAACTTAAAAACTGAATGCAGCAAGTGTGCTGATGGTGAAAGTAAGAGCGAGGTAGATGAAATTGCTGTGCAACTTGATGATGTTTTCAGGCAACTGGACAAGTGCAGCATTGACAGAGACAGATATAAAAGTGAGGTACGTTTGTTAAAAGTGATAGTCTTCAAACTAACAGTTGCATTTATATATTTAAAGGGTGTTTCATAGCAGTTCCAGTACAGAATGTGTTGTGTAGTTCAGTCCACTAACTAATCAAGCCACCTAAAAGGGGGAAGAAATACTAAATTAGCCTAGGAGCTTCTGGTTTTTTGCTTCCATAGGTAGAAGTAAGCAAACTTGTGGCTCTGACTGCAAGACAAGAGAGACTGAGCAGGCTTCGACAGAGCGCACATATGGTGGTTTAGCCAACAGCTGGCTGTTTTCAAGCAGTTTGTCTAGGTCGTCATATCTTAATCTCACTGAAAAGCTAAGTAAAAGCAGTCAACTTAACAAAGTGAAATGGTTTAAATGTGTATAAGTTGTCTTTAATCCATCACAACATAAAATTATTTTTATTTGTTTGCCAGATTGAACTACTAGAAGTGGAAAAAAATCAAATTGCCTGTCAATGTGAAGAACTTAAAGCAGAAATTGCACAGTTAAAAGCTTCGATTCCACAAGCAGTAGCATGTGCAAATGATTCTACCACCAGTAATGTAGAAGACTCTGTAAATTTTTCTGATGGAGAAAGGTATCAATTTTGTTCTTTCTAGACGATTTCAAGCAAGATTTTGGCTGGCTGATTGTATCTGAAACATCTTGATGAAGGTCATGTCTGATAATCATATAATAAAACGTGGTGCTTGGAATTCTTTTCTACTGCCTCTTGTGACTCCTAACTCAGCAACTTTTTTTTTATCGAGTGATTTATTTGATTTTTTTTTTTTTATGATTTAGGTATTTGTGTGAGCAGAGTTGGCCATTGCACAATAGAATGCTGTACTGACACTTCCTAAAATATCAATAATGTTATATAATTTCTAGACACAACTTGCAGAACAAGGAGAGAGAAAGGAGGCAGGAAAGTGGGTGATCATTAGCTCACACTGTGTGGATGAACTTCACTTTTATATTCTGTTTTTCTTTCTTGGATCAATAGTACTCTACTGAAAAGAGTTTGGTTTTGGTTTTGAAACATACCTTTCCTGTAAGAACTTCTTGCTGCAGACCAATCCTAGGGAACTAGGTTGTGTCCGGAGTGTGTCTTTAAACTAAACAAGGGTTTAAACTTACAAGCTTGGTTAATAGAAATAGCAAACACACAAAAGTAGTACACATACCAGATGGAAGCAGGGATGAGCAGTCCAGCAGGAATATAGGCATGCTGCCTGGGCACGTAGGATGGAATTGAAAGCCAAAGCTCAGCTGGAGCTAAAACTTGGTAGGGCCTGTGAAGGGCACCCAGAAGGGCTTCTGTAAGCACAGTAGCAGCAACAGCAGAACTAAGAAAAATGTGGGCCTGCTGCTCAGTGGGGCAGGTGCTTAGTAGCAAAGGACACAAGGTGTAAGAGGTACAAATCCCTGAGGTACCCAGTATCTTCTCTACTTTTTTTTTTTACTGGTAAGGTCTGCCCTCTGGCCTCCCAGGTCCCTAAGCCAAGTGGTGATCGTAGGGAGCGAAGGATTACCTATAATAAAAGCTGACTGAATTAAGGGATCATTTAAGCAAATTTGACATACACAAGTCCATGGGACCAGATGAGATGCATCAGAGGGAGCTGGCCAATTGATGGCAAATTGGCCTTGCAATGACTATCTTCAAAAAGTTGTGGCAGTCCACGTTCCTGATGCCTGGAAAAGGCAGTCGTCATGCCCATGTTTAGGACCGGCAGAACTACAGGCTGGTCAGTGTAGCCTAGGTCCCTGGGATGACCGTGGAGCAAATTTATTTGGAAGCCACCTGCAGCCTCATGGTAGTCAAGGTGATTAGCAACAACCAGCATTGATTTACTGAGGGGAAAATCGTGCCTTTGCAGCCTTAGTGCCTTTTACAACGAGATGACCAGCTCTGTGGACCTTTGAGCAAAGCTTTCAGTGTGGGCTGCCATAATATCACGATAACAATGAATGTTTGTGGGGTATGGTTTGGATAGGTAGACCTGGAGATGGGTCATAAAATTGGCCAGACTGCTGAGCTCATGGATCAATATCTAGGCCAGCCGTGATTAATGCCTTCTTTAATGGCCTAGATGAGGGAGCAAAATTAACTGGGTAAATTCACAGTGACATGAAATTGGGGGGAACCATTGATACTCTGGAGGGTAGGGCTGCTGTGGAGGGGCCTTGAGAAATGGGCTGAAAGAAAACTCCTGGAAATTCCACAAACACAACTGCAGAGTTCTGCACCTGAATTGGAAATACCCCATGCAGTTGAACAAGCTGGAGACTACTCATAGGAAAGCAGCTCCGAAGAAGATGGCCTGTGATGCTGGTGGACTAAAAGTTGAATGTGAGTCAGCAGTGCACTCTTGTGGTGGGAGAACCCAGTGCTTACTGGTCTATATTGGCAAGAGTTCAGCAAGCAGTTTGAGGGAGGTGATTCTTCATGACTATTGGGTATTGTCAGACCAAACATTGGAATATTGTGTCTCCAGTTTTGGGCACTCTGGTATATGAATGACACTGGCATATTGGAGCAAGTCTACTGAAGGGCCACAAAGATGGGTAGGAGCCTGGAGCATCTGATAGGGAAGGGGAAGCTGAGGAAAATAGCCTCACAAAAAGTGGGTTACCTTGAAATCTTACTGCTGTCTTCTACTGCCTAATGAGAGGGTGTACAGAAGATGAAGCCAGCCTCTGCTCATCAGCACAGTGATAGAATGAGAGGCGATAGACACAAGCTGCAACAAGGGAAATTCTGTTTAAATATTAGAGGAAAAAAGTGTTCACAGCAAGGGTAGTCAAACCTGAAAAAGGGACCCAGGGAGACTGTGGAATCTCTAAAACACAAGAAGTTCTAAGCAAATGGAGCTGAGTTAGCCCTGCTTTGAAGGTCAGTGGGGGTGGTAATGGGCTGGGTGATTTTCAGAGACCTCTTTCAATCTAATTTTTTCTGTGGTTCACTCTCACCTTTATCTGCTAGCGTTTCATTTTCTGCTTAGAGCATCTGACCTGTGCTTCCTAAAAGAATGAGCAAATATATGTAGGACTTGTAAGTACCTTCCACTACAAGCCCTGTCAGAATATGATGGCACTGTGAAGACTGGCTACTGGAGATGATAAAGGAACTGATGGTGGAAGGAAATGCTCAAGAGAAGGGATGGGTGATTTAGAAGCAGTTTGATCAGGAAGAGGACAGAGCAAGGGGATCCAGGAAAGAAAGGAAAAAAAAAAAAAGGAAGCATAGCATTTTCCCTGTACTGTAATTCTTGCCTGTTTTCCTCTTTTTTAAAGTCTTTGGACAAACTGCTCTTTCTTGCTGCCTTTTGTATTCTTTTTTTCTTCTTTTGTTCCCACAGGTGGTAGTAGTTTGTGCTTCTAAATATATAAAAATACTGGAGTTTAATATTTTTTTTGAGAAAATAAAAAGGTGTTGTGGGACGAAGGATTGTGCCAGTGCTTACTTGCTGATTTAAGTAGAAGCATTCAGAGATATTTCTGATCTGTTTTGTGAATGGCAGAATTCAGTTTAGCTATTAGTATTTGTTTGAAGCTAAGGGGATATACACCTTCACAATTAAAACTCAAGAGGCTGAGTTTTGAAAAAAAAAAAAAATGGTAGATTTTGAAATTATCTTGATGCAGCTTTAACTGCATCAGGTTTTTTGTTGATTTATGGAAGTCACATACAGAGCCTTTCCGGTATAGAGTATTAGTCCAGTTTGTTAAATAAAGTACTGTGTATTTGAATGTAAAACTTTATCTGCATCTAAACATATCTCATTATTTCTTCACAGCCTGAAACTGCGCTCTCTTCGAGTGAATGTTGGACAACTACTGGCTACAATCATGCCTGATCTAGACTTGCAGCAAGTAAATTATGATATTGATGTAGTAGATGAAATTTTAGGACAAGTTGTAGAGCAAATGCATGAAATCAGTAGCACTTAGTATCTTAAGATTTTTAGCAGACTGTTACTTGATCTTCCATTATAACCTTTGTGTAGGTTCAAAATTATATATACTGCTTCTTCACTTTATATATTTGACATAGTTTGATCGATAAGTGTTTATACTCTATGCGTTTAGGTGTTCCCACAGATGCAGCGGGTGTTACCTTCACTTCTTCTTAAAGGGACACTGTTGATATTGACCAACCCTGATGTATTTAATTAGGGATTTTGCTCTTAAAATGTATTTGTAATTAAATTTGCAAATATTTTTATTATTAGGAATCTTAATACTTTTCTACAAAAGCCTCTTCATTGACTTTTGATCTTATATAAGCATTAATACTTGCAATTATTTCCTCTTCTAAAATCTTAAGTAGTGGAATATCCTAGAAATGCAAAGAAAGACCCTGCCTTGATTTCCTTCTGAGAACAAACCTTGTTAGTGGTGGTGTATACTACAGTATTGTTTCATTGCTGTCAGCAATGTTGTATGTTGCATTAATGGGATAGGAATGTAACTAATAGATGAAAATTTTGGCCATCTGGGTAATATTTGTGTTTTACTACCAAAAGAAGAAAAATTCTTGAAGGGTTTTATCCTGAAAACTGATGATCTTTGACTCACTTTTGGATTTTTTGATGACACCAAAGAATGTGATCTGTACATAGTTTTACAGCATAAACAGCTCCATGGCATATGGCTAGGATATTTCAGCCTTTTCAGTGATGGAAACCACACGCCTGTTCGTGTCCTGCCCTTGCTACTTGGCTGTTGTTCCCTACATCCAAGAACCTGTCTGTATTTGAGCGTAGTCAGAGGGATCTCCGATTCTACCCTATAGTGCCCATTTGAACGCAGCAGTGCTGGTTCACAAGTCCAGGTGTGTACCAGTACATGGCTTCAGTGGTCAGATGTCACACACAGCTCTGGCCTACTTTTTTCCAAGTCAAAAGCAGCTGGTGTGGAATGGGAAGCATCCTGGTAGACCATTGGAGAGAACAAGCTGGGGCGGCATATCCAAAGCTAGGACAGGAGTCCTGGGCAACCTCTGCTCTGCACCAGATGCCGTCTCTGGAGACCTGAAGGCCTTTATTCAGGGAAGCCCAGTGCTGAACAGTGTTGACGTGCAGGTTCTGTGATGCATGCAAATGCTTATATATGTTATCTCAGAAAACCACATTGTTGCAGTATTAACACATAGTCTGCATTGGAGTCTTTCAGGCTGAGATGTGAGGGTGCAAAGAAGTTCCGAAACTTACCTTCCCATCGGAAGGTACCATGCTGAGTGCAAATGGGCCAGACTACTTAATCCTTGACTAACTGGTTGAATGGAAGTACTTTGAAAACGGGGCACGTTTCCTTATCTCTGGTGTTTAACTACTGCAGAGTGACTTAAAGCTGGAAATGTTCAAATATAGCTATCTTAAAGTTTAGACATCTTTTATTATAGGCAAGATAGGGGAATCCCTCTTCCCCCTCACCCTTTTTTTTTTGTGAATGTTTTACAATGACTCCTAAACCACCAGTTCTGTGCTGTAATGCTCATGCAAAAACTTGTCTGAAGAAATGGTACCAAGAGAAATCGCTTGTTGGAGTGATGACAGTATTCTCAGCCAATTACATTGTTTTCTTTTGAAGTCATCAGGAATGAGAAGAAACGTGGCAAACACGGCAAATCCACCTTTTACTCTGTGGTGGCATTTGTCATCCAAACAGTGATCAAGAAAAATGGTTCTTGCTTTTAAAAAAGTTAATTTTTTTTTTTTAATCATGAAATAGCATTCAATATGTTAATTCCCAGGAAGTGTCTTTTTTTATAAAACCAACATTTTTGGCTTTTGCACTGCTACTGTCCTGATTTAATTAGATTATGTTCCTTTTAGCTGTAGTTCAGTCAGCTTCTTTCGATGGACAGTATTTCAGTTTTAAGATGCTATTTATTCTAATATGCCAATAACGGATAAAGTGAATGTTTGATTTTTTTTTTGAAGAGGTGGCTGTAATATAACTGTTTGTATGACTTTTTAAAAGTTTATATTTTCCATTTATTGGTGTGTAGTTTTCCATTTCTTAATCATTATTTATTATGTTTCATCAGACTGTAGCTGAATTTCTTATAGACAGCTGGCAAAATAGAGCATATGTCTATGTTAAAAATTTCAAATTTACTGTACATTTACACTTTGGAGAACAGTGGACTAATGGAAATTGTTTTTATTTACTTGTTAAAATGTATTTTTTGTAAAAAAAAATATAAATCTGAGTTTGCTGGATCAAAACTTGTATGTGATCAAATGCAATGTTTTTGTTATAAATAAATACTATGCAAAATGGGTAATACCTGTGGCTTACTTTAAGTATTCAGTCTTACAAGAAAGCTGGCTCAGCCTGGTTGTGAGGGGAAGACTTGGGTGCACCAAGCGTGCCCCCAGACCAGGTGGGCATCCTCACCCAGACCCGCCGGCTGGCTGCGCTTCTGCGGGCGCTTGGTCCTGTGCGGGGAGTTCCGTTACCCTGTTACAAGACTGCTGCTGCCGTAGGATTTGGGACAAAACTGTGTTTCGAGGCCTCGTTAGGGAGCCGTTGTTCTCGCCATACGAAGGCAGAGGCGACAGGCAGGCAAGGGTAAGGGTGAGGGAGGTGGGACCACCTAGCTCTTTGGGTGGCCGTAAGTTCTTGGGTCGGATCAGATCAGCTCTCCTTGTGGAATCTCACCCTTAGGCTAGTTGATCAGCTCCACGCGTGAGACAGCCGAGTTATTTCAGGTATTTTTGTGGCTCTTTTGGGGCTGAGGCAGGCTGTTCTTCCCTGGCCAGTACCTGATCGTCTAACATGGATGAGTAATAAGGAGACGGCACCATGCAAGGTGGTGGTGTGGACGGGGTGGCACCTGGTACGGGAATGTTCTGGCTATGGAAAAAGCGGTGCTGGTATAATCCAGGGTGTGTGTTAGCTGAATTTCAGGGAAGTTCCTGGGTCTAATGAAAGGGTGCGCTTCCACGCTGTCGGCCATGCGAGCGAAGCTTCGAATGGAGCATGAGGACTTGCGCTGTCCTGCCTTGGAAAACCTCGTTGCACTCCTTGTCCTCTTTCTTTTTAAAAAATAAATTTAAAAATCCAATCTGAATGCAGGAAGTCTCCGTTCGTCCCGTTCTGCGTTCTCGCCTGCTGTGTTTTGGCCGTGTGAGACCTGCTGACGGCTCCGGAGCTTTGGCTTTAACCGCGCGGCCGGGGGTTCCTTGGCCGGTCGGTGTGGGGAAGGCGGCGCGGAGCAGCGTGCCCTACGTCGTCCGGGGCGGAGGAGAAGCGGATGCCCGTTTCCCAGGATGTAAATTTTTTTAATTATTATCTCAAATGGAAACGTTTGCCTTTGAAAGAAAGGGGGAGTTGGGGTTTAGTTGCCCTTTGGCCAGCGGAGATGTAAGAACATGTCACATACAGCAATGACTTTTGGTTTTTTCTTTCTTTCGGGGAGGGGAAGAGCTTTGGGCTTTTTTGGGGGGCTGGCTTTGTGGGTTTTGTGGATGCTTGCTTAATCGGCAGCACGCTAGGGCAGGGCAAACACCCGGCGGGTGCAGCAAAACGCAGGCACAATTCCCAGCCGAAGCGGCCACACGGCGGAGTTGAGCTCGTGCGCCTACCCCAACGACACCCCCCCCTACCCCGTACCCCTTTTTGCTTATCCGGGGGAGCGGGCAGCTGCCCAGCGCGGCGCAGGCCCCTCCCCGAGCCGCCCCCCCGAGCCCGGCGGCCGCAGCGGCGGGGACCGAACCGGCGGGCCTGCGT
>Ga0065711_1049555_pt1 | contig 11237 bp, 9 predicted proteins | sample Hoacrofraction12_FD_59098 | JGI IMG/M metagenome (GOLD analysis project Ga0065711, IMG submission 59098) | Hoatzin crop microbial communities from Cojedes, Venezuela - Epithelial fraction 12 v2 (version 2) | ecosystem: Host-associated > Birds > Digestive system > Esophagus > Crop | place... | reverse complement strand
TTTTTTTTTTTGTTTTTTTTTTTTTTTTTTTTTTTTTTTTTTTTTTTTTTTTTTTTTTTTTGCATGTGTTGATTTCAATTAAATGTTTCTGGTTTCTTCATAAAGCTGTGCTGTTTTGGCTGAACTACAAGGCTGCTTATGACAACTGGAATGAACAGAGAATGGCTTTACATAAAGATATTCATGTGGCCACAAAAGAAGTAGTGGATATGCTGCCTGGAATCCAACAAACCTCTGCGCAGGCTTTTGGGACTCTGTTTCTTCAGCTGACTGTCAATGACTTGGGAATTTGCCTGCCCATCACAAACACACCTCAGGTAACAAAAATGTCTGAAGCAACGTGACTATTGGTAGTCTGTTGAATTATCTGTTTGTATGTGGTACATGGCTTTGTAATTGTTTACCACACCAACATGAAAGTTACAGGATGCTGATAATTGGATAATTGCACTAGTGGCATTGCTTGTAATAGAAATAGTTTTCTCATTTATAGAACACCTAGGTTATGCATGTTTCAATTGGTGTGCATGTTTTAGGGAAATGTAACAGATTCTTATTTACACCACATATGAGCTCAGAATTTTGGAAGTCCTTGGAAATGTTTCAGATGAAATGTGTTTTCTTGAAAGCTTCCATCACTAATTCCAGCTAATCCTTTATTTTTTCGTATGATTATACATAGAAAAACTCTGAAAACTGTTGGCTTTAATGTGATGTTCTCTTTTGTTTAATTAAAGCAAGGAATGAGAGTATGAGTAACTACTTGAGATACAATAGATATATGTTTTTCAAACATATTTAGGAACTTGGACTGGGTTAAAGAAACATCTTTAAAATGCAGTCATTGACAAAAAGTATATCCTTGTAGCACAGGGTAAGTTTAATATGTGACACAGGATGATGTATTCCCTAATGTGCAGTTAACTAGTTTCTGTATTAAAGTAATGCCTACACAGTGCATTGCGCAGTGTGTTAATGAAACTTGTTCTGTAAGGGAACATGCACTGCATTATGTTTCTGGAACACCTTTGAGTCTTAAGATTAAGGATGAATGGCTCAGTAATGCATTCCCAGAGTAATGCTTTGTAGCCATGCAAATCCTTCTTCGCTGGCTGTTCAGTTTGTTGTCAGTTTCTTGACAATCAATGCAGCATTGTCCAACACATTCCCCCATTTGATTTGACCTTTAGCTCTCTGTGCTGATTCTTTTTTCAGATAGATGGGACAGTACCTAAATCAGTGGACCTAGCTTTCTTGAAAATCTCTGTTCTCAGTTAAGAAACAGTTCTGTGCAGACTTCTTACTCTCTCTGTTCTTCCTTTCTTAAAAATGACTGCAGTTATGCTTGTCTCTTCATATATATACAAGGTGAAGGTGGGATCTGCACCTCTTAGGTATAAAATTGAAAAATATTACATTGCCAGTTGACAGCAGTTTAAAAAATACATGAAGCAGTAGAGCATTATTAGGATAGGTAATGTTAGATGGCTTTGAGAGGAAATCTTGGATTCCGAGACTGTTCCTGCGTTGAACTGAGAGTATTCTTAATGGGGAATAATTCCAGAACAGGGATGAATCATTTTAGTGGTGTAGAAGAAAATAGTCATAATGCGTAGAAATGTAAAGGAGTAATGAGGTCAATTACCTTGAAGTCATAACAACATAACATTTTGATTGTGAATCTTCTGTCTGGCAGCTATGGACAAAGCAGATGGCATATCATGCTTTTATGTGTTACAAATGATAGTAAATCATTAAAACCCCATTCTGGCTTATGAATTCTTAAGTTCTATATAGAATAGCGTATTTACAAGACTTATGCTGGATCAAAAGAAGTCTAGCTTTATAGAAGGAAATATGTGGGCTTTTTTGCAAGTAAACAAAATTATAGACCTTCATATGTAAAGGGCTGGAAAACTGGAAAATAATTAGGCAGTCAGTCTGCTTCTTTAGGACTCTGCATAATTGTAGGTATCAAAATAAACACAAAAAATCTAAAAATTAAAGCTACTTTTTGTTGTTGCTCAACTTGTGCAGCCCTTCTTGGAGGAAAGAATCAATCATGAGCTTGTGTTCTGTGGTCATGGGGCCATGCAGTTCATAGCCCTTGGTCGCCTAGTCCTTGATCAAACATGGATTTTCCTTTCTTTTCCAGATAAGTTTGACTCCCAGTGTCCTAATATATTTATAATGTAGGTAATGTATTTATAATGCAATACGTAGTATGGACAGATGTGATGCTTTTGAAAGTTTCTGCAGAGGAGGAAAAATACAAGAAGATACAAGAAGGGGATCAGTTTTCTAACAGGGAAAGATAAACAACATTTAACGCATGTGCAATATCACTTTGACATTGCAATGACCAGTAAATTCTCTCTGTGATTTATTTTCCAGTCTAACCACACTGCAGATCTTGACACTGGCTCTGCTTTAGTCCTGACTATTGAAAGCACGTTAATCACTGCCTGCTCCTCAGAGTCTTTAGTTAGCAAAGGTCATTTTAAAAACTTCTGTATCCGCTTTGCTGACGGCTTTGAGACAAGTTGGGATGACTGGAAACCAGAAATAAGAGGAGATCTAGTCATGAACGCATGTAAGTGGGTGTGATTTCATGCTGGACGATAGTATTTCAGATATAAATCTACTTTTACCCTTTGCTGTGACTTTAAAAACCTCTGAAGCAAAAGACAAAGAAAAGGCCTTGGCCTTTTGAAAGCAAAGTAATATGGATCTAAAATGTTGTATTCCTTTGTTGTTTTCCTTTATTAATAAACTTTGTTGCTGTATGTCTCATTATAACCATTTAAGCTCTGTCTGAGAGATGTTGGAAGAGTTGGATGCATTGCTTTCATATAATTTTGTAAGATCTCAGTAAGTTTTTAATAGTTTAATATAGATGATTTTCATGTTTTTATATATATCTTTCATTATGGTGAAGGTTCTAGAATTTTTATGGAATTTTAAGTTAATATAAACTTGGATGTTATGAAGCAGATTTCCTTTACTAAATAACAAAAGTAATTCAATGGGAATTAAAACTAAACCTCCTATCCAACAATACCCATGCTTGAATTGTGGAGTGCAGGAGACAGGAGGAATTTGGAAGGGCTGGTCTGAAGCATCTTTGTCGGCCTAATCAGTGTATGTACTTCATATATTTCATGTAGGTGTTGTGCCAGATGGTACATACGAAGTATGTTCTAGGACAACAGGACAGGCTGCAGCAGGTAATACACTTTTTTAATAAATCGAGTCCTATATAAATAAAGCATTCACAAAATATGAAATTTGAATCCTTTAACTGTACTGTAATTTAATTGGTGGTTTGTTTTTTTTGTTTTGTTTATTATCTTGTTTTCCTGGTAAAACTCCTCAGTCTTTTTATCTGCTCCATCTTTTCAAGCTATTCTAGGTTTTGAGTCACGTCAGCCACACTGGTTTTAGATTTTTACCTGCAGGCAAACACACCATGTATATGTATTCATTCCTTCCTTGGAGAATAGTCCTTTATAACAGTAGTGTTGTCCTACTGCTTCCTGTCCTAGATACTGTTAAATCTTCCAGTCCCTCTGAAGCTGACACTTTGCATCCTGAGCTCCCATTCCTCCCTTGCCTCTTCCAGAGACAGTTTCTATTCTTCCCAAGTGCTCTTTTTTCCTAGTCTCTCCTGAGTTGTTTGGACATTCTCCAAAGGCTTCAGATATACCTGCAATCTCCATCTTTGTCATCGTACCTGCTGCTTGCTTCTTCTCATCTCTTTGCCCAGATGTTGTATCTGTGGTGTCTCCTGTCCCCATAGTTTTGTGCATTGTCCCCTGCTTGCTTTTTTGTGCTGAGGAGGCAAAAATGAAACACATGCTGCAACTATTAAAAATTTACCTCACATGGAATTGTGAATGGCAGAACCCAAGATGAATCCATTTAGAAGGAAAAACAGTATTGTGTGTAGTTCTGCCTAAAGCCAGTTCTGTATTTTGATGCTGAAAGGTGGCACTCATTAGAAAAATCCTGGGAAGACAGGGTATTCAGCAGGCACATTACACATATATTCTAACATCTTCCAGCACCATTATTGAAGACTTGAAATTGTAAATAGGTCAGCATTTTTATATGCAGATGGACATCCTTTAGGTTTCTCGCTGTTAGAAATCCTGTTCTGGAACAGCATACTTAGCTGCAATTGTAAGAGCTGAAGTTTGAGATGCTCTCTCCTGGTCATCAGCTTGGCTGAAGAGAATATATTTCCATTAGGTTTGTCTGTGTATGTCACTTGTTAAAGAAATATTAACTTCGTAGCTGTGAAGTACTTCCAGCAAGCATTTCAGTTGTGGAATATGTTTTCCTTGGAGCGGGCAGAAAAGACAGTTCTTTGTAACTGATAAACACTATCTTGGCTAACTAATACATAAGTCAGCATGAGGGATTTTTTTAGAAGAGGAAAAACTGGTTGAACTTTTTTTTAACTTTTTTTAAATACAGAAAGCAGTAGTGCTGGAACCTGGACACTGAATGTGTTATGGAAGATGTGTGGTATTGATGTCCACATGGATCCAAACATTGGGAAAAGACTGAATGCTTTAGGCAACACCCTCACAACGTTGACAGGAGAAGAAGATATTGATGATATTGCTGACCTCAACTCTGTAAACATTGCTGACCTTTCAGATGAGGATGAAGTTGACACTATGTCTCCTACTATACATGCAGTAAGTCAATCAGCCGAAATAAGTGCTACTAATTGGAAAAGGCATGACAAAGTATTCACTCAAATGGAAAGATGTTAGTCTTGAGTCCAGCATGCTACTCCTTATAGCTCATATAACTCTTGTTGCAAATCAGAAGAGTTTGTGTGTTAATTGTCTAGCTCCACATTCCAAAGGCAAGAAATCACAGATCATATTTCTACTGGTATTATGTGGAAATACCGATCTGGATTGGAAAATACGGAGACACAATACCTAACTGCAGGTGCCTGAATTGAAAAAGCTGTGGTTGTAGATAGACAGGTTTTCTTAACAGGAAAGTAAGTTACTAACATTAGCAAATTAGAAATAATTCTTTTTCGGTACTTCTATCCAATATGCTGCTGACTTTGCTTTTTGGTTTCACATGAAAACATTTTAACAGATGTTCTTTAACGGCTGTCTTAAATGTCTCTTGCCTGCCAACAGTGAAAATGCTATCCCAGAACACTAATGTTGCTGTTTGTTGTTTAGAAATCAGGTGGAGGTTCATTATGTGGAGATGCACGCAAGCTAACATTCAGGCAGCGGATTGTAAATCACCTGCTGGGTTTGAGCCCCACAAACCATCGATACTCTGTGCCTGTAGAATATCTATTGGGGTCAGCGGAGTGTGATTCTCTTCAGTCTAGCAGATCACATATGAAAGCAGGCAGATCCTGCTCGTGGGGACATGTATGTAATAGTTACAGTGTGTCTAACTGAATGATGGGGTTTGGATCACTGGAGGAAATCCAATCAGCTGCCTCTTGAGATTAAACTGATTCTTTTGCATGCGCCAGTCCCAATTTTAAGGTGTGAAATTCACTTTGCCTATTGTTGAATTGTACTAATGCCCAATTTTTGGTGAGGTCATTAATTAAATGTTCATTTTAAATAGGAGATTGTTGATCACCGCCGGCAGGGAGCTTCTAGTATCCAAACTGGAGAACAGCGAGGAAGAAAATTCGTGAAGCGTTTAGTTGATATTAGAGAACTCAATGAGCAAGCTAAAGTTATTGATGACTTAAAGTAAGTCGGGTTTTGCTTTAATTCACACAAAGTTTGGGAATAACAAACTGCAGCTGCCTTTTTTCTTTTCTGCTCTTATCACGTATCTTGTGGCATTGTGATGGTCAAGTGGAAATCGTTGTCTTTATTTAAAAATAAAAAAAAATTATTTTGGATTCCATAATTTAAAAAAAAGTATATATGCAAGTACTCAGCTTCTTCCCAAAGTGTCGAATTAGTCTATATTCTTTCTGGTTCTGCATTACAATGGCTGATTACAATCAACTTCCTATTGATTCAAAATCATGGTTCCATCTTGATGTATTCTCATGGTGATTAACAAAATGTATTACTTTGTAATAAGCTTGGTCTCATTCACTGGAAGAAGAAGAAAAATATTTAAATCAACTATTTTTGCATCTTGTAGGTGATATTTTAAAATTCAATCTACTATGCTGTACTTGAGAAAACCCTGAAGAAAGAATTACTTCAAATTTCATAAATTTCATCTGAACTTCTGTAAATTTTATTAATAATTTTTTGCAGTCCTGGTTTGTTGGTCTTGCTTCCCCCACCCCTGCTTTCCCTAAGAAAGACTTACTATAGATGGATCTGTCTTGGATGGGAACACAGAGATTGGCAATTATGTGTTAAATAATGAAGAGGAGACATTTTTACTGCTAGTACTTGAAATAAAATTGCTGTCACCATTCAGAGGGCAATTGTATCCGAACTTTGGGTTTTAGGTTAAATGTTTCTTCTAATACAAGTTCAAGAATCAAAATTGTTTTGTGTCTACCTTTTCTCGGTTTATGAATACTTCAGTAAATTGTGATTCTTTCAAAATAGCAGTTGCTTTACAGAGTTTTAAAAATTATTTGGCAATGTGTTTTTTTTTTCTGCAGAAGGTCATCTGCTACAGAAGGCTGTCACTGGTGTGACAGGGCTTTGGACTGTTACAGCAGGAGGATTTTTATTCGTCCTGCTGGGGATTCTCAGATTTGCCCACTATGTGTTTTTTTTTTAATAAAACAGCTGTCACGTGACTGAAAGTGTATAGAAGGTCCTTAATCTAATTGCCACAACTAGGGCTTTTTGAAACATGGGAGTTGCTGCAGAGCCATTCTTATTCTCCACCTTAGTTAGCGTCATGGTAGCACTGTTGTTTGGGGTTCTCCTTGCACACTATTTTTTTCTACATCCTCTATCTGCTCTCCTAAGGCACTTGGAGACAGAAACCTTAACATCAAAGAGTCCTCCTAAGGACGAAATATACCTGACAAAAAGTTGTATCATGAAACAAGAATAAATCCTCTGCAGCTATATTTGGCACTGGTCATAAGTAACTACTGACAAAAATGAGAAAATGGGATAATTCCCAGGTAAAGCAGAACATCATTGCAACACAGATTTTGAAATGGTGAAAATAAGGTTACCTGTTTGTAAATGTAACTCAACTGTGATTTATCTCCAGAAAATTAGGTGCAAGTGAAGGAACTATAAATCAAGAAATTCAGCGCTATCAGCAACTGGAGTCGGTGGCTGTGAATGATATCCGCAGAGATGTTCGTAAAAAGCTACGTAGATCCAGTATGAGGGTGAGCAGTATTAAGTTACTTGAAAAACATGATAGCATTTGCATTGCATATTTCTTTTCTGCATGTTGATTAAAGTAAAGAAAACGTCAGTAGTGGAAAAGGAAGGTTAAGAATATCAAATAGTTTGGCAACCCCTTTACCTTTAGGAGGGGACAGGGAAAGACTTTTCTCCCTTGTAATAATGGTGATAAGAAAACTGAAATTTCACAGATGCTATAATGTAAATGGGTTTATTTGTGCACTCACAAGAAAGAGTCAGAAAATGCGTATTTGAATATGTCATTTACACCTTCTCTTAGCAGATTTTAAAGCGATGACTTAGTGAATTGATGATTGCAGATGCAAGCATGTTAACTGCCTGGGCAAATGATAGATACCTGTTGTATTACACTTGGCATGTGTGCTTTCTATAAGCGTGTTCTAGAAAGAAATAGTATATTTGCAGAGTTAGATGATGTAAAAACTAAAACAAGCTACTAAGGGTAGACACTAGAAGAAGCTGGACGAAAAACAAGCAGTGTTGCTGGTAATCCACAAACGTATGTGGCTGTCCCAGACTCTAATAACAAACCTGGAAAAACATTATTTTCAGTGTGTCCTAGTGCATGAGCTCCAAGTATGATGCTTCATTAATAAGAAAAGATCTTTCAAATAGTAATCTGTTCGTAGCTTTTTCTCAGATGCTCTCATTTTAGCTCATGTTTTTCTGTTACTGTAGTGGTAGCTAGGAAGGATGTCTATGGAAGTGGCCAGATTATTAGCTTTGGGTATACTTTTCTCCTGACAGCAGAACATTACCAATTCCAGCAAGTATGAAAAGTGAACATGTATCCAGAGACAAGATGAAGATGCTGGCAAATGCTGATAAGAGATGCATTTTAGCTATTATGGAACAAAAAAATCTTTTTACTTTACTGGCACACCTGTGTAAAATAGAATTTTAGCTTGCCATAGCTTTTATCTGTGTTCTCAGTTGTTGCACTGAAATATTTTTGTTTTAGGCTGCCTCCTTGAAAGACAAATGGGGTCTCAGTTATAAACCCAGCTATAGCCGATCTAAGAGTATTTCAGCATCAGGAAGACCACCTCTGAAGAGAATGGACAGAACAAGGTAAGCTTCTGGGAATTTGAGATCTGTGACAGCAGGAACAGCATATACAACAGAGGAAACATTGGACTTGGGCTGTGAGGGTCCTTTTACTATAGGCAGTGGCTACGTGTGGTAGAACTGGATAGGAGGAGGTCATTTTGGAAGACAGGCATGTTCTAAAAAGCAGCTTTTCACCTTTTTTTGAAACGTCTTTTTTGACAGACTTTGTAGTATGTCAAATGAGAAGTTTCCACTTCTGCAACAACTTAGGGTTTCCTAGAGAATCCTGCTTTCAAGAAGTACTGAAGAATCGTATATAAGGAAAAATGGCATAGTGTAATCATTTAGATTTCTACACTTGATTTTCAATCATCTGCCTTTAAAAAGGGCTGCTATAATCAGAAGAAGAAAGGGAGATTCTTTTTTTTGTGAATGATAATTTTCTTTTAATCTCTTCACCTGCATAACGTGTACTGGTTTCATTTCATCATTTAATGGCTGCTAAAGAAACTGTAATTGTGTAATGATGGCTTCTAGTAAAGTGTTTGCTTTGGTTTTAGAATGCTTGCCTTTGAGTCTGTTGTTCCTGTAGATCCAGCTGAAGCTCTCAAGTTTGGGATTAAAAATGTGCAGCATTATTATGTATTAAATACAAAAGATTTGAAAATTAAAAAGGTGGAGAGGAGTGTTTAGAATTCTTTGGATTTTTTCTATGAGAATAGAAATTCATAATAGAAATTTGCTTCAAATTTGGATACTTCTGTAGAAGTGAATGGAAATTCATAAATAATCCAGATGTGAAAATGTCAGAGAGTAGATATTTCAGCATAAAACTAGCTTTATAAGTACTACATAGTGAATTTTTCAAGGTGCCTTTGAACAAGAATCTTTCTTCTGAAATAATTAGCATTCTTGATAATCAAAGCAGAGCAAGTGTTGAAGGCATGAAGGTTCTAGCTCAAGATATGTCAGATGAAAACCACTTTCACTTTACCTTTTCGGAAGGTTACCTGAAAAGACCATAAATTTTATGGAAAAGATATTGGGACTTTTCTGTTGCTCTATAATCATAGAATCATAGTTTGGAAAAGACCTCTAAGATTATCAAGTCCAACTGTCACAGCAACACCACCATGCCTACTAAACCATGTCCTGAAGTGCCACATCTACGCGTTTTTTGAACGCCTCTAGGGATGGTGACTCCACCGCTTCCCTGGGCAGCCTATTCCAATGTCTGACCACTCTTTCAGTAAAGAAATTTTTCCTAATATCTAACCTAAACCTCCCCTAATGTAACTTGAGGCCATTGCCTCTCGTCCTAGCACTAGTTACCTGGGAGAAGACACCAACACCCAGCTCACTATAGCCTCCTTTCAGGGAGCTGTAGAGAGCAACAAGGTCCCCCCCTCAGCCTCCTCTTCTCCAGACTAAACAGCCCCAGCTCTCTCAGCCTCTCCTCATAAGACTTGTTCTCTAGACCCCTCACCAGCCTCGTTGCCCTTCTCTGGACACGCTCCAGTACCTCAATGTCCTTCTTGTAGTGAGGGGCCCAAAACTGAACACAGTACTCCAGATGCGGCCTCACCAGTGCCAAGTACAGGGGCACGATCACCTCCCTACTCCTGCTGGCCACACTATTCCTGATACAAGCCAGGATGCTGCTGGCCTTCTTGGCCAACCTGGGCACACTGCTGGCTCATGTTCAGCCAGCTGTTGACCAACACCCCAAGGTCCTTTTCCGCCAGGCAGCTTTCCAGCCACTCCTCCCCAAGCCTGTAGCGTTGTGTGTGGTTGTTGTGACCCAGTTGTAGGACCTGGCACTTGGCCTTGTTGAACCTCATACAGTTGGCCTCAGCCTATCGATCCAGTCTGTCCAGATCTCCCTCTGCAGAACCTTCCTACCCTCCAGCAGAACAACACTCCCACCCAGCTTGGTGTCATCTACAAACTTACTGAGGGAGCACTCAATCCCCTCATCCAGATCATTGATAAAGATGTTAAACAAGACCAGATGCAAAACCGAGCCCTGGGGAACACCACTCCTGACCGGCTGGCTGCCAGCTGGATGTAACTCCATTCACCACCACTCTCTGCGCTCGGCCATTCAGCCAGTTCTTTATCCAGTGAAGAGTACACACATCCAAACCATGGGCAGCTAGTTTCTCCAGGAGAATGCTGTGGGGAACAGTGTCAAAGGCCTTACTGCAGTCCAGCTAGATGTCCACGGCCTTACCTTCATCCACTAGCTGGGTCACCTGGTCGTAGAAGGAGGTCAGGTTGGTCAAGCAGGACCTGCCTTTCATGAACCTGTGCTGGTTGGGCCTGATCCCATGGTGGTCCTTCACATGCCTGGTGAGCGCACTCAGGAGGAATTGCTCCATAATCTTGCCCGACACGGAGGTCAGGCTGACAGGCTTGCAGTTCCCAGGATCCTCCTTCTGGCCCTTCTTGTAGATGGGTGTTACAATGGCGATTCTCCAGTCATGTGGGACCTCCCCCGTTAGCCAGGACTGCTGATAGATGATGGAGAGTGGCTTGGCCGGCTCCTCTGCCAGTTCCCTCAGTACTCTTGGGTGGATCCCATCTGGCCCCCTAGACTTGTAAGTGTCCAGGTGTCATAGCAGGTCGTTAACTGCTTCCTCCTGGATTATGGGAGGTTTGTTCTGCTCTCCTTCCCTGTCTTCCAGCACTGGGGGTTGGGTACCCTGGGAATAACCAGGCTGACTATTAAAGACTGAGGCAAAGAAGGCATTAAGTACCTCAGCCTTTTCCTCATCCTTGTTGACAATATTCCCCCTCGCATCCAATAAGGGATGG
>Ga0065711_1010772_pt1 | contig 11238 bp, 15 predicted proteins | sample Hoacrofraction12_FD_59098 | JGI IMG/M metagenome (GOLD analysis project Ga0065711, IMG submission 59098) | Hoatzin crop microbial communities from Cojedes, Venezuela - Epithelial fraction 12 v2 (version 2) | ecosystem: Host-associated > Birds > Digestive system > Esophagus > Crop | place... | reverse complement strand
GGTGCCCTCGCAGCCTTCTCTTCTCCAGGCTGAACAAGCCCAGCTCCCTCAGCCCTTCCTCAGAGGAGAGATGCTCCAGTCCCCTCATCATCCTCATAGCCCTCTCCCAGAGGAGACCCACTGCAGACCCACTGCAGCCCCAGCGTGCCGGCACACTGCCCGGCCACCCCCCCTTGGGATGCTAAACTGCAGAAGAGCTTGAAATCTGACTTCCAAACACACAGAGAAACACCCTCCCTGCAAAGCCACCCAAAGCACTGGAGGCATCAGCTGAGAGACTCGCTTGCACCCGACCTGCCGGTGCACCAACCACGTGTCCATGGGCGCAGACCGAGACGGAAAGCTTTCGAAACAAGTTTTTTTTGGCCTCATCTTTGTCCTCAGGGAAAAAGCTTGAGGAAGCACTGACAGTTTTGAAGCCCAATTATTTAAGCTTGCAAGCGGGGGTCTCCGTGGGCACCCCAGCCCTCAGCATGCCTACCCCGCTCCGGGATGCTGCCGGCCCCGTCACAGGCCCTGCTGTGGGACGGGCCCAGATGCCATCATGCCATAGCACCCCAGGGACACCAGAGCACCCCTCCGCCAGCCACCCTCAGCACCGGCCGGCAAACACCCACAGCCACCAAACCAGGCATGGGGAGAGGGATGCGCTTCCCAAGCATCCCAACCAAATCCAAGGGCAGGCGGAAGGAGAGAAGGGCAGGGTGAGCGCTTTCTTTTTACCTCTTTGCTTTTCCCCCCTTGTTTTAGAGGAGAAAGTGTTCAAAAAGAGATCACTTGTGGGCCAGGCAAGCTGGAATGAGATGATGGAGATGAAGCAGTCGAGAGGCGAGAAGCGGTGGGGCCGGCACAGAGGCTGGAAAGGAGATGCTTCCCAGCCATGGGGAAGTGCATGGACCAGCAGCATGGAGGAAAAAAGAATAAAACCACCCTAAAAAGCAAAAAAAGGGCCTTTTTGCAGCCCTTGCAATGCTTGGTGTGCTCACCCCAACCCAGGCATCAGGGCGGCTGGGCATGGAGCTGCAGCACCTGGGACCGAGGCACAGGGGAGCAGGGCCCCGTGTCCCCGCGACACAGCGAGGCAGCCCACAGCCCCCCTTTCTGCCATCCATCACCAGGACAAAACCAACATCACTTTTGTCACCAAGAAAACCTCTCCTGGGTGCCCCAGTACAGTACAGGGGCACCATGCCAGACCACGGCGTAGGGAAAAGGCAGGCAAAGACACAACCAGAGAGACCAAAAAGACCCAGTCCTCACCACAAGCAACGATTTGATTGGGAAAACTTAATGCTTCCCTTCTTTTAAGCGTTAGTAATTCTACTATTAACTACAAAACGCTCGTAATTATTATTAAAAAGACCCACCAAATTAATAAATCCCATGTGCTGCTATTTTTTCCACCCTTCTGCGATGGATAAATCAATCCTTACCGCCAGGGCTGCTCGGCAGGAGGGGCGGGTAACGGGGGCTCTGGCACTGGGCCCCTCACTCCTTGACATTCAACTCGTGGGACGTGCGTGCCCCCCCCCTTTTCCACATCCAGCCCTCCACGCACCAGGCAGGAGGGAAGGACAGAGAAAGGAGACAAAGAAACCAAAGGGATGAAGATGACCAAAGTAAACCCACGCACGGCGCTGGGAAAGGCTCGGCACAGCCCGGTGCATCAGTCAGCAGCTGAAGAAGGGCTGGGGAACCAGGGGCAACTTTGTTCTTATTCTGTGGGGTTTTTCTTTTAATTTTGCCCCCCCTGCCAGCTCAGATCGCCAGCCGCTGCGAGCAAGCAGGTCGTTCGTTGTCCCAAGCTACGGCAGCTTGGATGCTCCCGACCATGCTAGGACAGGACTTTGCCAGGGGGGGAAAAACAAGAGAGCGACAAGCCCGGGAAGCAGCAGGACCACTCTCTCGCCCCTTCTCCCTGGCTTTATAAATACAAAGTAAAAATTCAGCATGAGGCTGATTTAGCTCCAGGCTTTTTCCTTTGCCGGCCTCTCCACGCAACTAAGGTATTGCCTGGTACTGAGAAGGTCTGTGAGAAAGTCAGCATGATTCCAGCAGACAAAGTCAGTGCCCCATCCTCACAGGGGATAAAAGCTGAGACGCCCCCCCCACAACAGCTATCATTCTAGTGAGGGGTTACCTTACCTTGCCATCATTAGGCTTCAGAGTCAAAGACCAGCGGAGAAAGGGTTTAAAAATTTTCCTCGAGGAGAGCAAGCAAAATCCACCCAGCATGCTCATCTAAGGGTCTCCAATGATTTCCCTGGCCTCCCAGCGATCCCCGCTCCTGCTTTTCCTCCCACCTCCTCCCCAGCACGATGATGCATTGCACCACGACCACCGAAGGAAGCCATAAAGCAATGCTGAGGGACGGGGCAGAGCAAGACGAATGGATTTAATATCAACCTGAACGGAGCGTGGGCTATCGCACCAAATGAATTATTCATTTTGGATTCAATAACAGCCTCCATTTCGCATTGACCCACAGCTCTCACGGGCACGAGGTGCTGAAGAGGATGGGGTAGGCAGTCCCACCGGGTTTTCGGGTACGGCGTGCCATCACCCAGCTGAGAGCAACGCGGCTTCGCACCAGCCAGGAGGTCTGTGGTGCCAAAGCCCAACCAGCCCGGGACGGAAACAAATAACGGGGCAGATCGATAAGGAAAACCTCCCTCTCTCCCGTCTCCATCTTAGCGTCGTAGTGGTAACGACCCACCATCACTCTGACCCTAAAACACGACGCTAATCTCTTCGGGACTCGAAATACCCCCGATGAAGATTGCGCTCTGCCTGTGCCTTTCGCGAGCGGCTAAGTGCCGATAAAAGCTGGTATTAATGAATCCCTCAGCGGCCCCGAGCGCCGCCGTCAGCACGAAACCGCTCCGGTCTAATAGCCCCATGACAGGCACCGGCTCCATCCCGGGGCCGGGGGGAGGGATGAGAGAGGGCTGGGGGAGCAGACCAGTTCAACCCTGTTTTTTTCCCCACTGCTGAGGAATTAAGCTCATTTTTTCAGCCTTAAAATACCGAGGGATTTTTTTTTTTTTCTTCCTTGGTGACAGTTCCCCCAGGCTCTTTAAGTGGCTCATCTCAAGTCGACGAAGGCTTTGAGCAGATGTCAGGAACGCGTACCTCCCGGGAGCCAGGGTGCGAACAAGGCAGGGGAATACGACCCCTTCGAGAGCATGAAGGCAAATAGAAAACCAACAAATTATTATTTCTAAACCTCGCAATGTGCTACCTCCTGCCCGCCGACCGATGGGAAGGGCAGCAGGGGGCTTAGGTCTTCCCTCGAGGTCTCCAGGGTCCATGGGGATACAAGGAGGAGCTTGACAGCCAAAGGGTGCACACCAAGAAGCCGGAGTCCAACCCAAGGTCAGATTTTTACTCCAACACAGTTAGTTTTCCGACGGTCCTAATGTTAGCCCTGGCTCAGGCTTTTAGGATTGATTTTAGTGAACTTCCAGGACAAGCTGGCAGGTTGATTGGTTTGGTGCTCCTCACCAGCATTGAGCAGGACCTCCAAATGCGCAGGTCCCGCTTGCTGTCCCAGCTTTCATCCGTCTTCCTGATGCAGGAACCGGGAAATACTCTCACAGGACTGGGAGAGGGGAGTAATCAGAGCTCTGCTCCGGAGACAGCATTGTACCAGTGCCTGATCCACACTCACAGGGTCATCAAAACAGCATGGTCCTGTCATCACACAAGTGCTTGGTGCCATTTACCCACCCGCTCGGTCTGCAGCCATAGTGTGCTTTAGTGCCTTTCAGAGTCCCAAATGCTACCAGCTGATCCATAAAGAACATTTCTACCCCCTTCGACCTGTTGGGATCCTAAATTCTCCCCTCAAGGAGCCCGAATGCCAGGCATGCTCCCCACGCAAAGGCAAAATGCTCATTAGGAGCTACACAGCGCCCATGCTCAGGTGGCACAAGAGGCTTCTCCTTCAGCATCAGTGCCACCAAGCAGTGGGAGCACGGTGGGAGATGGGCACTGCAGCACAGAAAACTCAGCAATTTCCCAGTGCACAGGTGTCTGCTCGGCACAGCTTCGGTCGCATGAAAACATCATGACCATTTGGGAGTTTGCATGAGAAAAGGAAACAAAACAACCCATGGAGATGGGTCCAATGCCCACCCTGAGCCGGCTTGCTCCCACGCCTCTCACGTCCTGCTGTCCTCCAACCTCTGCCCTGCCCCAAACTACAAACACTGGGTAGGTGGAGCACGCTCTTACCAGGGGGTTAGAGGTTCTCAAGACCTCAAGCCCCTCCACTGCACCAGCGGCGGACAGAAAGGACAGAAAGGTCAACACCACCAAAACCTGCAGCAGTTTTACATTATCATCGTTCTCCTACATTTCTAGCAAAATCACATTATTTCCCAATTCCAGTCTTTAGCTAAAATTAGTATTTACTTTTCCACAACATAAAAATGTCATTTTGCCATAAAACCATGTGCGCTTTCTGTTTGTTTATCCAATAGCAGTGGAACGTCTCGCCAGAAATGCTCCAGTTTGCAAAGAGCCCTCCCTCCGACGGAGCACTCCAGCTCCTCACGAGCATAGACCATCTCCTGGTGGGAACAGAACCACGCTCGGGGTCAGCCACAAAACTTGAAGGAATCCACTGGCAATGCTGCTCAATGTGAAAGCACGGCGCGAGCACACGGACTCTGGTGGTTTCCCCGTTTTCGGAGCCCTGGCATGGGAAGGCATCATCATCCCCACCTTGGCCAGGTGGGAATGTGTTTTTTCACAGTGAAAACCTACACAAGTTCCCATGTTTAAAGCAAACGAACAAACAAGTTTCTCCTCAGCTTGAATCCCAGCTTCGCCATTTTCATATATCTGCAGTTACAGGTGGAGAAGAAACACTGTGGTGGCCACCCCCAGGAGCATCACAGCCAAGCCTGGTGCTACACATGCTGCCGCTTGCACCAAAAGTGGTCCAAATCAGACCTCCTCCCGTCACCCACTTCCCCAGAACCAGACCTAAAGCACTTTGACACGTGCCTTTGACCTTCTCCTTCTTCCCTACCCTTCCTTGACCTGGTGGTGCCCACCTTCTAGAAGCTATATGGAAAGGGCTGATAAAACACGGTTAGCTTCTCATGCAAAAAGCCCTCTCCTCTTCCCTCCTAAGCAGTGTACAAAAACAGTACCTTAATTTGTGAGAGGAGAAGGAAAGGGCAGCAAGTAAAGATCATAGAAAAAAAAAAATAATCCTCCAATGTTATTTGGGAAATATTCACCAGAATAGCAACTGGAGATGAAACGTGGTGAGCACCATTTCCGTATCTACAGCCCCATGCCCCAGAGGACTCTAGTAGGCAGCGGCACACTGGCAGCGTGGCTGGGGGAACCCAAAAAAACAGCAAAAAAAATCCAATTAATGCCAAGAATCAGAGCAGCTTCGCCGCAGCCGGGCCCGACAGCGGCTGCCTGGCTCCCACAACTTTGCTGAAGAAATAATGAGGCAGATGAAAGCGACCCAGCCGACCAGCGCCAGCCCGCGCGGTACTTTGAAGGCATCAGATCACAGAGGCAGCTTCCAGCGGGCTCGTGGCAGGGCTGCACCGGCACCCACGTCTTCGCCACGCCGCTCACTGACTTTGGCCACTTGCCGGAGTGCACCGAGAAGCCACGGGTTGACCACTGCTCCCCAATTCCTGCCTGGTCCCATGAGCAAAACAGCTTCAGGGCACGTAAATGGTGCAAAGCCAACTTCAAACCAGGTATTTCCCAAAACAGCTTGTTTGAGGACAAATATTTTGTTAAGCAAAGCCTAAAAACAATAAAAAAGCCTTGTTATGCAAGGCCAACCTTACCTTTGCAAGCCACGTTGTTCTCCGGCTCGTAACCAGCCTTGCACGTACAGCGGCCGATGGGGACCATCCACTCCCCGTCCCCGTTGCAGTACAGTTTGATGGGCACGTCCACCTCCTCAGCGTTGGGGATGCAGGTGCCGCGGGCAGTCACTAGAGAGGTGCTCTCCGCTCCCGTCATCGTCTCCGGGAAGATGGCGAAGTTCTGCACCACACTGGGGCACTTCTTGAAGAAGACCCTGACGGACAGCAGAGACATGCAAGCCCCGTAGTCCTGGAAAGCCAGGTAAAAGCCATTGCGAGTAAGGGGCCCAAAACTTCTCACTTCTGTGTTCACCTTCATCAACCTGCCACCAAAGTCCACCTGGGAGAAGCTCTCGTCAGCAGCAATGGTGTCCACTTTGAGGTAGGGTGCCTCCGTCCAGAAGGCGGACTTCTTGGTGGCAATGACAGAGTCTGTCTCGTAGTAATAGAGGTTGAAGGTCTCCTTGCAGGAGCCTGGGACATTGGGGAGGCTGCTGCAGTCCCGCACAGTGAAGCGCATCTCGGTGTAGATGCGGTGAGCTCCACGCCGGTTGATGAACGTGGTGAGGAGCCAGTTGTTCTGGTTGGGCTCGAAGACATTGCACACCTGGTACGTACGGATGGTGTTGAGGTTTTCGTCGTAGCCACTGACTTCTTCCCACTGCAGAAAGGAGAAAGGCCATGAGAGGGAGGGAGAGGGACCCGCGGTGGCCCATGAGCCAGGGAGGTGCCACTCACCCTGCACAGGGCAGGGTTAGGCTGAAACGAGGACCCCAAAGCCCCAGAGGGGACCAGGAACATGGTTGTGGACAGATGATGTGATGCACGTGCAGAACCACCACCCCAGCCAGCACCAGAACAAATCCTCACCCTCTTGCCCCTGCCCACGCATGCCTGCTCCCTCTCCCCAGGCTAAAACATCTTTTCCAACCTTGGCTACCCTCAAAGGATGTAAAAACAGGAAGAAAGATGGTCCAGGCACCCAGGGGCAGGAGGAAAAGCAGCACACGAGGCTACGGCTTCATTAAAGCCCAAGCCAGCACGTGGGCTGGAGAGTAAGCCTGACCCCAGGCTCCCGGCACAACAGGATCATTTCCCCTGGCAAGGAAAACTAACTAAATAAAACATTACCGCCGTGGAGAGAGAGAATATAGATTTGCAATTCGATTTATAGAAGGGCATTAATATAATCCAGGCTACAATTTCAATTAAGGGACAGCGGCAAACTGTGAATAGTCTATGATGGCATTAGAGTCCTACAGACAGATTTACAACCTCATAATCCATTCATTTTAACTAATCCATGTTTACAGTCTCCTCATAACAGCATTATTCATACGGCAATCTTTAAGCAGCACTCTGAATATCATGCATAATTTCCAGGAGCAATGCTACAGCAGCACTCGCGCATGTTTGTGCTTACGTGGAGGCACAACGGCAGCCGGGGGACACCGACCTGCCCCGCAGCGTTGAGCCTTCCCGAAGAGCGGACGCACCGCCACCAAGCCGCCAACCTTACAGATTTTGCCCTCTTCCATTGAACAACCACTTTCCTCGCCTCCTCCTCAAGCCTCCCCCTTTTAAACCACAGCCATGATGTAAAAAAAAAAAAAACCACAGGTTTTTATTTTGTTTTCAAAGCAGGGTCCTCTACACGCTGCCCACAAGCGCAGCAGAATGTTTGCACCCAGGTCTACCTACTCGGCTCTGCTAAGCTTAAGCAAAGATCACAGCTCAAGGCTGCGCATCGTTGACAAGCAATGTTTACCAAACCAGCAACAGAACCTCACCCATCCAACCAAGCGCTCTCCCTTCTCATCCCACACTGTGAAAGCGCTGCAAAAACCCCTCTCCACCCCGGACAAGATGCGTGGACTCAACGCCCTTTCATTACCAGACACCTTTTCACATGAGAAAGATGCAAGTCCTCCCCGACCGAGGGGTTGGCATTGCTTCCCGTTCCCACCTGGGCTTTGCTTTGCAGCCATTAATGCCAGACAACAAGCTCTCTTCCAGCACTCGCCCGCCAGCGTAAGACCGGCCCCACTGCTCCGCTGTCTTGGCTGCAGGAATCTTCCTCTTCATCCCGCCTGCCAGCTCCTGCGCCCCAGCCGGGTGCTCAGGAGGGGACCTGACCCGCTATCCTTTTATTCATGGTGCCCATCATGGAGCCGGTTCTCTCAACAGCTCCTTCCACCAAGCATTCCCTGGGCTTTGCTGCTTTTTTAGGGAGGGGCTTCCAAGCAGAGCCTCAAAACTCAGAGCCAAAAGCAGCAGACTCTGCCGTGCCTCATGCACCCAGCGCACAGGGCTGCCCGCGGCTGAGAACAACATGAAATGCCACCTGGAAAGCTCTGGTGAGGATGTCGGGCTGCATCCCGATGCTCCCTTGGGCGTCCCTTGGGTTGAGCACTGAAGAGCAGCAGGTCCCCGTGGCTGGAAAGACCCACGGTGCCAGCAGCTGCTGCCACCAACGCTCTGACAGCAACAAATGCATCATTTTGACGAGATCCCACTGGGGATTAAGACAACACTCTTCTCTGTCCCCACTGAGATTTAAAGCACCTCCATCAGGGAGAGCGGGAGGACAGCCCATGTCCTGCCGCAGCCAGTTCCCGGGGACCACAGCCCTGATGCCCAGCTGGCACCCGTGCCCCGGCATGAAGGTCGACAGCCCCCCCAAGCCCTGGGAGGCCTCTGTGAGCCAGGGTGACTGGTCACCCTCGGAGCCGAGCATGCCACGGTGGGATGCCACCACCCATAGGGACCCATGGCCTGCAGCAGAGCCCACGCCGACAGTGACCCCGGCATCAGGAGAGGTGGCTCATCAAATCCCCGTACCTCCAGCCTCAAGAGAAATGATAAGGAGTTGAAGCCCCAGCAGCACCCAGGAGCCCCCGTCCCCTCCTCCCATGTCCTCCCTCCTGCCCAACGGAGCAGGAAGGTCCTGTTCATAGATGGCTGCTGCTCTTCTCCCTCTTGTTTCTTTGCTTCTCTCTCTGGTTCCTCTCTTCTTCACTTGCTCCTGCAATGCTACAGCTTGTTACTAAGCCCCAAAGCAAGGCTGCTGACACACTATCATTTTTTGAATGGAGAAAGGCCGGGCAGAATGGAAGCTTTTGATTCCTTACCCCATCTTTGAGCAGTCTGGGCTGAAAAAGAAGTAAGCTCAGCCTTAGGTGGCTGTTTTTGGGAACTGAAGACTAAAAAAAAGAATAGACCAACTAAATCTGGGGTCTTCATTGACGCCAACACAAGCAGAAATCCCCATGTTTATCTGAGCATCTCTGCTCCAGGCTGCTTGGATGGGTAATGGTCTCCAAACCCTCCCTGGCATCCACACTTTGGACGGTCCTCACCCAAATATTGGCCATTACCACCAGACAAGCCAAGAAGCAGCACAAATCTGCCCTCAAATATTTGTTGTGAGCTATTAAATGGGACAAACCCTAAAACTCAGTGCTGTAACCGGGAAGCTCATGAAGACTACTGCACGCCTGGAGTGAGAGGAAGACATTGCTTATTTTCAACTGGCATCCAACCTGCTCCAAAATGTGCCTCGGCAGGGACACGACGCCTACAGTGGGGTCCGCTCCAGGAGTCCCAAATACTGTTTAAGATGCTCCATATCCACCCAGCAAAGTGCCTGGCACTATGAAAAAAGCCCAGTCCACGAGGGAGAGGACTTCACAAGGGAAGTCACGCTCCCCAGTACGTGCTATGGACTTACTGTGTCTTTAAATAAAAAACTTTGTATTTTAAAATACTTTGTGGAAGATCTAATACACGCTCCTGTAAAGCAGAAGACTCTCCAGTAACCCTGAGAGGAGCAAGAGACAGAGTATTAATGCCAGATCACCACGCGGACAGGCTGAGGGCACCCTGCAGCGTGACGCAGGGCCGGGGACCAGGAGCCGGGATGCGCAGTGGGATGCAGGGATGCGGGCTGGGGAGAGGCTTCGCTCCGCAGAGGGCGAGACCGCGGTGCCTCACAACGCGAGCTCCCCACCTGCCTCGCACAGGCTTTCAGCGATAGCTGCAGGCAGCTGTTTATATCCCATCTCCTTCCCCTGCACGCGGCCCCCCCTGTGTTTTGCCAGCACTATGTTTGGGCCCAGATTTTTTCCAACACAACTCCAGGGCCTCTGATGTGCCTGGAGAGGAGTTTGCACCCACTGCATGTGTGGTTCAGCTTTGGGACGGTGTGCAACCTCGTTTCTTTTGAAGACCTGGCCAAGGCAGTCACACAGTAACAAAGCCACGGGCTGGCATCCTTTCTCCTTCGGTGGCACGTCCCGGAGGCGCTGGGGACAGACCCCGCCGCTGTACCCAGCCCTGCCCGACCGGCTGCCTGTCCCACCACCATGTCCATCCATCAACTCTCATCCCCTCCCACCGCAGCTCCTCTCTCCCCTGACTACGTCTCTCACTTTCTCTGCCAGGGGAATGCGAGTCAGGTTATTTTATGCCTCCATTCCTCAAAGGCTTGTATCATATAAAAAAGATGTTTTAAGTGCCTCAGGGTGTTTTGTTCCTCATTACTTCATAAAAGTGACATTAATAGCCAGGGAAGAGCACTGCTGAGTGCAATTATGGATGATGTTCCAGGTATGAAAGCTGTTTTGAGCCGGCTAATGTTTCCTAATTACAAGTCTTTTGGCACAGGGAGAGGGAAGGCACGAGCAGGGGGATGGAGAGTGGTGACAGGGCTGGACCCTTCACCTGGGAGGAGGACAGGCAGAGGAGGAAAGACCGCGGGGATGGAGAAAAGCTCCGTCTTCGCTGAGACCCTGGGACCAGCTCAGGGAAGTGACGCTCAGCCCTGGACCAGCCGCGCAGCTCGGCACAGCGATGCCCTGGGCGTCCCACGCCAGCCCCACAGGACACCGCCGCTGTCACGGCGACTTCCCCGGCTGCCCACCAGCGTTTTAAGATAAATAGTGTGAACCCCACGAGATCGCATAAGGATCAGCTGGACAAGTGGCACTTACCCCCGAAGGAGGGTTGGCGGTCCAGCCCAGCTCGGCCGTCGCCGTCCGCGTATCCATCAAAGTTTCTGAGTAAATACAAGAAAAGGAAAGCAAACCAGTTACTCCCAAAGTTTTCGACGATGTTATGAGCACAGACCCACAGAAACGTGTTCAGTTGCTTTCACGGAGCGTGCACCTGGCCCTTGGAGCTGCTCAGAAATAAAGCCGCAGGTGCCCTCACACAGCTAATGAACGCAGGGCAGCTTCACTCCGGAGCAAAGAGCACAGGACAAGATTCTTTGCAAAGAGTTATGTCGTGAGCCCAGCCCACGCCGCCATCTCTGACCCTCTCAAGCCTGGAAAAGGGAAATAGCATTATCAACTGAAAAAAAAAAAAAAAAAAAAATTAAAATAATTAA
>Ga0065711_1049561_pt1 | contig 11239 bp, 14 predicted proteins | sample Hoacrofraction12_FD_59098 | JGI IMG/M metagenome (GOLD analysis project Ga0065711, IMG submission 59098) | Hoatzin crop microbial communities from Cojedes, Venezuela - Epithelial fraction 12 v2 (version 2) | ecosystem: Host-associated > Birds > Digestive system > Esophagus > Crop | place... | reverse complement strand
GGCGGTGTATCAGTTTACAAAACAAAAGGGTGAAAGCCATTCAGGATCTTAAGTCTTGTGGGTGCAAACTTGGAAGCATTCCTGTAGTTATTCTCTGCACTGCAATTGCTTTCTTAAAACAAGGGCTGGCTGCAATATTTTAGCTGTTTTCTCAGTACTAATGTACTGTCTTCCTTCCTGATGACTTTCTCTCTAAGTGATGTGCTTGCTTTAAATAATTTGAAATGAGTCCTGAATTAGGGTCATGTCATTACAGCATGTCATGATAGGTAGCCAACCTAGCATATCAGCTGTTGTACCTTCTCGCTAGATCACCAGTCTGCTAAATTTCCCAAAGTGTAAGATTATTTTTCTTACACTTCACGCAGTGAACGTTTGATTCACAAATGTTGTGGGTTAACCCCAGTCAGCAGCTAAGCACTATCCAGCCGCTCACTCACTCTCCTCTGTACCTAGTGGGACGAGAGGGAGAGAAAAAGAGGAGCAAAAGCAAGTAACCTCGTGGGTTGAAAGAAAGATAGTTTGATAAGCGAAGGAAAGAGGAAGAAGAGTAGAAAAAAACCCCAACGACCACCAAACAAAAAACCCAACCCCCAGAACCCCACACACGTGAGGCAAAGCTAATTACTCATTATCTGCCACAAGTAGACCAACACCCAGCCAGTCTCTGGGCAACGCCTACCTTCTTCAGAATCCCCCTCCCCTCAGTTTGTATTGCTGCTGCTGCTCACAACATTATATGGCGTGTAATATCTGTTTGGTCAGTTTGGGTCAGATACTGTGGTTGTGTCTCCTTGCAGCTTCCTGCACATTCCCAACCTTCTTGCTAGGGAGACAGAGTAAGGGGAAGAGAAAGCCTTGATGCTGTACAAGGCTCTGTTCAGCAACAGCCAAACCATTGCGTTTTTTCAATGCTGTTTTAGTCCCAAGTCCAAAACAAAGCACCGTAGGGACTGCTGTGAAGAAAGCGAACTCCATCCCACACAGAGTACAAGAAGCCACACTTTCACTTGGAAGGCATTGGTATGGTCAGCAGCACAAAAAGTTTCTGGTATTGCAGGTGAAGATTCACGCTGGCCCAAAGTTTGCATCTTACTTGACATTCAGTCCTTCGGAAGTGAAATCTCTCCGCACAGAATATGGGGACCTGGAGTGCTGCATTGAGGTGGTGGACAGTGTCCAAGAGGCTATTGAACATATCCACAAGTACGGAAGTTCTCACACGGATGTTATCATCACAGAGAATGGTTAGTGATCAGTCTGTTTACTTAAGCTACTGTTTTAGTTTGACTGACAATTCTTGATATCAGTCTACTTACACTGCAGTAGTTGTTCTTCTCTTGGGATTGTGGTAGGCACAACCAGCTGGAGGCCTATGAGCGAAAAGCACCTGCAGTCCTGTTTAGCTCTGAGAAAACATGTTGTGTTTTCTTGTTCCAGGATGTTAAAGAATGTGCCTGAGGATTTGGCAAATGGCAAGTCGGCACATCCTCTTGCCAGGCAAATTGTTTTGTGTTCCTGCAGACTTGCCGCCATCAGAGGGTTTTGCAGGAACATCTCCCAAATGCTGGAGATGTCCTTAGGCCTCTGAAGGCTGATGAGATGAGCTTCTATAGTAGCTCACTGGAGGGAATAGGGATTTTAGGGAAGATCAGACTTTATCCACTTTGTTTTTCCTTGTCATTTTTATATCTTGCAGAAAAGGTCCACAAATGTTTTACCCCTACTGCTCCCAGTCCTTTACCTTCTACTTCTGCATCCCTACCTAGTATAAAAGCTGCATTTATCTCAATTTGCAGTTTCTTGCCTCTTTGTTGTAGCTTGTGCTTCTTTGTGCAACTCTGTTGCTCCCATCCCTAGCACCTGTCTTGCATGCAGTTTGAACGCTGTGCCAGTTCAAAACCTAGCTAAAGCTGTGCCCAGCCAAAGACTGACTCTCAGACCAAGCCTGGAACTCCTGAGGGTCAGCTGCAGTAAAGTCATGTTGATCTGCGGCTGATCAGTGTATGAGTCGAGCAAACTTCTGTTTCTGTACTTCCTGCCGAGCCTAAATGACTGTCACTAAAAGGCATGCATTGGATATTGGGATCTGGTGCACCGGTCACTTGCTAGGGAGTGTACTGGAAATGGAGCTGATCTTTAATGTTCATCTTGTCGCTAAGGGCGACTGACCTGCAGCTCACAGTCGTATGGAGAATGGAGTCTTCCAGAGCATTAAGACTTGCATAACTCTACTTGAGCTTGCTCAGGTCTCATTCTGTGTTAAACTGGGTTATTTAGCTGATTTCATGTGGTATTTCTGCATTGCATTTCCCAAATATTACCTGCAGTAGCAATTTTTCATTATCTGGAACAATTCCATGTTTGAGATTAATGGAGAGCTGACTCTGTAGTTTGTCTCAGTTTGACTGCGCAGTGTTGTCTGGGGAAGCTGTCCTTTCTCCTCAGTCACACAACTATCCCTGTTTGCAGGTTCTAGACTGGATGTATTTCGAATTAGACCTTTTTTTGCTTTCTTCTAATCTTTGCAAGCTTCTTGTAACATTTGCAGCTGCGTCTATTTGATAAGCTTACTGGGAAGAAGTTATAAATGAACATGTCTTAGCACAGATTGTTTAAATACTGTCTGATAAGGTTGCATGTGAAAGCTGTGTTGTTATACGTGTTCACTGTATTATGTTGTATTTATTGGAGTGCATGATCATTCTGTATGTACTGGATTTTATTTTTCTTTCTGCCTCTTTCCCAGAGAAAACGGCAGAGTTCTTCCTCCAGCATGTGGACAGCGCTTGTGTTTTCTGGAATGCCAGTACTCGATTCGCTGACGGCTACAGATTTGGACTTGGTAAGAGAGAAAATACTGCAGGAATGTGACTGCAGGATTTGCTGTTGTGTGAGAAGTGTGGCAGTCTGAATCCTGGAAGATAGGATTAGTCTCTGCCATTATTGTCTAATACAAGGTTTTCAGGAAAGGTACTGTAGGAAAAGTTGAAGCCTAGACATTTCATCCATGCGGAACAGCATATAGCTTAATCTTTCATGCTGGAACTAGCTAATGCTGCTGTACAGACTATGTAGATTAATTTAGCAGTAGGGAGCAAAGATGTTTTGGATCCTTTGAAGCTCTATTCAATCAGAATGAACTATGTTGCACTCATGTAATGACAGAGCAATGCAACGCAGGATCTGAAACTGGTGAACAGTTTTTGTTTGTATTTCTGATCGTGCTGTAAAGAATGCCATTCTTTGTTCCTGCTGGGCAGACTGAGCTGTTGTCCAGTGTGCCAGTCCTGCAGTGTTGAGGAGTTAAAGGCAGGAGCCAAACCTAGTATTAGTTGCTTAAATAAACAGGGGCACCTACTGTGAATTGCATAAGATAAGGGAAACATTTCCTGAGGTAGAAACTCTGAAATCTCCATAGCAGGCTGTTACTGTGCCATCTAGAACACTCAGTGTTCCACATGATTAAAAAATTCTAGTTAGGGTCTTGTAATATGTCCTTTTTTATCATATTGAGGAGAAAAGATCACAATCTTGACTAATTTAGCTCTGTGTTTTTTTGGGTTTTTTTTAAGGATTACACCCTTACGAAACAAGTCTAAGATCCATATATGAGATACACCTTTTTGTTGCATCTTTCTCTCTAAAAGTAACTCTGTAGCAGCCAGAAGTATAAACATTACCATTTATAATGTAATAGTTAAGCTCCTCTAACTTTTAAATCACGTAAACATAACTTCTGGTATTCGGCGAGGAGCAGAGAAAGGCAGGTCACTGAAAGGCAGACAGCTGTTTTTACGTGAATGTGCAAAACTGCTTAGTATGAAGTGAACATCTTCTGAGGACTTGTCTTGTGTGTTTCCTGCAGGTGCTGAGGTGGGAATTAGTACTTCTCGTATCCATGCACGTGGACCAGTGGGAATTGAAGGACTCTTAACTACGAAGTGGTTGCTGAGGGGGGACAATCATGTTGTTTCTGACTTCTCAGAGCATGGGAGCATGAAGTATCTTCATGAGAGCCTCCCTCTTCCTCAGAGAAATACCAACTAAGAACATCAGGCTGAGGAGGAAACCCCAGGGGTATAAATATTTCCTGAATATGTTCAGGCTTCAGGGTGCTCTTTGGAGAGGGAGTTTGTTTTTCATCTTCAGGAACATTGATCTCAGTCACTGTGCAGTACAATGAATACAAAATGATCGCATCTCTGAGATTTTTTTTTTTTTTTTTGCTGACTCTATTTCCTTAAATAGTACCTGCAAACTGACCTCCCTTTTCCCAAAGACAGACGTCTTCAAAACATACAGGTGTAACACAAGGAAAGATTTAAATGTCTGCTGCATTCTTTTTTTATCCCAGTGCTCCCTATAGCAAATATGCTTGGTGGTGAAGCATTTTGTTTGTTTGTTTGTAAGTCTTTGTTTTATTCAAATATCTGTTCTGGAGAGCAAACTTGATAGTTGTTTTTTTTTTTTTCTTCAGTCTTGTGATCATGACAGCTCTTGAAAGCCAGAAAGCTTTACACTTACTTTCTTTGTATTTGATCACTCTTGTGATAAGGGGAGAGATGTTCCAAATGCATAGTAAGCTTTTGACCAAGAAACCTTTTATATCTCATTTCTTTATATTGTTGGCTATTGTAGGTAAATAACACAACTGTCTACTGTGTGAATTTTGTTACTTGTACCAAAGGTTTATCTTTCTTTGGTTTTATATAAAACTTAACCTTCTACAACCCCTCCTCCAACAGCACTCCTACTTCGACTTGGCTTTTTCTGAACAAAATTCTGCAGAAAAGCATTTCTTCATGCACTAGGGTGAGTGGGCTCACACATATGCCCTGCAGTGAGGTGCTCAGTGCAGCTCTTCCTTGATCGCTACCGGGCACAGCTGGCGGCTTGGCGCTCCCCGCAGCCATTCTCAGCACAGCTCTATGTTACTCACATGACAGCGCTGCAGTACACCCTGCTCTCTGACGCACCACGGTTCAACGGCGTGTGTGGCCGGCTCCAGCTCTCAGGCGCTGGGGCAGTACCGATGTGGTACCATGCTGCGAGGGCACTGTCTCCCTTTCTGCCTGCTTCTCACAGCCATTACTTCAGCTCCTTCTCCTGCGCCGTTGGTGGCTAGCACATGCGCGACGCTCAGGAGTCCATTCTAGCACACCCCTCTCTGCTGGTCCGTGCGTGCAGGATGTACAGGGAGAGCATGGCAGGGCACAGGCCACATTTCACCTCCCCACAGATTCTGAGGGCCTGCGAACGCTGGTGAGGTAGCGAGACACTCCAGTAGCTGCAGGTGTCTCCTGGTCACTGGATGCAGTGCGATGGGGCAAGGGAGCTCAGCCCAGCACCAGGGCCTGTGACGCAGACCCTGCCGGGAGCGTGATGAGGGGGGCTTGCTGTCATTGCAGCAGCTGCTGGTGCATGTGCTTGGGCCCAGGGACACCAACAGCCGGGAGCAGTGGTCAGGGCCTGGAGCAGGGCAGTGGTGCGGCAGCTCGGAGGATGGTGCTGCCGGGGTGTGCCTGCCCAAGATTGCTGGCGAGTTGCAAGGAAGTTGAAAACCGACTGAACAGATGTAAGGATATTTTGAATCGGGCATGATAAACCCTGAGAGTTTCCCAAGAGCTGTTACTGGGGAAGGAGGAAGATGGAGAAAAACAGATCCGCTTACCCCACTCAGGGTACTTAGAAGCCTCCCCGCCCACCAGCACAAACCACAGATGCCTCCCTAAGAATTAACACTTCTCCTGAGCCTTCCCCAGCCCTGCTCGCCCCGCACAAGCCTGCCTGTAGCACTGAGCCTCACATCCTCTGCTGTCTCTCTGGGCACACACGCAGCCACCCACAGGACCCATACGCACTCAGCATCCCTCTGGGGTGGGACCCTCACCCCTGAGGCAACCCCCTCTTTCCATCTTGCACACTTCTCCCCCCTCCTCCCCCCATCCACCCAAACAGCCCCTAAAAGTTCTGAAACCACCCATAAGTCCTGTACAAAGCCCCCAGTGATCTTCCCACCTATTTTAGCCTCAATGCTAAAATACTCCATCCTCTGCCCCAACTTTTTTGCCAACTCCAGAACCTTCACCAAAGTCCATCCTGTTGCCTCAGAAAAACCCCAAATGCTGTCCTAACAGCAGCAAGCTAGCTCTTGAATACACTTTATTCTCATATACCAAGTCATTAGAATCAATTAGGGGAAACAGCAATCTCACCAGAAACTTTCTACAGCAGGAGGAATTTCAGCATGGACTAAAGTAACTTATGTTAAAAATGCTTGTTGTTTTTGTCTCCCAGGGGCAGCACTGAGGATTAAGTCATCCATTCCTTCCCTGCAGGTACCATTGAATGTATTTGGCTTAGCTTTGCTTTGGTTGGTTCTGTTTTGTTTTATCATATATGCATATGAACTATATGTAATACTTACTTTTTAGGGTAAATGGCATAGCTGAAGTTGAAGAACTCGGAAGAAGGTAAGCCAGCTGAAGAATAAAATTAAGCGGATCAAGTTATTTCTGTGTCCAAACAAGAGAAACCGCCTTTATCCTAGTGGGGAAGGATCACTATTAATAGTTATCAGGATACTAGATCATGAACATCTAATTCAAGCTTCACGTATAACAGAAAGTATGACATATACATACATTTGTGTGCACATGATTGTATGCATCAATGAAGTCTTGTAAAGAGCTGTAAGACACCAAGTTATTTTCTTAAGTGGATGTCAGTTAAGTGACCGGAGCTACAAAAGAGGAAGTGATAAACATCTGAAATGTAAAATTCTCTGGGTAGTGCTGAGAACAGAATACACAGTGAGTCCCAGGCCCTTTGGTCTGTGTCCCCCTGTTCCCTGATCTAGTCCCTCCCTGCCTTGCTCTGTGTGTCCCCCCCTCCCCCCCAGTGCTGCCTGCCTTTCTGCCTGTCCCTCTTTCCATCTCTCTGTTGCACTGTTCTTCATCCCTCCCTTCTTCTCTCCATACCTCCTGCATCCTTCTGCCTATCCCTCCACCTCTTCCTACTCAAGTCCCTCTTTACCCCCTTCCAGTCCCTCTTCACCCCCCCTTCCATCCTGCTGCTTGTGTGTCCTTCCTATCTGCCTGACTCTTAATCTCCCTTTTCCTCTCCTCTCCTCTTCATCCTTCTATCTGGGACTATACATTACTCTCTTCTGCTTTCTGTCTCTTTCCAGCTTTCCAACCTTCTCTTTTTCTCTCCATCTCTCTGTACAGCTCCACATCTTTCTGTTTTTCTCTCCATCGCTTGATCAGGCTCTCCATCTGCCACTTTATTCCCCCTCCCTTTGGCCCTCCAACCTCTGTCCACCTCTTCATTGCTCTCTTTGCTTTTGCATCCCTCTGTCCACCTCTCCATCTCTCTCTGCCTTGCTATCCTGTCTGCCTTGCTCCCTGTACCTCTGTCTGGCTACCTGACCCTTGTTTCCACTCTATGTATTCTTCTCTATGGCTCTCCATCCCTCTTTCTCTCCACAAATCTGTTTACCTGTCCCTCTGATCCTCTCAGTCCCTCTGATCCTCTCAATCTCATCTTAACTTCTTGTCTTTGTTCTCCAGCCCTCTCTCGGGTTCCCCATCCCTCTGCATCTACAAAACGCTGTTCATCTCTTTGGGTCCCCATTCCTGTTTTTCCTTTGTCCATCCCTCTGTCCGCATCTACATCCCTCTCTTCCACTCCCTTTCCTTCTGTCTGGCTCCCTGATCCCCTTTTCATCCCTCTCTTCGGTTCCCTGTCCCTCTGTCTCACTATCCATCTACCTCTTTCTCTTGCTGCCTGTTTATCTTTTTGTCTTTCTAGCCATCTCTGCTGATCCCAATCCCTGTTGTTCTGTCTGTCCCTCTGTCAGGTTCTCCATCCTTCTGTCTCTTCCTGTCATTCTGTCTGGTACCCTATTGATTTGTTCGGTGACCTTTCCCTCTTTTCCTCTCTTCATCCCTTTGTCCACTTCTACATCACTCTTTTGCTTTCTTCTGCTCCAATCCCTCTGTTTGGCCCTCCATCCTTCTCTTTCCCCTCCTACCCAGCTCCTCATCTCTGTGTCCAGTCCGTGGTCCCTCTCTTTCTCTTCCCATGCCTCTGTCCACCTAGCCATCCCTCTTTTTCCTTATCTATCTGTTTGTCTACCTCCATCTGTCTCCTTGACTCCGCCTCTCTCTGTCTGGCTCCTTGTCCCTCTCTGTCTGCACTCTTCTGTTTGCCTCTCGATCCCTCTCTTTCTCTCTTCCACTCCTGTTCTGCACTAGGGCAGCTGGGAGGCTGGTGAGGTGGGAGAGAGAGATCTCAGTAAGAAAGGCCTGACAACAAATGGCTTGATGAGATAGAGTTATAGTAAATGGAGTTACATCAGGCTGGCTGCCAGTCATCAGTGGGGTTCCCCAGGGCTCAGTTTTAGGGCCAGTGCTCTTTAATAAATGACCTGGACACAGGAAACAAATGTACATTAACTAAGCTTGCTAATGATACTAAACTAAGAGGAGCGGTTTAGTTATTAGCAGTTAGTATCATTTAGTAATGATACTAAACTAGGACTCCCTCAAGAACGGAGAGGCTTTACAGAGAGATCTGGATAGATGAGAGCTGGGCAATCGTCAACCGTATGAAATTTAACAAGAGCAAGTGCTGGGTTTTCCATTTGGGATGGGATAATCTTGGTTATACATACAAACTGGGGGATGAGAGACTGGAGAGCAGCCCTGTGGAAAGAGGTCTGGGGGTCTGGGTTTATGGCAAGTTGAGTATGAGTCAGCAGTGTGCCCTGGCAGCAAAAAAGGCCAGCCGTATCCTGGGATGCGTCAAGCAGGTAATTGTCCCACTCCACGCTGCATTGATGCAGCCCCACCTCAAGTACTGTGTGCAGTTTTGCGTGCCTCAACAGAAGAAGGACATTGAACTGTTTGAGTGTGTCCAGAGAAGAGTGACCCAGACAGTGAAAGGTCTCGAGGGCAAGACGTACGAGGAATGGCCGAGGGTCACCTGGCTTGTTCAGCTTGGAGAAGAGAAGGCTGAGGGGTAACCTTATTGCAGTCTGCAACTTCCTCAAGAGGGGCAGTGGAGGGGGAAGTGCTGATCTCCCCTCTTGTAACCAGTGACAGGACACGGGGAAATGGAATGAAGCTGTGTCAGGGGAAGTTCAGACTGGACATTAGGAACAGGTTCTTCATTGAGAGGGTGGTCACAGCACCCAGCCTGTCAGAGTTCAAGGAGCATCTGGATGATGCTGTTAGTCTAGGGTTTAGTTTTAGGTAGTCCTGCGAGGAGCAGGGAGTTGGACTCAATGATCCTTATGGGTCCTTTCCAGCCTGAGATATTCTGTGACTCTGATTCATTCTCTGTCTCATATTTACCTCCTTTTATGCTTTACTCAGCTCTAGGACTGCAGAGTGCCAACATTCATACATCTCTTCCCTGACTTGATTAAGCATTTTAAAAAATGAACATCCTCACTTAGCTCTTTAGTGAGACACCCCCTCCTAAAACACCTTTCTGTGGTTCTGAATAGCTGTTTTTAAGTTCAATTTTATTAAAATCAGCAATTGACCTATTAATGTTTATCTCAAGCAGGGATGAGCTGAACGGATTTTAAAAACATCTGAATCTCTTTGAACATTAGAAGTTATCAAATTTAGAACCTTTTCAATCAAATGACATGGAAGTGAACCATGAAAACCACTGAAGCATCCTTGGCTTTGAACTTCGCCTTCTTGAGTGCAAGCCTCCATGGAAACAGCTCGTGTGATCCTCAGCACAGTGCCGCTTGAACTGCCCAATTTTATCGCTGCTACCTCTCTTCTATCTATGTCATGAGTCCCTTTCACTTGCCGGATGTCCACCCCAGACTTTGAGCCTCACGTCTGTTCTCTCATTTGTTTTACTTCCCTTCTTTTTCTTGTTTACTTTCTCTGGTATATTTGTCTGCCTCCTGACAATAAGCCTTGCCTTAGCAGCTGGACGTGTTTTCAGATACTTCGTTATTTGTCTAATGCAATGCAACTGCCAGTCTCAGTGATGGAGGACAATACAAGGAATGATCCCTTGCCATCAGCTGATGGCTGGAGAACCCAACAGATGGTTCTCAATGCAAGCATGCGCACTGCACACTTTTCCTGTTTAATTTCTGTATGTGAGCAGGAAGGAGTTCTCTGATTTTGGTACCGAAAGGAACAACTAGTCAGATAAAAGCCCTGTTCAATTTAGTTTTATTGGCAATAGCTCTCTGAAATAGAAGGAAGAAATGTGCAGAATTCAGGGGAAAACACACACACGCACACAGACACACACATCATCCTAGTGAACTGACTGGCCAGGTCCAAGGACCTAGGATGTCAGGGCTGCCAACACCATAAAACACACAACACAGCTGAGTGGGCTGCCCTGGCCTTCCATGTTACCGCAATAGGTTGCCAGGCGAGTCGCTGTGGGAGGATTCCAGAGCCCATTCCCAGCTGTCCTTCGCCAGCCACACTTGTACACTCCACCGCTGCTCAGCTGAGCCCACTTGGACTCATGCTGTGTTTTTCCTGATTGCATTAAAAGCCTATATCTTCCATTTGTAGCTGATTCCTGCTGACCTTGGCTGTGTCTTATTCATCCTTCTTCAGTCACACTGAAAGCTACAAGGCCTGCTTCAGCCTACATGGCAACTGTTTCACTGTGGGTTCACACAGTTTGTATTTTGAGCATCCAGTGCTACCTAAAGCATGGAGAGATTTCTTGGTTCTTTCAGCATTAAAAAAAAAAGAGATGACATGCATTTCCCAACATTGCACTTTTTGTTGGCTAGAATCACTTTAGTGAAGATAACTGATCTTGCATCACCGGAGTCACTTCTTGACTTTCTCTGAGATACTGCTTGCTTTTTCTAGAGTGACTGGTGGTCCAGGCAGTATCTCAGAGAATCAGATCCCTGAGCTGTTGAGTGTATTCCTCATTACTAGTATGCATATTAGTTTCCAGTCGTCACAAACCAAAGGAGTAGGTTCTAACAGTAGCGCCCTGCCTGATGCTATACTTAAAGGCAGTAGCACATATGTGAGTGCTTCATCAGCTTGTGAGATACAGCCTGAGTGGGCATAGCCAACAAGAGTACTGTGTCCAGTTCTGGACTCCCCAGATCAAGAAAGATGAAGAGCTACTGGAGGGAGTCCAGCGGAGGGCTACAAGGATGGTGAGGGGACTGGAGCATCTCCCCTACGAGGAGAGGTTGAGGGAACTGGGCTTGTTC
>Ga0065711_1049559_pt1 | contig 11240 bp, 5 predicted proteins | sample Hoacrofraction12_FD_59098 | JGI IMG/M metagenome (GOLD analysis project Ga0065711, IMG submission 59098) | Hoatzin crop microbial communities from Cojedes, Venezuela - Epithelial fraction 12 v2 (version 2) | ecosystem: Host-associated > Birds > Digestive system > Esophagus > Crop | place... | reverse complement strand
CCTTCAGATATTTGTAGGCATTTCTAAGGTCCCCTCGCAGCCTTCTCTTCTTCAGGCTGAACAAGCCCAGTTCCCTCAACCTCTCCTCGTAGTGGAGATGCTCCAGTCCCCTCACCATCCTTGTAGCCCTAGTTCTTGTAGTCAAGAACATAAGTAAATATTCTTACACCTCCACAGACATTTGGAGGATTTGATAACACTTCTAATTTTTGAATGTCTGAGTTTAATCTCAGAAACCTCTATCTGAGGTTTCTCCGTCATTGCTACAGCTAGACCCCCTGGAGGAGCAAAGCTTTATGCTGAGGTCCAATGTTAAGTCAAATTTATTGTGCTGCTGTCATAAACTCTGAGCCAGAAATAACATACATAAAAATACCTTTCAATTTTCTCAAAGTATTCTCTCTTCTGAACTTTTCAGTGCTTTATATCATTCATCTAGGGTCACATTTCTGTGCCTTTTCTTAAGTTGAACAGAACCATGCTCTTCAACCCTGAGAACTCAGGGTTACTAAGTGCGAGCAGATGTGACAAATCTTTCCACTAATTTAGGGTCCTGTGACTGAGTTCTTTTGAGTCTAATTTTACAACTCTTGCATTGAAAATAGAAGTGTATTTTTAACATCGCTATTAATTTCCATGGAGCTATTTGCAAAATACCATAGTCCTGGAGTAGAAGTACAAGATCTTTGAATTGTCTGTGGCACTAAATGTCACACTGAAACATTTAAATAAACCATGATAAGGTTAAACATCCCCTATCAGACATATAAGTTTTCTTTTCCTTCATATTACAGAATCTTTTAACAGCTAGCTAATACTTTATCTCTGGGTACAAAGGAGGAAAATCCTGCCCACCTGCAGGTGTCATTTAATTTCATTGATAAGTGAGGGATAAGCAGGGCTTTCATCTGTACAGAACAACAGGCTCTCCCCTTTACAGTGCATAAATGCTGTTGAAAGACTCTCAAGTTTTGCGCTTGAAATGTTAGTTAAATAAAAATAAGTTGGAATACTCTGCCTCCTTGTGCATTATAGCTTGAGGGAATGCAGTGGGAATCTTGTTGACTCATAATTGGTAATTATAAAGCAAGACCTATTGATAGAAGAACTAACAGCTGTTTGAAAATATTCTTTCAGAAATGAGAGAAAAGTGTAGGTAAAATAAAGGCATTTTGGAAACAACTGCAGCTATAAAAAAGAGATGCTATTTAAACATTGTTTAAAAATACTTGCTCAACTACTTAACACCCGGGACTTTTAATTCATTTAAAAGCTATGTAGTATGCATGCTTTAGACTTCAACGCAGGCTGTTAATAGGAAGTTACGTTTTTGCTTCAGTAGTTTTCTACTTATTAGCACTGAAAAGTAGGGAGACAGATGATGGTGAATGATCATCCATTACCTGTGTTACCTTAAAAATCAGCAATTTATTTAAAAATTAGGGGTAGGGGAAAATACAATATTTTTCAAATACTAAACATTGAGTAATAAGGCATAAGTTGAATTATACGAGTATATCCTTACTTAAAGAAAATAAATCAAATATTTCCATCATTAGCAATTTTAACTATTGGTTCTTAAGTTATTTTAGTACTTTTAGTTCCTGAAGACAATTGTTAATTTGCTAATTTACACACAGTATTTAGAAATAACATCTTAGGATAGAAAAATTTTTTCTTCTTAACATTCCTGAATTATGATGTTAATAGGGTTAGATTAGATTTTTGTTAATCACAAACTCATTAGCCTTTAAAACCAGCTTCCAACATAAGGTTGGAACTTCTGTGTCTTGAAACTTTCAATTCTTGCTTTGCAATTTCTGATTCTCTCCAGTCATGAAATCTGCTTTCTCCCTGCCTGCTTCGCAGCTTCACCTGTGCTTTGCAGTGTCAGGTTTGAAAAGAAAGCACACAGATCATGAATACACTAAGTTAATTGACAGAAAGCCCTGAATATATCTCTCCCTTCTTTCAGCCTTTCTCAACTCCATTTGCCAGTAGGGACAAGCAAATCCATGGTCTGATTCTCAGAGGGTCTCTCTGTGCACAGCACAAAGGAGCATGGCAGACATCTAATTTATACTGAAATAAAGGGCTTTGGTACAAAATATTATAAATAATTTGAATAGGGAAGGATGCACTGTGTATGCTGGGTAAGTGAGAGCCAAGCTTCAGGGAATCTTCAAATATCAGAGAAGGCACATGTTTAGGAATATAGACCTCAATGTACCCAGAAATCAAAAAGCATGCTGAGTTTTGCTAGTCTTTATGTAAAGCAACACAAAGAGTATCTTCACATCCTTTCTTCCCTGCGGTACTGGCATCTCCCCTGTGACACTCTCCACCTTCTTTGGCTCTCGTCACTCACAGAAAATAGATGTTTGAGACTGGTAAATCCTTAGAAGATAAAGGTGTTCCTAAGCAGGTTTGCTTCTCAAGGGACATTTCAGGCAGTACAAAAATGTTGTCATTGTTGTCAAAAACATTTTTCAAAACCTGAAAAGTAAAAGAGGGAAAAACAGATCAATATTTTCCTTTGTTTTGTTTTTGTTTCTTTTCTGGTCAACTCCATTGAAAAGGAATTCAGTAGCTATAGCAGTGAAATATGAATGTAAGATGTCGGTGTGAGCAGTCATAAAGATAGCCTGTTAGAAGGGAAAAAAAACTGCACAGAGAACGACCTGCCAGTCTGGGAGCTGTGAGCCTGGGAACCCAGCCCTGGAACCAGAAACATGCTTGAAAAGTGCAGCTGGCATCTTTGAAGTACAGCTGAGGTAGCTAGAAACTGGAGCCATCCTGACATATCACCAATAAATGCAAAAGCATGAAATTGTAATGGCAACTTATCATCTGAAATAGTGGAAACAGTCTGGGAAAATAAAAATGGGGCTGAAAGAACAGAAAACTTTATCATCTGATGGTGGTTACAGGTGAAAATTGAAATTAACCACATCTATTTGTTGCTCAAAGTGATGGTGTCCTACACCCTCTTATGTCTCTGTGATATAAAAAAGGCTGAATTTTTATCCACAATGAAGCTGCTGTCTCTGAGATCTTCCTATGCTGTATGTACTTTTCCTTTGCTAACAGGTTGAATTCTTCACATGAACTTTCTATGAGATCTTGGACCTTCACTGGGGACACCTGGCTGACTCCAGACTGTGCCACAGATTATTTTTCAAGTGAGAGTCTATCTGTTCTCTTGCTGGTCCTGCTCTGGGCCCACTCCTGGGGTTGTCTCAGTTTGTCCTCCCACTTTCGGGATGATTAGGTCCCCCTCTGAGATTAGCTGGTCCTCGCTCTGGGATGGTTTGTCCCCTTCTGAAATCTAATTTACTTAATATAGGTATTAAATATCCATATAAGTAATCTATCATAAGGATATCGGCTATTAAATTGCTGATAACTTGCTTCACTAAGGATGTTTGTAGTAACTTGTGATAGTATATACCTACTTGTTTGTTGCTTTTATTGGTCTTTGCTGTACAATTAGTTGTTACTATTATTAACTGTTAATTATTATTACTGTTGATAGATAGTATATTATTCATAGCTGTAAGTGATTTGTAATAGTTTGAGAGACATACAGGTATACTTGCTTTATTAAACATAGGTATACTTGCTGCTGGTTATTTCTGTGATATTTGTGGTAATCTGTACAAAAGTAGAGAAATCAGGAGGATAACAGCCTCTGTGCCCTTGCACATTATGAAATCCTGTGTTCTCCTGGCTGCAATTTCTACACATCTGAAATGTGGGTAATCCTTTACGTCATGGCAGATGTTGATTGTTACCATTTTGCAGGAAGGAGAGGAAGAAAAATAAAGTTTTCTGTTTAAACAAAAACATGAAAAATACAAATAAGAATGGGTATTTGTGTAGAAATTTACTTCTGATTAAAAAGGCCCCTTTCTATAAAAAAAAAAGAAAAAAATCAATATTTTCTTTATGCAGAAATAGGACAGTCTGTGTCCCCTCAGGTTCTTGGGCCAGTAAAATGTGGATAAAATTGGCAGGAAGGTAACGGTAAAAGAAACAGAATTAAAATTCATCAGATGCCACTCACAGCAGATGGGAAACTTTGGTAAGCTGCATGCGCAGAGGTGGGTTTACGGGGAGTATGGAATGAGAGCAGCTCTGCTGAGCGTTACATACAGAGTGCCATGAGCCACAGCAAGGAGTAAGCACGCAAGTGCTTTAAGGACAACTGGGCAATCTACCATTAACGGCTGAGCAAACTCAGGCAGCTGAAAGCTCACTGTGACAGAAAATGCAGCAGCTCAAGACCACATTCACTGAAAATAATAGTCATTTGGGAAATACAAACCTTTTTTTTTGTTTGTGGTGTTTTAGGATTTTCTTTTTGCTTGGAGGAGGAGGTGGAGGAAGAGCAAACAGAGAGAGTGGGAGTTGGCTTTGGGTTTTTTGAAATACTCGTTACATGAGCATAAAACTACTTTCTATTCCTGTTGATTAAATTATTCTAATAAGCCTGCATATTCTGTAAAAAGAACTGGGAGGATATTTTAAAGACTGCAATCTAGAAAAGCTAAAGCAATTTCTAAATATTTTATATGTGATCATAGACGTTGTTACAGAAGATATATACTCTGTGAAAAAGTTACCAGCTATAGGATTATTGTGCTGCTCCCTGTAAATGAAAACAGTTCAATATTTCACTTTTTAATTGCATGCCTATTTTATGGTGATATTCCTTCAGAATAAGAGCTTTCTCTGCTACGCACAAGGTTTCATAGTGGAGTTAATTCACATTGCACAAATGTAACTGGGGACGTACTGAGTTAGCATAAAAGGACCTTGCAACATTCTGTGAGACAGCTTGGCACAGCCTAGGGACCTCCGTGTGGGATGCTCTTCCTGTGCCCTGGTGCCTTCAGGACTGAGCCTGCCACACAAGCCTGCAGGCTCTTGCTAGCTGCTTTGTATAGTCTTACAAAGCCATCTCCACCCCAAAGCGCTTGTCTGTGGTTCCCCGAAGGCCTTCAGATGTTTTTTTGCCCCAAAGGTCAAACACAGGCAGACGCTCTAAATGACTTGTCCTGCTCTCAGCGCAAGGCGCTAGCTGGCACTGACCCAAGAGCCGTTTGTTGAGCAGCCTTGGTGGAAATCGGTTCATGTGTTAGAAATGTGCAGAGGGCTGAACTGTAGCTTAATACATGGTGGTGCTTCGCTCTTCTTGGGCCTGGTTCCAGAATCACTGAATTCATCATGACTACTTCTATTAAATTCAAAAGACTTTGGATCAGGCCTTATATTCATATTTTTAGCCTAAAGCTCTTTGGCATTTTAAACAGCATCTTTATGTTTCTCATTTTATTCCTTGATACTGGGGGTATTATTTCTGCTGAGCCTTCTAAAAAATGCATTAGATTCCCCAGTTAATATAGCTTTATATCAAGGCTGCCTGGTTTAAGAGAAGGGCACATATAAAGTGTGAGGATAGAAGAGCCAGTGATAAATTCTTTGTTTGGAACGAACACGAAGTCTGGTAATGGATTTCTTTCCGTTAGGCTTCAGAACTGAGTAACTTAGACTGTCTGGAGATTATGGACTGCAGAACGTTTTGTTTTCCACCATGTTTGACGAGATTGTCTGCTTGACCTATACAGGGACCTTGAGCGGTTTCTATGTGCAGATTTTACAAATGAAGTGCTGAATGGGTATTTCTACTAAGGAGCCAGCGTATACTCATAAAAGTGCCTGTTTATAGCTTTTCTCTCTTGAGGGTAATGATAATGTAACCAGTGGCCAAATAGCACACCTGTTTTCTCCACCAACGTTCTTCCATTTGTTGTAGCTTCTGTCATTATCTTGGGATTTTAAAATGAAGGTTAACAGGACCATCTGCAATTTAGTCAAAAAATCCCTGCCAAAGATTAGTTTAGTAGGAGTGAGAAGGAAAGAGGAAAGATGTTAGAGGTATACAGGTCCCTCATTTAGCCCTATAAAGAGTATGCTAATAAATCCATGCTAAGAAATACAATTGGCCATGGCTATTCTCCGTCCTTGGTGACAAATGTCACACAAGAGCTCATACCTATATGGGCTGAAGGATCTTTTGCACCTGCCCCAAAAATACCTGACATGAACAAAAACCATGCAAGAGAGGGCACCTGCTTGGAGAAAACCTGGCCTATGCACTGCTAAAGTCTATGATTTGTTCCTGTTTAGTTTGCTGGTATAGTTAAAGCTATAGTATTGTAGGTGATTTGGGTCACATATTACATTTCACTGTTATGGTTGTCCCTTGGTATTGAGCAACGTGTATTCAAAAGTGGTTAGGTATTTACAGGTGAATATACATACTCTGTGAAATGATTTAGACCTAAGTGCCACCCATTTCAGTGGGAGATGGACTCCTGTGTGCATGGGTTGGCTTTTTCAAAGATATGGCCCAGAGCTGTAAGTCCCATTCGACATTTTATTGCACAACACGAGCCTCCAAGACCATGCTCTAGAAAGGTGCACACATCAAGTGAAAGCTGCCTTTGGTAACCCGTCTCTCCCTTCTGCAGGTCCTTCCTCTGAGGTAGCACAGGGAGCTCTGCAGCAAAGGGCAAACTTTGCTGGGCTACTTGCTGTGGCTTTGTGGCAAACCTGCCACTGAAGAAGGTACATGCTTTGAAATCTCAGTGTCTTGGCACCCAAGCAATAATTCAGGTCTAATGCAGCACCACTTTTCTCATTTAAAAATGGGAAATTACATAAAATGTGAAAGCAATCTGCTCCCATCAGAATACTAAATACTGTTTAGTAGCTGGATTAAATAAATCTTAATTAAGACTCTGAGTGTATATTTTCATTTATTTCCTTCCTCCCTCCCTTCTCCAAATATCTGACTGTAATATAGTGAAAATTGTAAAAATTAAAACCATGGGAAAAAATGCACAAAAGCTAAACGTGCTTCTTTTCAGCAAGTGAAATAGCATGAGTCTTTTTCCTCATAATTGTAGCACACTTCTGTGTGTGTGTGTGTTTGCACATATCCAGTCATGAATTATGTTCCCCAGGGCTCAGTTTTGGGTCTGGTCTTGTTTAATATCTTTATCAATGATCTGAATTGAGTGCTCCCTCAGTAAATTTGCAGATGACACCAAGCTGGGTGGAAATGTCGATCTGCTTGAGGGTAGGAAGGCTCTGCAGAGGTATCTGGACAGACTGGATCAATGGGCTGAGGCCAACTGTATGAGGTTCAACAAGACCAAAGGCCGAGTCCCACACTTCGGTCACAACAACCCCACGCAACGCTACAGGCTTGGGGAAGAGTGGCTGGAAAGCTGCCTGGCGAAAAAAGATCCTGGAGTGTTGGTTGACAGCTGGCTGAACATGATCCATCAGTGTGCCCAGGTGGCCAAGAAGGCCAACGGCATCCTGACTTGTATCAGGAATGGTGTGGCCAGCAAGAGCAGGGAGGTGAACGTGACCCTGTACTCGGCATTGGTGAGGCCACACCTTAAGTACTGTGTTCGTTTTGTGCCCCTCATTATGAGAAGGACATTGAGGTGCTGAAGCGTGTCCAGAGAAGGGCAATGAGGCTGGGGAGGGGTCTAGAGAACAAATCTTATGAGGAGTGGCTGAGGGAACTGGGGCTGTTTAGTCTGGAGAAGAGGAAGCTGAGGGGAGACCTTATTGCTCTCTAAAACTACTTGAAAGGAGGGTGTAGTGAGGCAAGTGTTGGTCTCTTCTCCCAGGTAACTAGTGAGAGGACGAGAGGAAATGGCTTCAAGTTGCATCAGGGGAGGTTTACATTGGATATTAGGAAAAATGTCTTTACTGAAAGAGTGGTCAGGCATTGGAATAGACTGCCCAGGGAGGTGGTTGAGTCACCATCCTTGGAAGTGTTCAAAAAACATGTAAATGTGACACTTCGGGATACAGCTTAGTAGGCATGGTGTTGTTGGGCAGACGGCTGAACTTGATGCTCTCAGAGGTCTTTTCCAACCTATGATTCTATGCTTCTATGATTCTGTGATATAAGCATATGAAGAAAGGATGAACACAGTCAAACATATTTTTTGTATCTTCTTGGGCAGAAAAATCTGTAGAGCTTCAAATTGCTGTCTTCTGCAATTCAATTTCCTTTGTAATGAAATCGAAACCCAAACCAGTATGCACATTGTTCAACTTAATATGGTCAATGAAAATTTATATCCCTACCCTTATCTGGCTCTGAATTATATTATTGCAGGAAATGATCACAGTACATGTGATTCAAAGGGAAAATAATCAGATTTCATTTTCATATTGGCTTTGGGATGTGAACGAGTAAGCTTAAGAGTGAAATTTCTTTAGCAGAGCAATATTTTGTACAGAGGTTTTTGGAGACCTAAGTCACTTAAAATGATTCCAGTGGAGTGTTGAGGGCTAATTTCCAAGTCAGAAGTGTAACTCGGTATTTACACTCAGGTAAGAAGTGGTCTTGTTCCTAGAAGTGAATGTGACATTTCAGCTCCAGCAGCCTAAACCATAAGAAAATAGTTGCCTTATTTGAATCCAAATAGACTTACATTTTGCATAAGTTGAAAAGAGAAAGGGGATTTTCATACAGTGCAACACCCCTCCCCAGTGAAACAAAACAGACCAGAAACATGGCAACCCACAGATCTGTCTTCTTTTAGCAGGGCAGACATTGAAGTCCGTTGAGCTGACCACTGGGAAGCAATGCACTCAGCACAGCCTGGCAGTGGCAGGGCTGGAAATTGTTGTGGGCAAAAAACTTCCTCTTTTTCACATTCACTTTTTTAGCTACAAAGTGGGGATGATGACTCTGAATTTCCCAAGGGAGTGAGGATTTGAGAACAAAGGAAGAAAGAAGGTAAAATTTCTTGTGTAATAGTTTTACATCGAGATACTCATGTCTAGGTAAAATATTGGTTGTTTCTGCCAGTGGAAGAGGTGTTCCTCACCCTGTGTGCACATGCCTGTGCTCATACTCACGTATGTGTTTGCAGTGAACGAGACTCACACCCAAACTGCTGTTGCAAGTAAAATAGTTATCAGTCGTTGCCTGTAACTTTAATTTGAAAGCTGAAAAATTTGTCACAGCAATGCACTGTTTGACTTCTCGTGCAGATCCTGTGCCATATGTGTGAGTCCTCTTCAGGTAGATTGGAAAGCCTAGGGCATGATAAATGTGATTAGACACCTCTGTGTAAGAAACTGAATACCAACAAAATCTTCATTACGTTTTATATCTTAGGGACGTTACAGGTGATTGCCACTACACAGCTAAATTTATACATCTTCAACCTGTGAGCTGAATCCAACCAAACACACTAAAAGGCTTGAGAAAAAAATTGTATGAATTAAGTGCAATATGGGATCTTCTCCCAGACGTATGTTTATCTGCAACCAGTATATATGAATTAATCATGAACTAGCTCGAATAAACATTCTTAAGGGAAAAATTTGCTACGAAATAGTAGCAAATGAGTCAAAATGATACAGATATGAGGATTCTTTCTGTTTGATTCTCTGCTATTTTCTGCTGTGAATAAATTTATAAATTTCAACAACCTTTCATTTAACTATTTAGCAAGTTACTTTTTTGGTACTTGCAGCATTTTGCCTTCTCTTTGTCTTTTTCTTCCAAACATGGATACAGACAGCTTCAGCCTGAGGTTAAACTTGAAACAGATATTAAATATTTGGGCTAATGACCCCAAAACAAGAGGTTGAATTTTGTGGCTATATCAACCTAAACATCAGCAAACTCAGCCTTTTCTGTGCTGTGATCCATTATGTAATGTAAACAAACAAAAATATGTTCTCTTTAAGTGCTTTGAAGTCCTTGATGAAAGGAACTATCTGAAAGAAGGCATTGTTGCTTCTATGCTGAAGAAATTGGGCCACTTCACGTAAAACAGTTTTCAAGAGTGCTGAAGCGCTAACTGAAGTTGCAGCAAGGATTTTTTTAAGTAAACCAAGGAAGCACAGATTTCTTTCCCCAGTCAGACCAATTAATGGTGTCTGGTGATACTTTTTATTCCCCAGAATATTGCATTTGGCCCCCTCTGCTCTCCAGAAGATTGTGGGTCTCCTATATCCTCTATATCATGTCTGCCAGCCTCGTGAAGCTGTTTCAGAAACTCTAGTCAATGCAGCTAACAGAGCCAGAAAGTTACTCAGGCTCTGCTAAAGAAGAGAACTGCATTTTATCAATTGACCAGACTCTCTAGACCCTATTGCCTTCATTTACTAGATTTCCATTGAACAGCTTAGAGTATATTGTAGTTGCCTACATATAACAGTCTAATGCCTTCTTTTTACTGCTCCAGGCATCGTTTCAAACTTTTAACTGCCGAGAAGGGTGTCCTTCTTCTGCAGGTCATGAGAGCAATTCATAGAGCATTAGCAATCCAGCTGTAGGCAACTGAATCCCACACTGGGTGACCAATGGAGCTATAAACACCTTGACTGTGGATGCTCAGGTGTTACATCCTCTGTGCTCCTGTAGCACATGGGATATAGAGCTCTGGTGGTCCCCAGTGTCAGAAGGCAAATACACAACTGTGTAGCTAAACTCGCACCTATGCAAATAGATGCATAGGATGGAAATTTACATTCACAAGTATAGAAAACTAGGTACATTTACAGTAACCGTTGCAACTTTACTGTCAAAGAGGAGTCTTGATCCCTAAATGTTTATCAAACACATTGAAACCAATGAAAGAAATTGCAAGTAAATTTTGTAATGTAATTAAAATATACATTTAACATCTGAATTATGAAAATCATCCATCTATATTGCTAGAATAGTGAGTGCTATAAAGCATATGGAATATATGGGAATAATAGGGTTTGGCAGAGTTGTTTTGTTCTTACTCTGAAGAACAGGTACAACACCTCATCCCTAATTCTGTTTCTAATACATTTCTTACATCTTGAGTGAAACACAGTGCCATCCAGTTCTGCACTTGAGCACGTTGTCTTTGACGCAAACTGGAGTTTGATTTGTACATGACTGTTAAGCCCAGGCTGCAAAAGTTTTCATGTTGCAGCCATTTAAACCCTCTCTGTAGAGGACTCTTTCAAATCCTTTAAAAACACCTCTGCCATAATGCCCGCAGAATATTGTCATCCGAAACCCACAAGGGAGGAGAGGAGCTATGGTTATTGCTGCTGGATGGCTTATGAATTGCCTACACACCCAGGCTGTGCTAAAATAGCTCAGCATCTTCGTCAGATGCATCTGTTATATTCCTTTTTTTTTTTTTTTG
>Ga0065711_1013616_pt1 | contig 11240 bp, 10 predicted proteins | sample Hoacrofraction12_FD_59098 | JGI IMG/M metagenome (GOLD analysis project Ga0065711, IMG submission 59098) | Hoatzin crop microbial communities from Cojedes, Venezuela - Epithelial fraction 12 v2 (version 2) | ecosystem: Host-associated > Birds > Digestive system > Esophagus > Crop | place... | reverse complement strand
TCAAACAAAACAAGTTAGAACACTTGATAACAGACTTTGTTTTGCCCTTTGATGTCTGTATTTAATATAGGTGTGTTGCAGCTACCACGACACCATTTTCAGCAGACCAAAACCAAGCTCTGCTTCTGCAAGCCAACACTCACGAGCGCGCGTGTGTGTGTGTCTGTGTGTCTGTGTGCTTCACGCGTGGCCAGCGGCTCCCTGCGAACGCACGCACAGAAGGCACCGCGCTGAACAGGCGTCTGGACTCACGAAACGTATTAAGAATCTATAGATTCATCTGTATACCAACACTTCTTCTCTTTCTTTGAAAATCTGGGCTGGAAGTTGGTCAGTTGGCTCCACTGGGAGACTCTGACATTTATTTCGAGTAGAAGAAGAGCTGGTCTGGTGCCACCAGTGAAAGGGAAAGGGGGAAGGTGGCCAATGCCAGCAGCGAGCATCAGGCGCGTCCCGGGGGCTGAGCTCCTCGGTCGCATTTCTGGCTCTTCTGCCAAAGGCAGTGCTAAGAAAGGTAACTTCTAGTGACCCTGCTGCCTATTTGTATCATACAAATTTCTAAATGTAACCAAGGATTTAGGGACTAAGACTAGCTGAGAATTTTTTAACAAAACAAGATTTTGTTAGAAAACCAGGATTATACCAAAACGTTTTGCAGAGATCCAGCTCCATAAGCACACGGTACTTACATACTTCTACCTCAGTAAAATTAAGCAACTAGATTTCACCTCCATTTTTTCATTAGAGCTTTCTAACACCTCTCTGCTTGGTTCTCCCTTCACCAAATGATGAAAATCCCCCCGCGGAGGGAAAGGCCTCGCCACCCTCCTCGCGCCAGACGCGGGTGCCTCAGAGCAGTCTCCGATCCCACGGCTTTATCACCCTGCCCTGAGCCTGGCTTGAGCTGCTTTTCGTTCTGTGAGTCACCCAACCGAAATCAGAGCAACGGCACTCCTTCGTCTTGTGTCGTGGTTGGAGAAACCAGAATCTAGCTCCGTAATTACAGTAGCTATAATGCTTTAGTGTTGATGTGGGTGTAATCTCTTAATTAACACATATTTTAAAAAGCGCTTAATGCTTACGACAAAAAGCACTGAAACTTAATGCACTAACTCAATAGCAGCATAACCTACTTTCTTCCAAATAAGAAAGCAGGGAACTATTAGACATCAATGCATCATTTGCTAATGAGTTGTAATTCTGTATTAAGTTACCTACTAGTTGATTAGGTATGAGAGATTTACAAAATATGTTAGAGACTGTGGTTCCAAAAAACTAGTTCAACATCAGAAAAAGAAAGTTGTTATTTTTTTCTCTATGGTGCACCTGGAATAAATAATTAGTTGGCATTTAAATAAATTCACAAAAAAAGAGACCTCACCTGACAAATTTGAACACGAGAAACACCCCCCGCAGCAGCACCAAGCGTCCCGCCGGGTGCTGGGCAGAGCACGGATTTGCTGCGGGCGCAGCGGTGCCCGGGGCGAGGGGCAGAGCCAGCCCCCCGCGCGTCTTCCCTAAACCAGGCGCGTCGCAACTGCCATAGTTTTGCCTTTTCCTTTTGTTTCTAAAGCTGTGACCCTAGAAATCTGACCCCTATAATGTCCAGAATTGTTGCTGCTGCTCTGGCCTTTTTAAAAATAAAAACTATGAATCTGTTATAAGATCAGAAAAACCAAGGCTTAGGGAATTTTCTCTGCAAAATCCATGATGAAGGGCATTATTTTTTAATGAAGAGAGATGGTTCAAAGTTGCTTCCTGACACAGGCTCCCTTTTCTTGCCATAACAGTTGCAATCGTGTATCTCACATTCTCCTAATGCGTGCTCAAGAGTTATTTCTGGAGAAAGATATGAAGTAAATAGCAGAGGAAAGAAAACCAACAAAAACCTGGTTTCCTGCCGAGACAAGCCCCCGGGTTCCGGGCACGGAGCAGCGCAGCCGCTCTGCGGTGAGGCCCGCGGCTCCCCGACTCCTGGGCAGCGCCGGGCACGGCACCGGGCAGAACTGCTCACGGACACAGGTGGGAGTGCCGGGGCCTGTTCAAGGACCTGAAGAGGCTCTGACACCCAAAGCTCCATGTTCAGATGTGGCATGAAACTCCTGAGGAGCTGCTCCTGCCCCAGGGCAGAGCCCCACCGCCTTCCTCCGGTTTAGCGAGTGTAAAACCAGGCTGTTAGCGCCTGCAGAGAGCTGGTGTGCATCAACAGCATGGCTGCCAGGATGCGTACCTAAACCCTCCGGGTTTGTAGCTTTCAGAAGAAAGCTCCGAGTTCTTCACCACCTCCTACCGATGCTTCCACAGCACTAACACAGTGCTGGTGCTGCTCAAATCCCTAAAGCACTTCCAGATTTAGATATAAGAATATTTGTGGGAGTTCTGTGTACTGGTCTCACACACGCTTGAGTACGGGCTACTAGTCAAAAGTCCAATCACCACCATCCTTACTCAAAAAACAAAAGGCGACAACCAACTTGTTTTCCAACAAAGTACCAAACTTTTCTGCTGGAGATACCTGAGGGATTGGAGAACTCTAGATACAGAACGTCAGAAGGATCTACAGGATAACTGAACGGGTACTTAAAAATACGCATTTCAAGTAGGTCAGACCATATGCACGTTATCCTGCTTGTTATTTGCTACTTTTAACACCCTTTCTTGTCATCGCAGCCTGCCTTGAAGCCCGGATCTGGAGTTCCAGAGGGTTTCAAGCACCAGTTGTGCACTGGGCGAGAACTCCCTCGCGCTGCCAAAGCTTCAGGTGTTCCCTTCTCTGTAATGCGCTGTTCTGAAGATTTGCTGCTTTATCTTCCAGCTCCTATTTTTGGATTCCTTTAACCACACTGGGTTACTGTCTTTGGGAAAGGACTGTGATCACATTAAAACACTGCGCATTTTCTCGAGTCTGTCATAACTCAGAAATATGTATCAAAGAGAAGTGTCAAAATGTTAATTTCAGGAATAAGATCAGTAATTTATCTATGATATGTCCCCTTTTTCTTTTGCTGATTCCTATAGACTCAGATTCATCTCCCACTTTTGAAGGGAACTGGTTTGATTTTTTTCCAAGATCTGCCTCATTATATTCTGTGCACAGCAAATCTGAGTTTTGCAATTGCGTATTTTGTGTCAAATGTTTCTCCTTTAACATGGCCAATTAATTCCACATCTTCCCTGCTTTTGAAACTGCCTTGAAAATTGTGTATGTTTTCTGTGAGCCCAGTTGTGACAAACTGTTAAACGCGAGCAACAAAAAGTATCTTCAGCACAAGTGAGTGGAGCTAAATCTGAAAGCAGCGTACTTGAGCAAGCAGACACAGAACTCCTCCCGACCCCTTTCTTTCAAACACTCGCTTCAGGGACACAGCGACGCGGGTCTGCTGGGGGACACAGTCGGTTTTCTTCCAAAAAGGGCGGGGGGGGAAGAGCCAAGAGCAAGCCAGGCGGGAGCGGGGGGTGCAGACTGCGTCAGGCTGCAGACTGCCCCGAGAGCGATGAAGCCGCCGGCACTGTTCGAGCTCCTCGGAATAACGTCATAAATCCAAACACCGCTGCTCGCCGCACGGAGCTGCCGCCTCCCTCCAAGGTGGGGGCCCGGAGACCCCCGCGAGGGCTGGGGTCCCCGCAGCCTGCGGCACGGCCCTCCCGGTCCCCATGGGGCTCACCCGCATCTGTCCGCCTCTCACCGGCCCCAGCGTCTCCGGAGGTGGAAACGCCAGCAGCGTGAAGACTGCCGGCTTTAAAGAACGGACAAAAAGCAATTAGGGATTAGGATAAATAACCGTGAGCAACTGAAAGACCTGAATAAGAAAAACAACTTGCTGCTTTAACTGCATGAAATCAAGCACCTGCCCTGTTCTGGATGGTGTGCTCCCCTCCCTGGAGCACCTTCCCCTGAAATGCTGTAATCCCAGCAGCTCCTGACACAGGGGAGTCCGTGGTACCAAGAGGAGGAATCGGGCAAATCCAGTGCTCATGAATAGGAAAGCGGGATGCTGAGAGGCTGCAGGGTAGAAAGAGCAGCAGAAAAACAAAGATGACGCTCCTCACAGTTAGCAGAAGTGTCTTACTTGCCTGAAACTTGAAACAACCAAGAAGAAAGAGCTGACATAAAAAGATCGTGCATATCTAGAATAGCTGCCACATCAGAAGGAAAAGCAGCACAAGAGATGTGTGTTACTGCTGCCCAGGACTGCGAAGTATTTTTGTCCGCACACCCAGAGCGAAGCACCTACTTCCATACATTAAAACCTAAACGAGACATACCCACATGAAGGATCTAACGATCTGCCCACACCACTTACTTCATTTGTCACCACAGCAGGGTGGAAGAAAAATCCCACAAAACCCCCAAACACCCAGGACCCTTTAACCCTCAGCTCCTGTGCTGGCTTGGCACGCTCCTGCCTAGCGTAAGCCCAAGTGATAATTGGGCTTTGTCTCCGCTCAGACTCCAGTTCTGTGTCCAACACGTCCATTTCTGGCACGGGATGTTTATGCAGAGGAATAAATGCTGACACCTGTGAGCATCAGCTTTGGGAGCAGGGCCGTTACAGCCACAGGGAGCTCCTGACAGCCCCGAAGCCACCAAAGCAAACCCCTGCGGGGTGCCAGCCCCATCCCACCCCCGCAGGGCTCTGCCCCGGGCACCCCCTGGGCGGGCTGGGAGCCCCTGACACTCGGCACCAGCATTTTCAGCAGGCTGGGAAATCATCTGGGGCCCATCGAGCTCAGACGCGCTATGTTCCTTCTCCTCTTTCTCCGCTCCATTTCCCCCCCCTGAGACCAGCTTTGCTCCCGGAAAGGCGACGCGAAGCTTGCCACTCCACAGCAAGGGCGCTGGCTTAGAGCAGGAAGATTTCATTATTTTTTAATCCTGAATCTCCTGCCTGTCCCTCCGCCAAGAGGCGCCCAGGGAAGGGCTGTGCATGCTGAGGACGTGGGATGGGGAGCGATGGGGAGTCCTCCGGGCAGCAAGGACACGCAGCTCTCGTCACCAGGATGCTGAGAGGGACCGCGCTGCCTGTCCCCACGGACACTTTCCCTGGGGTTTGGGAGCTCCCCCCAAGTCCCTTCTCCATTCCCAGGAGGAACAATCTGCAGAGGGGAGGGCAGAGCCCCATGGGGCTCCCAGCTGACGACCGAGGCTCAGCATTTTATGCCTCACCAGCAGTAATAACATCAGTGTGCAGGCCAGATGATTTCCTCACTTACATCTGTGCAGCCCCGTTACCCCTTAGTGCAGTCGCACAGGCGTGACCACGGGCACAACGCGAAGACGACGCGCCCGGCCAAGGGCTGGCTGCTGCCTCGTCCCTCCAGGTGCTCCGCCGAGCGCGTCCGGAACGCAAAGCTCTGGCAAACTCACAGCCAGCAGAGGGGAGACACACGCAAGCTGCCAAGACGATAAAATTCAACGCTGAATTAAAAAAAAACCCATTGTTTCAGCACAGGATTTGAAGCAGCGGAAACGACCACACTAACGGAGAAAAGGCATCCCAGGAAGGAGGCAGCTCTTCCCGAGCGAAGCTTCCGCAGGCACCGCCATCGCCACCCAACAGCTGGACTCCCTGACACGAAATTTCATAGAAAAGTACATAATCGTATAATCATTGCCTCTGTAAGCAAGTCATAACGTCTCAATTACAGCGAGGGTCCCCTGTGCTCTGGTTGTCTGTATGCAATATTGCTAATTTAAAAAACAGAAGAGATGCTCACAAGTTCAGAGAATTACCCACCTCCCTCCAGGTAGAATCAAAATGGAGTTTTCCGCACTACCCATCTGTTCATTTTATACAATCTGCACACTTTTTTCAAGATTAGATTGTTTTCCCCATCTTTATACAGATCTGCAGAGCTTCTGTGAGGATGATCTGGGCCGTAGACTGAAGCTGCAGTCAAAGATCCCCTGCACTGACGGAGCAGCCCCGATTGCTCTGCAAGTACTCGAACAAGAGAACAGCAAAAAAGCAGATCCAAAATACCAGTATTCTTTTTCCCAATTATGAGAATTATGGGCAACTCACATGAGGTTACAAGGAAATAAAGAAGAACCATTGCCTGGAGGTACAGAAGTGGGGAAGCCTTAACACAGCCGACGATTCTTCGCGTACCGGCTGCTGGCTGCTTCCCACCCCGAGGGGCACGGCAAACCGGCGACGGCCGCGTCGCCGACGGGACAGCCCTCCTGCCCGGGACGGACCCACAGACAGAGCGGGGAGCGCGGGTCAGCTCCTGTCAGCAGGAACAGACGCTGGGGCAGATTCCACTTGACCCTTCCCGGTATGGGAGAAGGATTTGTAATCCCTTTCATAAATTAACAGGGTCATCCTGGAGGAACTGCCTTTGTAAAGGTGATGGACACAACAGGAAAAAAGAGCAAGCTTGTTTCCCCAGGTTTGCACGCGTGAGTGTTGGGAGCAGATTTCAAGGAGAGAACAGAAACAGCCCATTCGGGTGTTTTCAGCCCGCCGGCAGAAAGCAATTAGTGATTGGTTTCTCATTTATTCACCTTCCAATGAAATCGGTCTGCGAACTTCCCTGACAAGACGATGTTCTCAACAAATGGAAAATAAAGTGATTGCAGGGCAGTGGAAGAAGCCGCCGCAGGCCTTGCCCTGCCCGGACGCTGCGCAGCCCCACGCCGCGAGCTCGCCCTGGCGTCGGGCAGCGCATCGCTGCTGCGCGCGGGCAAGGAACTGCATCCTCCTGACCACCACCGAGACGGTCCCAGCGACAAGGAAATACCCATTTGGAGGCTCACTGCATCCCATCGGAAAAATACGCGTATGTATATGTATAGCAATTATAAAGCTCCTGGTACCGACAGGCACCCTGAGGAAGAGCCACTGCGGCCACACCAGAGACCTGGCTTCGCGCTCTGCACCCCACTTTCAGCGATCTGAGTATCAGCAGCTGGTGACAACTCCAACCACAGCAAGGCCTTCCATTTGAAAGACGGCAAGATTTGCATTTGAAACTTTCCTGTCTCCTCCTGTCCTTTTTTCCCCAGAATAAGTGCTTGAAACTTGTGAAGCCCAAATTCAAAAGCAAGCGTCACCAAAGAGACTTTAAACAGAAATAATGAATAAACAGCTTCTTAAGCTCAGACTCCTCCTCCACCTAGACACAACACGTCATTTTGTAAGCCAAAAACTTCAGACTCTGGGTGCTGCACTTTCATCTTCCACCATGACAACCTGAGCTGCTTACAGCTTCTGCGTCCACGCTTCCCCCGCGAGCACGCCGGAGCACCCTGCGACTGCCGCGGGGCCAGGGAGGGGGACATGCTTCCACCCAGGACACGAGCTCGGTCTGCTCATGCCCATGGAGCCCCAGCTGAGCCCAGGGCCCTGGGAAGGGCCACGCTCACTAACCCGTGCCCGGGAAGCCTCAGCAGATGCCGTGCAGCGTGCCCCCACGCCCCGGGTGCTGCATCTCCCGGGGCAGCTCGGGTCCCCTGTCACCTCTGCCCGCGCGGCACGGGCGAGGAGCGGAACAGCACTCGAGCTGAGGGGCAGGACTCTGCCAGGGGCGTGGGAACAGCGGGGGAGAGGTTCTGCAGCAAGGAATTGCCTTCAGCAGGGAAAATAACGAAGGGGGTTATGTCCAGGAAACGTCAGACCAAGACGGTTTCTCTCCAGCCACAGTGAAATCTGCCGGAGCTTCCTGCGTATGAGATGGCTTCGTGGTCACTGCTTCTGTTCCAAAGGGCCAAAGCTCCTTAATATCAGTATAAGTGTTTTCAGGTCTGATAAGAAAAGCAAGCAAATGCACTTTAAGAGAACAGATGCCTTTTTGTGGGCACTAAGGTGGTGCATAAACGCCAAGGTTTCCGCTGCGCCTCCTCCGGTTTCCTCACCTGCAAATCCCAGACCGGCTGGGCTGGCTGCTCATCCCCTCTCCCACTCCCTACCCTTCTCCACAGCAGAGAGAAGATCGGAGCTGACAGCATCTAGATTATTTATAAGGATTAATTCCCACGGGGCTCCCCGATGCGCAGCAAACAGTTGTTGTTATGCTGTCCCACCCCAGTGCAGACCACGCGGCGCTGAGGCAGCAACCGGCCGGCCGCAGAGCAAGGTCCTCTGCGCAAAGCCCCAGCCGGCTCCAGCGCACGAGCACACGGCGGCGTGCGGTTTGCCTTCTCTCCCCTGCGCCCCCCATTCCCCCTCCAGGTCTCGCTCTCACAGACCGACGGCAGCAAGGGCAGGCGCGTCTCCACGCCGCCCGACCGCGCCGCGCTGGGCACCGCTTCCAGCACAGAATCACAGAATGGTCGGGGTTGGAGGGGACCTCTGTGGGTCACCCAGTCCAACCCTCCTGCCCAAGCAGGGTCACCTACAGTAGGCTGTAGAGGATCTTGTCCAGGCGGGGCTGGAATATCTCCAGAGAAGGAGACTCCACAGCCTCCCTGGGCAGCCTGTTCCAGTGCTCCATCACCCTCATGGGAAGAAGTTCTTCCTCATCTTCAGACGGAACTTCCTGTGCTTCAGTTTGTGCCCATTCCCCTTGTCCTGTCGTTGGGCAACAGCACAGACTGTCTCTCCGCATGGAGAATACACTCAGAGCGTGGGCACATTCAGACAGGGGTTTTTAGCTTTTGTATTGACCCTTCTTACAGAGTTTATCAGTTTAATGCCTCCAAAGCCAGAGCAGATGTCTTCGTGTACCCGCTGAAACCTTTCCAGAGGCTGAGTTGAGGTGAAGTCTCGCAGCTGTGGGAAACGCTGGGCACCTTACGTGATTCATCCATCAGCAGGCAGCCCCCAGCTGCCAACCCAAACCCGTTTTAGAAGCTAATCAGGGCCAAATGAGGTGGATAATTTGGTGGATATTCCCTGGACGTTTCCCAACTCCTNGCTGCCTTTCAGAAGGAAGCGGGGCGTAAGGGCAGCACCTTGGCTGAGCTGGCGTCTGAGGAGCAGATCCCAAGCATCGCTCGCGTTTGGCCCCAGCTGCCAACGAGAAGCAGCCAGATGGACCCTCAGTCGGGCGTTCACAGCCGCCGGCAGGCACGGGGCTGTGCTGCACATCAGCCTCTCCCTGCCCCGGGCATGCAGGGTCCCGGGCACTGGGGGGTCCCTACCATCGCCAGGGATACAGTGCCAGGGTCATCGGTGGATCAAAACTCATGGCTGGGGCTCGCGGGGTGATGCAATGGCCCATTCTGCTTCCGGACACACTGAAGTCTCTGGAAATAAAGAGCTGCACTTTGCTACTGAGAGGAAAAGCAGCTTTTTGGCCCAGAAATCAGCTCAGCTTCCCTACCAGGGAGACAAAAGAACCGTGCAGCTGTGCTCCCCCAGCTCGGGGAAGAGCGTTGCCACCAGGCCTGACCTCGCAGCACAGTACGAGCCACGGGTTGGGATCATCCACAAAGATCGCAGCAGGCAGAGCGCTAGACAGCACCCCATAATTTGCAAGAAACACCATTAACGCTAAAACCATCACCCTCTGCACGCAGCCTCCCCCACAGCCCTGCCCAGCGCTGCTGAGGGCTCGGCAGCTTCTGCATTCGCAGCCGACGTAGGCGGGCTGAAGAAAGGGAAATATGGTTTTTTTCCGATGAAAAGCTCCAGTGGCCAAAGGGAAGATGTGAGAGTGCAGGCTGGTGAGCCCTGCCGGGCACGGAGCAAGGGGCATCCGCGAGGCAAGGGATCAGGCACCATTTCCAGCTACTGATCTGTTCCAGGCCCCGGCTAATTACCCTGATTTCACCTGGAACTCTAAGTTCCATTTAATTCAGTTTAAATTCCAGTGCAGATCTTTGAAAAGCAAGCACGCGGGAGGCTGGGGACCCGGGGCGAGCGCGGCGAGGTGCTGTGCGGGAACAGCCCTCGCTCCCGGCTGCCTCGGCGGCGATGGGGGTCCCCAAGCAGAACACGTCCCCCGGGAGCGCCCGCCCGAGGGTGACGCCAGGCCCATCCCAGCTGCCACAACGCAGCCGAGCTGGCAGGCGCTGGAGCACGGCAGCGCCGGACGCAGCTCCCGCTGGGTGCACTGGCTCGGCACGAGGACCGGGACATCTCCACCGCACGCAGGTTCCCGTTACAGCAGGAGATCGTCTGCCAAAAGTGCATTTAGCCCCATGACTAATCTCCTCCTCTGATGGCTCCCAGCCCCTCCAGGGAGGGTCTCCAGGGGAGCATCTCATCTCGTTACAGGCTTTTCTATAAAGCAGATACGAGCAAAACCAAAGTAAAGCCCGAGAGCCGCGGGTGCTGCTCCCTCCCTGGCCGTGACGCGCTCGCACAGTTTGCTCCTGACTTATAATTTCTTTTGCGTTAGCAAGTACAGCCCCGAGAAACACTATTTAACTAAATTGTATTTTGGGCTTTATTTTCCCTGCTGTAGAAGGGTATAACCCCAAAAGCACGCACAATGCTTAATATTTTCCCAAATTTTTATATAAAAGCTTCCCAGCAGACAATAAATGCCACAAATAATTCTTCTGCTTCCAGAGAAAACCAATGTCCTTATCAACAGCAAATGGTAGCTGCAGTTATGAATATTTAACATACAGCATTGCTACAAGTTTAGAAATGCCTTCTATACGTATACCTCCAACCCAGCCCCGCAATAAACCCCATGGTCTTGTGGGATATTTTTTTAATAAAAAGAATAAAAAACATTAAAGCTAAGTCATTAAGTGCTGGAAGTAGTCGTGAATGCCAAACACAATCTGGGCAACCCATCAGTATAACCCAGCCGTAAGTCACGGCCGCTTCCTAATGTATTCCAAATTTAGTCCTTTTGTGTGATGAAACCGTAAAATGTTCTTCGCATCGCTAAATAAACAGCAAGTGCAGCTCACTTTCGGATGACACCAGTACTCCAGAACCGAACCGAAGGACAAGTCACACCCAAGGGCAGGCCCACCCTCGCCCTGTAACTGCCGCAGCGCGCCCAGCCCGCCGAGGCACCACGTCTGCCCAGCTTCGCCAGCGGCAACGCAGGCGCTGCCCCAGGAGCAGCTCACCAACACGTCGGGCCAGATGCCCTGGCCAGAACCCACCGCTTTCCCTCTTTTGCCTTCTGGCCTTCAGTCATCCTCCTTTCAGGAGGATGGGGCCAAGCTCTTTCCAGTGGTGCCCAGCGACAGGACAAGGGGCAACTGGCACAAACTGAAGCAGAGGAAGCTCCAGCTGAAGATGAGGAAGAACTTCTTCCCTCTGAGGGTGACGGAGCCCTGGCCCAGGCTGCCCAGGGAGGCTGTGGAGTCTCCTTCTCTGGAGCTA
>Ga0065711_1049558_pt1 | contig 11241 bp, 5 predicted proteins | sample Hoacrofraction12_FD_59098 | JGI IMG/M metagenome (GOLD analysis project Ga0065711, IMG submission 59098) | Hoatzin crop microbial communities from Cojedes, Venezuela - Epithelial fraction 12 v2 (version 2) | ecosystem: Host-associated > Birds > Digestive system > Esophagus > Crop | place... | reverse complement strand
CCCCCCTCTTTTTTCCCTGTGAGTTTGAGTCCTCTCTTTTCCAGGAGTTCAAGCTTTTCTAAGAGTTCAGTCTTTTAACATGAGTTTGCCAAGTTATACAAAATATACGAGTTTGGCAAAATCTGCAAAATTTGTGAGATCCAAGAAACCTATGGGTTCCACGATCACTGCTCAGGGACTGGCTGTGAATTAGTCATCAAAGAGTGAGAAAATTATATTGTATCTGGTTTGTTTTGCATATTCATTATTATCCTTTTGTATTTCCTTTGTTGTCTTATTAAAATGTCTTTATTTCAACGCACGAGTTTCCCCTTTTGTCCTTTTCTCCTCTTCTTCCCACTGGGAAGGGAAGGGGAGGGGTGAGCAAGCAGCTGCCTAGTGCATAGTTGCTGGCTGCCAGGTTAAACTACAACAAAGCCCAGTAGAAAGTCCTACCGTTGAATGTTTTGTGAATACTCTTTATATGAAACCATATAAGACAACTGTACCTTGGCTTATAAAAAAAACAAATACGTTGACACCTATATATTATTTACGCTTTGCTAAGCCATGAATAGCAGGCTTAGAATACCACTGGAAAGCAGCTCCCATTGCACAGCTGTCCCAGGCACCCGAGTACTGACAAAGTGTTCAAACACAAACAAACCTAAATTGCATTTCATGGAGTCCATCGGGTTCTTCAGTGCAGGGTTTGAAGGTAGGCATGGGCTGTTAGTTATCGGAAGAGGGGGAAAATACAACGAACAGATGATTGCAGGGTTCAGCCAAGCCCAAACCAAGACCCCCAACAAAAGGACCTCTAGGCTCGGAGGGTAACATTTTTCAAAGTTCCCAAGTAACCTCAAAAAAAATTCTCAGAAGGGACACAGACATAAGATTTATTTAGGCATTGAGCACCCCAAAATATCAGGTATTTAAGTAGTCTTAAATTCCTGGTCCTTTGGCACTTAAGCTCTATTGTGAATTATCTGGGGATGAAGCCACTGCAATATTTGAAGAGTTCTGTGCTTCTCAGCACACTTTCAGATAGATTCAGTCTTTCGGTCTCATTGCAGCATCTGGAGGAAATTCCAGTCCAGAACAGATCTTTGTAACTGAAGTCTCTGGGCATTATGGTCAACAGGCTGCCAAGAGTTACAATTCTTTGTTTCTCTGGGCCTGAGAATCAAAATCAGCTTCACTTAACTCGGTGTAGTCTCACTGATACGTAATTGAGTAAGTGATAACCATCAGGTCCTTTTGCCTGGAGAAACAAGCAGTTAGCTTGCGCACATCAAGAGACTGATTTAAAAAAAAAAAAAATCAATTAAGACTCTGACATGGGGCGATTTTCTCTCTTAAGGAATTTCAGACCTGCAAAGCCGGTGACAGGGATTCCACAGAACAAAGAACACTCTGTAGGATGGTGGGGCTTGCAGCAGGCACGCATCAGATGATGCACATGGCATTTCTAACAGCTCATGTATGAAATTGAATGTTGTCAGGCTTCAGTGGCTGAACTGGACACAAACAAGGTATCCTTAATACAGGCCTCCTTAGTATGGATGACTTTACATAAGCATAGGGGATGCAGTTTTCTGAGGCTTAGAAAATGTCATGTCCATTTTACTAAAAGAGAAAATGTTTAAAAAAAAATTTCAAAAAACCCCATGCTCATGATGAGTCAATATAACAGTGGTCCATAAAGACCCAGGTGCTTACAGATACTTGTGGTTCAAAAAGGAGTATGATGGTATTTCTGCAATTGATCTCCTTCACCAGTGACATCTAGCAACCAAAACATAACTTATTCAGGACAACCTACACCACAAAAAAGTTGTGCAGGACACCAGTTATAATAGAGAGAAAGAACAGCAGATGCTTGTACACTCTGCAATGTAATCAAACAAAAAGAGATAACCTGAAGAGGATCATGGAAAGGCAGAAGGATGAGCAAGGAAGAGAATCACCGCAAACAGTAAAATCATGCATAAAGAGTAGTCAGGGAAGGAGAAGACACAGCACCAGGAGCATATAAACTCTCATTGCAGTCCTGGAAGGAGATTTCTTCAGTCTTAATGTCCCAGCATTGTATCACACACCTAATTTGCTCAGATATGAAGCTGACAGCATGATAAATGGTAGTAGCTCAAACACCAGACTCTAGAAGTATCTCATACCACATGTTGAGAGCATGATTTGTGTTCTCTAAACTACAAAATCTCCATAACCAAGCTTGTTCAAAAGTAATTATTGCTTCTCATGACCGAAATCACCCTATCTACCAGGCTTATCTAGCAACTTTCAGGTAATATTATATGGAAAAGTATTTTAATTCCAGTATCTAGTTGATCTCAGAGTTTAGATCATGCTACTTAAAATGAAAAAAACTGATCAGGAAAAAAAAACTTAAAATAAATGCTTAGATTAACCTAACAGTCTTAGAGGCAGACAGAAGTGGTCAAGATGGCCACGTTTAATTTTTTTACACATACAGGTTTCCATGCAGATGGATACCCTGGGACATGCCTACACATGCATGATTTTAAAGTGCGATGGAGGGCACAGAAGTGCCAAAATCAGTGAGACCCAGTTACCTCTCCCTTGCAACTTTTGTCCCCCGAATAACACCTTCCAAAATATTCCCTTTTAGCACCTCCACTGAGCAAAACACTCAGCCTGCAGTGTGCCTGGTCTGGAGTGCCACAATTGCAGCCCAGCCTAACACTGTGCATGGCATTTGGTACAGAAACCGGCTGCAGCTCGTAGAGAAAGAGCAGCGCCAACCTCCCCACCTCTCCTGGCAGGAAAGGATAACACCCCTGTCCAGCCACCCATCCCAACAGCGAGCACAGCACAGTCTCACACACATCTTATCACTGAATCCCTCTTGCCACAGGAAAGGTGGGAAAAGACCACAAGTGAGAGACTTTAGAAGTGAAGAGGGTTCCCAGCCACCTACATGTCCCTGGTGTTGCTTCTAACTAGAAGTAGCACTTGCATAAAGCCAGAGTAGATTATTTCCCATCCCCCATCCCTTCCTTGGTTTGGCCATAAGACTACAAATCCATTATTAACACAGCCTTGCCCGTTAATCAAGGTAACCTTTTTTTGCTTTCCAAAGTTTCTCATGTTCTTATATTTGCATAACTAAGCATTTACACTTCAGAAGAGCATCACCTGAGGGAGCAGGGGCAGATTTGGAAAGCTTTGGGGTTATTTTTCCCCTTAAGTTTCAAGTTTAAAAAACAAGAATAAAAAAAAACTTTGAAAGGGGAAGAAGTTAAATTACTGAAGCCTTAGGGCACAGTAACTTAAAGACTGATAATGTGTAAGAGTTTCTCTCATTCACCACAGAAACTAACATTTCACATGACAGGAAATCAACAAGCAATAGAGTTAAAACATTTTGTCCTTATACAGGAGTGTCTTATCAAAAGATACCCAACAGCCTCCCAAGCCTTTGTTTTGCAGTTATCCCTTCAAGGCAGAGACAACGGTGGATTTTCCAAACACTTCAGTCAGAAAACTCCACCTCAGATCCAGCCATTACCGTGAGAAGTCACAAGTTTGAGGTAACTCTGCCCAGTCACAGGCACGGTCCTAGCAGAGCCCTCTTTTCTTGGGCAGGCTACTCCATGGGCAGGTATTCTGGGCTGTCAGAGCCTCAGGCAACCTTATGAGGAAGGTTTTGCTTTAACCAGGGATTACTTCACAACTCAAAGGCTCTAAAAGCCCCCAAAGCAGTGCAGACATCATGTCCAGTATGCCCCCAAAGTCAGGAACAACCTTGAGCATTTGACAGTGCCCAAATCCCTACCAGAACAAGCCAGCACAAGCAGCCCAGCAAGCCAAATGCCTTTTGCACGTGTGTCACAAGCATGTTGTTCCCGAAAATGATCTGCCGCTTAAGTCTGCACTCGTTTCTTCCCATAGGTGAATTTTTCTTCATATAATGTTAGTTTCTTCTACAACAGTCCTTTCATACTCCCTCTTGCCATAGACCAGTAAGTGGGTTTTTTACTATAGAGACGAATTGGAGTAGGACTGCTATGAAAGCAAGGAACAAATACCCACAACAGTTGTCTAACGGTCCTGTTTCATCACTATGCTGAAAACATGTCCTAAAAGCAACAATACTGCTTCCAAAAACAGCCACATAAATCCACTCTGAATGATGCAGCTAATTTGTTAAGGGATATTTGTTCTTTTAGGCTTGATTTTCATGGAGGAAAGTAATGCATTTCCTGCTGTTGTTACTGGTGGTAAGAACATAATTCATTGTAAACATCAACAGAATCCAGAAAACAATTCACCTGTAAAAAGCTGACTGCTGTGACCAAGAAAATATCTGAGGCATTAAAACGAATCAAAAGTAATAAGACAAGTGACCCTCTTTTTTACCATGAGTTGCAGAATACTTGAGAAGCATTACAGCAATGATTTCAGCTCACCAGTCAATCTGAGGCACCCTGGAATAGAGGTCATATGGGTGAAACCTTGTTCTCAGTGCTGCTGAGAATATTTCTCTCAAATTTGAAGGAGACATTGCTCTCCACAAAAGTGAGTGCGGAGACATACTATGGACCAGATTCAGGCTCTCAGGCAGCAAGTCAAGCATTTTACAGATCAGACATACAATGGCTAAATCCTGCTTCAGCATGATGCAACTTACAATCCTTTGCATTCCTAGCACCACACAAGCATTACATGCTTTCCTGCAGCTTAAGAGTCCTCAGAAGCAGAAGAGTCAAACCCTTCTGATGGGTCTAAACCCATCTAATATTTTCAATTTTGCATGAAGAATCATTACTGAAGACTGCATGCCTCTCCTAGAGATACATACACTCACACTAGTTGTCAGTCTCTTTCCCTGGTCTTTTTGCATTTGCCTGTCTGACATCAGTGGATAACCAGGCTCACATCTAGACCTGAAACATTGCTATTTGTGAGAGTCTTCTGTCTGGGAGACATTTTAAGGCTGGTGAGTCCTGGAGTCATGGTTAAGAACTTCTGTCCTCATAACAAATCCCGGATAACTCTCCAGACAGCACACCCCCATGGGTTACTGAAACCCTAGATGAAACCCAACCCTTCTTGATGTAGAAATCAGTTTGTATCCCAGTCGCCCAAGTCAGAGGACTGGGATGTTGCTTCTGTAAACTGGGGATAACCCAGCTCTGAGCAGCGCTCGTTATCCCAGTCAGACATTCATGGAACCAAAAAATACAAACAAGCAATAAGAAACTCCACAACCCTGAACTGTCTCTGTATAGTCTCTGTCAGAAAAGGTTCCAATTTAAACTCTGAAACTCTGGCATTGCCTGTGCCAGCCCCTTCTTAAACGAAACCATGGAAATAGACCATTTTCTTTGTGTACCACACATTTATTCACTACTTCCTTGCTGCATTTTGCAACTTCTATGGAGCTACTTACTGGGACTTTGTTTGTTAGCACACCTTGTTTCAGAAAGTTTAGGAAATGGAGAAAGGATATTCTGAAGCCACAGAACAAAGTCTGAGATGGTTTTCTTTGTTTTGAAAACAGCTTGAAAAAAACAACAAATTTTTGAACATCCCAAGTACTGCTACTGCCACTATTTCCTCTAACATCTACAAGAACTGATTCAATTTGGTTCTCATTCTACATCTTGCAACACTTAGGCTATGCTTTTATTCACAAATAAAATTTACTGAGCATTGGAAGATTAGGAAAAAGCAAGATGTGCTTAACACTTGATGCACTTTATTGAAAATTTAGAACAAGCAAGGCTTAACTTAGCTCTAAAACTAATAAATACTTTAGTTGTTTTGTGTTATGGCTAGCATTCAGTGTCTTGCATGACTAATTAAACAATCTTGAGTTTGCTTTGAAGCCTAAGCCATCCTAAATGGCTTTAAATTACATTCTATCAAGCTAAACTTAGAATTAAAATCCTCATTTGTAATAAGGAATTTTACTGTCTATAAACGCTATTAGAGGGGCTGTATAGGAAAGTTTAGTAATCTGGATGACTTCTGGTCCTCGCAGCAAACATACAATAATCCTAGCTTTCTCACAGCTAATGATTCCATCGGTGTTAGGAGGTGAAGTTCCTCAGAGGAGGTATGTGAAGAAGTGTGCTCCTGGGGGAGTTTTGCATACGATGGCAATTCAGGAAGGAGATGGAGGTGTAAGTCAGGTTGAGGAGCGAAGGCAGCCAGTCATGGAGGACAGCAGTGAGAAAGGACACATTTACCACATAACAAGAAGTACCCTAATATTTTACCTGCTCTGTGTGGCCCATAACCAGCATTGGGGAGGCTCAACTATAATCCATCACTACCCAGCACTGTGAAAAGAAGTCACCAGCACATGCTACATTCCCTTTGGTTTATAGAATCATAAACAAATTATCTGAGAACACAGCTCCTCCTTTGTATGCAATTCTCAGGTGTTCATTCCCTCCAAATGAAGTGCACCAACAGCGGTATTTTCTCCATCTGCAAACACACAGAAGTCACCCCCAGGAATGCAGGAAGCCACTACCTAGGTTGCAGAACAGACACACACACAGCTTTGCATAAACATGGCATTTTGCTGCAAAGGTTTTGCGCCACTGTCACTGACTGTGCCTGCAACCCCCCCTTTGCAGGAGGAGGAATAAATAGCTGCATGCAGTGAAAATGCATCCCGCAGCTCCCGGTCCGGTCAGTGGCAGGAGCAGACACCAGCCCCTCTCATCAGGCTGTCTCCCATGCCACCTCTCCCAGTTGAAACGGATAACCCACACCTGCTGCAACGAGCATGCTGAGGACTTTTTCTGAGCACAGCAGTTTTGACCCCCAAACCATCTGCAGTCAACAGAGGCATTCCAAAAATATAAACACTTTCAGAGGAGAATGGTTCTCCCTCTTCAAATAATTAACTCTTCTGCATTCGTCCAGCAGGACTGAAGCCAAGCCTGCCATCGGAGAGGCGTAACAGGCCACTTGTCCTTTTGGCTGCCGCCTGCAGCACATGTAGTGTGCTTAGGCAGCTTGAGTCACTGCCCCTTAAACAATAGTTTCTCTTTCATTAAAACCATCCTCAAAATCCTGCCCAGCATCTTCCTGCAGTTAAGTGGACTTTTCTGTGCATGTGTGCATGGAGGGGAGGAAGGCAATCTTTTTTGCATTATTACTTTCCCCACTGACTTAGTCGTTGAGAAATACCATACATTTTCACTGTTTGTCTTTACTTTCAGCTCTTCCACAAACCAAAATGCGAAGCGATCCGTGCTTTCACTGACACAACTCTGCCTTGTTTTCTTTCCCCCTTAATGGACTCATTCATGTGTAGGAGGCTTTTGATCCTGGTTTGAGATATTCACCCTTACTTTACATAACCATAAGCAATGGCAGGTACTTATGTAAACTACATTTGGGTCCTTGCATCCTGTGCACAACAAGCAGTAGCCTTAAGCTATCAACAACTGCCCACTACTTCAAGCTGCCCCTTTGCAAAATCAGCCACTGGCAGAGAGAGAGAAACAAGATGCATGTCAATGTACGAAAAGCAACAGCAAGAACTCCTGTCCCTCAATTTGCTTTTCACACTGATGCGCAGCTGACCAGGGATCAAGACCACTGGTTACCTCTGGCACACACACATCACCCCTGCTCCAACCCACCACCCTGCTGCTGGAAACTGATGTAGGGTTGGGAGTAGGCAGCTTCAGTTAAGGCCTGGTGAAAAGAGGAGCACGGGGGATGGAGTTTTTTAATTTTGGGTTTCTGGGTTGCCTTTTTTTTTAATTTAGTAGCCTGGCGATTGCCTAAAAGTGGAAGCTAGTTTCAGTGCCTTTCAAGCTTGAAGATATTAAATCCCACGGCTCCTACTTCCATGGCAGAGTCCCCGTTATCCCCACAGGGGCAAGAGATAGACCTCAGGGAACAAGGAATCCTTGAAGGGACAACATGCATTGCTAGGTCACAGAAAAACCTTTAAAAGCAGTTCCAGAGTTTGCCACTTCACAATATAAAATTCATTACTGAACGCTCACCGGGGGACGATCTCGGCTCAAAGCCACTGACACCACCCATATTTTATCATCAAATTCACTTTTAATCCCCTTGACACCAGGGCACAGAGCTAAAGCTTTTGTAGACCCTGAGTGGCACAGCACCTTGGTCTCTTCTAGTTTCTGATGTATCATCTTTAATATCCGTTGATGACATCTTTGAGCACCTCTAAAACCAATATGAGGTCTGAGAGAAATCACCTTCCACTACAGAGCAAGAAAGAGAAAGAGGAAATAAATGCTGTTATTAGATATGGATTTACTTAAGGAAAATATCATTAGAATCCGAACAAACCCCTAAAGTTCTGTGCTGTGGATGGTGCAATAATGAAAAATATTATTGGATATAAAGGAAAGTTATGACACTATAATGTAACACAGACAAGTGAGAAGACATATCAGTCATTACCTAGAATATAGCGGACTCCTGTGGTTTCATTTTTCATTACTAATTTAATGTACTTACAATGCTACATGATAAAAAGTGAAAAAGAACAATGAGAAGTGAACACCATGAGAACAAAACCAAATCTGCAGAATTCAGAGATTACGCTAAGTTACTTGAGAAAATGTCCCTTGAGAGCTGAATAACATCCATTAACATCCAGTAAAAGATCTAATAACAGAAACATAAATGTGAAAAGAAAATTTTAATAAACACAAATTATGGAATACATTTCTTTACATATCACAGTTCTGCTATAGTAAATTATTTCATAAAGAGGAAAAAAATCAGTTTTGCTAAGAAAGGATGCTTTGCAAACATTAGCTCAGCATCACACTCCTGTGATTCATTGTAAGGAGTTTATTTTGCGTTCTCTCATGAACCCTTCACCCTTAGGGTCTTGCAGTATATTGTCTTGTAGCCATGTAAATGACAAATAACCCCATGCAAGTAACCAGACTTACACCACAGTAAAGCCAGCCTAAGAGGATTATCACACCTTGCGTTATTTGCTGGGAAAATGCTTACAAAGGTACTCTGCATGTCTTCTGGGGCAGATTCATAGCACAGCAAATACAAGCCAATGCCAGCTGGAGCTTGGTATTTGAGCTCAGGTCAAACAGGTTTCCAAGGTTGACTAGAATGAACTGTCATAAAAGCCCATTTAACCACCAGTCATCTAGTAGCAATACTTTAAAAAGGACAGTATCAGAGAGAGATTGAGGAACCTTGACCAAGGCCATGGTGAAATACGGCCATAGATTGCCTTGCGAGTATGTGTAGGACTCTTGATATTTTCTTTGCCCCAAGTGAGAGTCAATGGGTGTTGTAAGTTGTTTAAAAGTCTAAATTAAGATTTGTAAACTTCTATTTTTGTGACTATGTTGACCTGTATCCCATAGAGACCTTTCAGTGATAACTGGGTACCAAACGTCCCGCTATGTTCTTCAAAATCTCAGCAATAAACATGCATGTTTCAACACCGGCTGACAGAATTGAAAATGCAGAAAGCCACAGCAGAAACCGCTATGCCTAGGAAGAAATGCTGCCTACTTTTACACATGGAAACTGGCTGGGAGGAGACAGAAGATAATGTGGTAATACAAATGAAGGAAAACTCCATTTGGCCACAGAACTATCCTCACCAGTAATACTTCCTTCAGAGCAGAAACTTTCCCGCAGCTGATCTGACCATCTTGCGCTACATTGCTGTGTCTGTAAAACGTAATTAAGGACTGCCTGCTTGGGGGAAATGCAGGATCTGGTTAAAAGTTACAGAAAGGAATGGAGGGCGGCAGGTTTGGGGAGGGGGGTACTAAGGGAGGCACAATCCAGTGATACTGAAAATAAACAGTAAAACTACTTTCAGACGTGCAGCATTTTATAATGGAACCAGCTCTCTTCATGCTGCTCGTACCTAGCAAAGAGTATTTTCTTAAAAAAAGGAAGACTGGTGCAGGGAAAACAGCAGCAATGTTGCTCTATTCTGGACGCAAATGATGTTCATGGTCTCTGAAATTACACCCAAGGTTTCCCCAAACTACCTGCAGCGGTGGCAAAAGCCATTGTCTTCCTGGATGCCTTTGGGCATATTATATGCCACCAATTTCTAATGCTGCTTTTAACAGCTTTTTGGGACACCTGAAACTTGTAATATTCATGCTGGTAGATGCAAACCATCTGTCTCCTTTTCAAAGAGTCAAGCTTTAACTCACAAACTCTCCCCCTCTTCTCTTTTCTCAGGCAGAGGTGAATTTTCACCACCTGAGTTTTGCTTCTTTTTTTGGCTTTATGAGCTGTGTCACCTCTGACTGAATGCCATCAAGTATCACTTCAGCCTATTTCCATGGTAAAGAAAGATTGTAAGTAAAAATAATTCAAGAAATGCTCTCTGGTCTCCTTAGCAATGCAGAGCTTTATCTGTAGCAGTAGCGGATGGGAAGAATTCTGGCTGGAGTCTGTTGGAGTTACTTTTGCTCGGTATTCCTGAAAAATCATACTTTGGGTATCTGGGGTCGAAATCCAGAAACGGAGGCAGTAGCATACGCTTTTAAATATCTAGCCTTATCTACATTTCAGACTGAAAATTTTCACTCTGGTCTCTCTCTCTAAAAGAAAAATCTCTCCAGGGCATTTTACACTGTCCTGTCAGATGTTCAGTGCTTAGGCAAGTTAAAAAAAAAATCCACTGATTATTATAGGGTATTTGGTTGTTTATTTCTCTTGGAAAAGCATGTTGAAAAGACAACGTTAAAGGAATCTCAATGGGCAGTACATATGTTTGGCAAACTCTATTTTAAAGATGGATTTAATTGACAAGCCTGTCACTATTTAAAAAAGAATCAAAAACATATGAAGCCAGACATCTTTGTTAAACTATTAAGTGTGAATTCATAGCTGGACATAGTGCCTGTGTATGCACAGTTCATTAACTGCACAGCTATTTGGTTCAAGGCATTTACAAGCTCTTTTGTGGAAGCTTGATGAGAAGGAACCTATGAAATCTTCTGGGTTTACAGAGCAGTGAGCAGAGGTTTTAAATACAGCAAACTGCTCAGCCTCAGACTAAACTCCTTAAAATGTGTTTCTAAATCCACATCCCCACTAGGTATGGAGAGAGAAGCTGTTGAGGTTCCTCTGGTAACATCTGTGGGACTTTCTAAGTTTCACAAGCCCTTCAGCTGTGGGTCAGGGACTACACAGCTAATTGGCAGCAGAGAGCAGAGAGCAGGATGGGGCTCTTCTACATGAGCCTAAAAAAAAAAAAAAAAAAAA
>Ga0065711_1049557_pt1 | contig 11241 bp, 10 predicted proteins | sample Hoacrofraction12_FD_59098 | JGI IMG/M metagenome (GOLD analysis project Ga0065711, IMG submission 59098) | Hoatzin crop microbial communities from Cojedes, Venezuela - Epithelial fraction 12 v2 (version 2) | ecosystem: Host-associated > Birds > Digestive system > Esophagus > Crop | place... | reverse complement strand
TGGACCACTTCTCCAAATTAAGGCCAGCACGTCTCCAAGACTGCCTAATCCAGCAGCCTTGAATCTTGACACAACTTGGCTGGCATGAAAGCAGAAAAAAATATAACCAGAAACGGTAGTGCAGGTTTCATTCCATGTTGCAAACACATCCCTGAAGGGATCCCTATTGTTCAGAAAATTATTAGGAATCTCTGAGCCCATAAGTCACAAAAGTGCTCAGAAGCTCTTCACAGTATTCGGTGGTGTAACAACTTTCATGCCCATAAAATTTTACTACTAAATTTTACTACTTCCATTCATTCAACCCTCCTCCAGATCTTGTCAATTCTAAACTGGCAAAGTGCTTTGCATATACCCCACAGTGGACTATATAACTCAGTTTTCCACAAATTAGAGTGGAAAGGCATTGCAGTCACTTCAGCAGGTAGACAGCGAACTTCAGGACAACTAGAAGGCTCCTGATCAAAGGCAGTCATGTTCCTGTATCAGGTGATGCTTCTATGAGAGACAGGAGAGAGAACAGCACGGCAACAAGAGAGAATATGTGATCCTTTGAGGTAGATATCTGCAAGGCCAGTGCTGATCCACTTCAGGAGATTCATCTCCTCTCTAAGTGATCCTGCTATATCAGCACAGAGATTAACACAGCTCATCAGTAGCCCTGTCCACATATTTACAGAGTGTAATTAATGATAAGCAAAGGGATGAGCACTGGGCAGCGCACAGCACAACAAAGAGACAGATTCACATGTGAAGAATGAGAGCTCTCCATCCGCTTGCTCTGGCATGCTGGGGTCTCCTTTTCCTGCCTGCAGACCAAGCTCCATGATGTTTGCCATCTTTTCTCCCCCCACACACACCAGCCACACAAAGCTTGTCTGCAAGTTTCATCTGCCTTTCCCCAATTCATATGAGGGCAACAGCACCCAACAAATTCAGAATGTGAATAACCCCAGGCTACTGGGAGCCAGTATCAGTAAATTGCTCAAGGCTGAAGGCAAATTGGGAGCTAAAAAGCCAGCAACACTGCTCTATGGAGGTCCCTAGCCATTTCTTTCTTTTTTTTTTTTTCTTTTTTTTTCTTTTTTTTTTTCTTTTTTCTTCTCTTTTTTTGTGGTGGTGGTGGTAGGTTTTTTTTAAGGCACTAAATTAATAATTAATGATTAACTGATCAGCAAACTCACGGAGTTATTCAGGGTGACAAATTCTCTGAGTAAAGTGGTCTTCCATATAATCTCTGCATTCAAAGCTAACTCAGGCGAAAGCCTACAACATCACCCTAATTTTTCACACATAAATGCTCAGAAGATGGGAAGAGGATTATTTACATGCTCAACACACATTTGGGATTAAGTGTGTAGAGGGTTGACCCCGACCAGTAAGTAAGCACCCACTCAGACACTTGCTGTCTTCCCCACCCCAGGGGCTGGGGGAGAGAACCAGAAGAGCAGAAGTGAAAAAAACCTTGTAATTCCAGACAAAGACAGTTCAGCAAGTGAACGAAGGTGGGGGCGAAGGGATGCAAAGACAGTCACTGAAAGATGGCTACTTTGGAAAGACTATTCCACAGTTGTTATTGCTAAGGATGGTATTATATGGGACGGAATCCCGCTTCGGCCAGTTTGCGTCAGCTCTTCTAGCTGTAGCCCCTCCCAAGCTCCTGACTGCCCTCAGCCTACTCCTAGGGCAGGCAGAGTGAGAAACAGAGAAAACCCTGACACTGTGCAAGCACTGTTCAGCTATACCCAAAACATTGGTGTGTTACCAACACTGGTTTAGATGAAAATTCAAAACACGGCATGACACAGGCTGCTATGAAGAAAATTACCTCTGTTCCAAGAAAAGTATTTTCCTAGATTAAAGTACAGTGGTTCTCAAAAACAGTTACTACATAACCCTGGTCCCACCAAAATCACTTCCCACACACAAAAACATATGCGTGCATGTGTGTGATCACACTGCACAACACCACCATCCTCATTTACCGTGGAGGCCTAAGTGCAATTGCCAATACCCAAGAGTGCTGTCTCCAGGTGTGAGAAGCATATACCATTATTACAAAGCTCCCAGGTGAGGAATTTAAATTCCACAGGTGTTAACAGATTCTGCAAGCATCACCACTGTAAAACAAGGCAAGTAATGTCATCCTTGTTTTACTGATGAGGAACCAGAGACAGAGAGATTAAGTGTTTCTCTACATGGGAACATTCAGGAAGAAGCATCCAAATCAACTGTTAGGAGTTTAGTTCAATTCATTCTGCAAATATATCAGAAAAATCAAATTAAAGACCACTTTATTCTGAAAAAGAGTCTCCATCCAGAAATTTAACATACCTGAAATAATCCACTTCAACACATTTAGTTAATTTAAGCTAAGAAGCATCATCTGGAAGAGAAAGCACCAATCCACGTTCACCCAAAGTAACAAAACTATTAGCAAAAAAAGCAATGCGTACACCTCAAATACCGATCTACTTTATTTTCTCCTGTATGGTGAGCATAGCCGAAGAAAACGTATCTCCAGATACTAGCAGTTAAAGAATAGGTTATCCTAAGACACAAGAAAACAACAAAGGTACTAACAACAAACACAGGCCAAATGCTGTCTGCTGAAAATCAGAGTAACACTTTTGCAAGAGTAAAGTGATGCCAACTTAAGCAGCAGCAACTTTTTTTTTTTTTTTTAAATCTCTAGAGAGAAAAACACGATCTGTGGGTGGCTTCAGGCAGTGTGCAGGCAAAAGAGCCCTCTGAAATTGAAAGAGACAAGTCCCAAGATCACACACAAAAGCAAAACATGTTCCAGTGAACTTGTGATCTCCAAACAGCTGAGACTGTCAAATTTGTCCTCAAAACAAGAACCAGTAACTAAAAGAAAGATATTCTCCTTTAATCCTCCTTTGCCTGTGTTGCTTTTCACTTTCCAATACGAAAACTGCTTCGGTATGCTCTTTCTGTCCCCTGCCCTCGTCCCTTTCAATGTAAATCAGGCAGCAGAATAAGTGGGAGCCAGAGCACAAGAAGTCTTCCCATGGATTCCCCTGGGACGCTGGAGACAGATCACATTATCTCCACAAAAAGAGCCCTCGGGACGTAAGCAGCAGTTTGAAATTCCCATTTACAGGGCTTACAGTGAATGAACAGAATCTGAGGGGCAAAAATCCCCAAACCACTACAGTGCTTTGCAGAAAGAGCCAGCTCTGGGAAGCTCAATTCCCTCCTCCTGTGCAATTACCAGCAGGGCAGGATTCTTGTCTGTCAGCTCTCTGCTTGGGCAATTCAAGGGCAAGCCCAGCCTGTCAGAGAAAAAGCACCCGTTGGCATCAACGCTGAGACAGACAGATCTTCCAGTGTCGTGGATTTACCTTTCTGGGCTCACACAAATCTAGAAAGGATTTTGAACTGAACCCAACAGGGTGTCTCATGCTTTTGGTTTTAAACCGTTTAGTGCAGAGACCATAATTTAGGATACGTTCAGAGGTGTCTTGCACATAGCAGCCCATGCCATGGTTGTGAATGCAGCTGAGTAACACCACCACCAAAGAAACAACTAATACCTCCGGAACTCAGAAGAGGAATCTGACTATCATGTTTTACAATAACACGGGAAAAGAAGTCAGATTCTCCTCCCCCCAAACCACAGATTCCAATTCTCACCGAAATGATGGGTATTCATAGCCACTAGCTGTATAGCATCTGCAAGTCAGCCACGTTGCTCTTCCATCTCCATCACACATTAAAAATTGGAGAATATCTCTGACATAACACTTTTTCCAAGGAAATGGAGGGGAAGGGGGGTGGGGGCACGGAAACTCATTGGTAAATCCTGCCTCAGCTTCAGCAGACTTACTTCCTGCATACCTACTTGCTTACCTTTAGTGCACACACACACACAGAGAAAAAATTACAACCACATTCTTAACATCTCCTTCCTAAAGAAATGAAAGAAAGGCCTCCAGCAAGGTTATCAGCCCTTAAAGCGTAGCTGGGTTCTGTCCCAGAGGCTGCAGCAGGGCCCTAAACATAACTACCAGGTCAGAACATAGAGCCTTTGCCCTCTTGGGGGGAACTGGGTGGTGCGGGGCTGTGAAAAAAAAAAATCTCTCCATAAAAGCTAAATATTATTAGAATTATTAGCCCCACAGCATCAGGAGAGAGTGTCTGGGAAAGGCGTGATGAATTAGTTCGCTTTTTAAGGACAGCAGTAAAACACAGGAGACATTTAAGGAGAATTCCAGACCGCTCACTGGAGGGGAGGACGGACACGCCATTCCTATCAGCAGCTTGTGAGCAGCACTAGTCAGAGAAGTCAGAGGCTTTTCTGACTCCCCGGCTCATCTGACCCACCCTCCTGGCAAGGCACAGTTGTGCTCCACGGAATCTTTCCCAGCTCTTCAGGATGGCTTTGCTGCACATAAACACACACTGCCACCAGAAAAGACATCTAGATTGCTTAAAATAACACAAGCCTGAGCTTTATCTCTGTGTAACTCAGTTAAACATAAATGCAATCTCTCTTGGCAGGTAGTGATATGATTTAAGGGTCCCCTATCATACGTTATAAGAGGTGATAGCAAAGAACTCATAATTTATTTTTATTGATTCAGCAACCCGTGCTCGATCATATCTCCCAATTCTTCCCCTTTGCTAAGAAGCCTCCACCACAGCCTTGGGAAATTTAATTTCATCTTTTTTTCCCTTCTCCATCTTCCTTTTAAAGCTGTTGTGTACACTTGTCTTCCTAAGTTCAAGAAGAAAATGAAAAAAGCCCCCAGTTACTTTGCTGGCTCTGTTCTTGTTCCAGCTATCTCCTGACACCATCTGCAAAACAGCAGATTTTGTGCAGCAGTTTAACTCTGCAGCGTTACATACCTGCTGAAGGGCCATTTCAAACTTCTGACACGGGGATCGGAAAAGAAGGAATGACTGGAACTCCAAATGTGGGTACACTACCTTCACAGGTCAGTTCCCAAATAAAAAAAATATTAAAAAATAGGTTGACAAAAGGTAAAACAGCACAGCCCTTTGAGATATTATAAACTGTCAGGACAGGTAAGGGTTTTCTTCAAGGACCGAAGGCAAGACTAACTGATTCCATAAAGAAAACTAAACTATGTGGGGTATTTTGTGTCTAAGCCATTTCTGAATGGAAAAGAGAAGAAAGCTCCCATAAAGCTCATTTTTCAAGTAAATTCAGGCTGCTTACTGTTCTTGCATTTCAGACTCCAGGCTCTACTCAGGAACTCTCTCTCCCCTCCCCCACATGTGTATATATACATGTATAAATATTACTGATCTTCCTCAAATTCCAATAGCAACTCAAATAGCTGGTATTGAATAGACATGGGCAAGAGATTCCCTCTCTCCCCAGGGACAGGAGATGGACTAGGTAACCTGTTGTACTCCTTTCCAGCCTCATGTCTATGATCCAAAGATTTATTCATTCATGTGAAAATGCCTCACTGCCAGCTCAGGAGAACCGCAGCAGGGAATTAGGTGCCACACCACGGAAACACATGCCTGTTGAGCTCCCTAAAACATGGAGTCTTACTTCGACAAGACAGCAGGAGAAGGGTTCTGAAGAAGCCACCGTGTCAGCAGTGCCATCTGGTCACCAGCCTGGCACTCAGAGCAGGGAAGGACCCTCCCCACTCCATTCCCAGCTTTGATGCCAGCTCACCCACCTGCAGAAAGATTAATTTGTGATGGCAATGTTGTTTTGAGACAATATTATTCAGTTTTGAGCAATATTACTCTGAGAAAACATTCTTCTCCTTCCAGGGGAACCAGTCCAAAAACTGGATTTTCACAGATGTTACCATGAAAAGAAAGGATGTAGCTGTTGGGAGACAAGCCTTGCATCTGCTTTTAATGGCCAGTTAAAAGACCTTCCACTCCTGCCACTGGGTCCTTACTATCATGAAATCCAAGTGCCTTAGACTTTGGCATCTTCTCTTCCTCGCAGCAGCCCAGGGAAATCTGTATTGTTGCAGTTTGCCAGGTGACAAGTGTAGGCACAGAGAGGGAAAAAGGGAAAAATGCACAAATTGTTCTGTTATGGTTGCTGCAGGTACCAAAGTCCAATACTTAGATTTTCCCCCACATTTACTACCCAACGTTGAATGGCTGTAACATCATTAGGATAAGCCTGTGATTTGATCATAATTCTTTAAATATGCCTAGGTAGAGTATTTATAAATATAATTAAATAGTAGGGAAAGTGAAATACAAGAATCATCACAAAAAGACTAAGATAAAAATGTAAGCGACAGTTTAGATTGTGTGAGTAGCTACCACAGGCATCTTGGGCCAGTCAGGCTGAGTGCAACACACAGGATCAGAAAGTGCTGGAGGTAAGAGACAAGCACGAGTCGGGGCTCTCCACAGACAAAAGGTCAGAAGCAATAGTTTGAGCACTAACTAGCCAATTAACATATTTTTACATTATTATAGATTCAACAAGGATGAAATGATCTGATTATCTTATATATTAAGGTAATAAAAACGTGGTCTGTCCAATTGACTGCACTCTTTTGACCTTGAACCTATGTTTATGCAGCAATTCCAATCTGCAGATGCCCAAACTGACTTTGAAACTTGGTGGCTCAGCTGTGGTAAGGTAAAACTCCGTCCTAGCAGCTCCTTTTCCTACCGGTATTCCTTTGAATTAATCTTTAGTCTTGATTTTAATATTATATTTATTTTCCCTTTTATTCTGTATTCATCACATGCATAACGTATCACCATCGTTAGTGCCTGAACTTCTTGTGCCATAGCTACATAGCCTTTTTTTATTATTCTTTGTGTTGTATCATTAAGTAGTTAAGCAAAATTATTTTCATCTGTTGCTGTGAAAACACACTCTCTCTGGGCAATTTCCTTTCTTTGTTCTTGTGCAGAGCAGCTCCTTGCTCATGCCAAACACCCCTGGAGCCCTGACATTTTCTCCTTTGAAGGGCCTAATCAAGCAGACTTTGATGAAATCTGGCTCACTGGGTACTTCCAGAAACTGGGCTGGGAATGGTTGCTCTGTGTAGATCCATGACATTGAGCCAGCCAGATGTTACATCTTCCTTCATCTAAGGGCACTAAAACAATTTCTGTTCTTCCTGTGGAGTCTAGAGGAACAGGTACACTAACAGCAAACCGGCCTATGCAAGACACTAGCAACAGCTTCCATTATCTGCAACAGAATGGAGGATAGAGAATCCTTAAGTTCCAGATTCAGCTTCTCCCTTCTTTATGAGGCATCCACCAAGCTTGCACACAATCCCCTCCAAATAGCAGCCCTAAGCACCACGGGGCTGATAAAGCAGCCTCCTAGCAAGTGTGACAGCAACGTGAGCTGGTGCCATACTGCCTGCCTAACAGAAGGAATGCAATGTGATTTCTCCTCCTTCACTCTTGGCCACATAAAGACCTCAAAATTGTGAATTCAAGGTACTGATGGGATGCCTCCCTCCATGTCACCTGAAAGAGCAGGCCCCTAAGACGGCCTACTGTGGGAACCTAGCTTAGGGCTAAGGATTCCTCCAGGCAGCAAGAGGCTACAACAGCCACACTCCAAGGACTTCACACTGGGATATACCCAGGACCTGAGAGGGAGAGTAAAGGCAGAAGAGGGACGTGAACACTCAGTTTGGAGCTCTGGTTTGTCACTCAAACCAGACGACTCATTTTCTAAAGCAGCCGGTTACCAGTTCTGTGCCTGCCAAGGAAATCAAGCTTTGGAAGAAAGATACAGATAATAACAGAGTTAACATTTTTCCTCATCTGAGACAGCTAAAATATATTTGCTTAAAATCTGACCCTGTAGGAAGGAGAAAAAAAAACTCCTTTCCACCCCCCCAATAAAAGTCATCCTCTGAAGGACTAGCACCAACTTTGGGGCAGGAAGGCAGCACAAAGGAGTGTGTCAGGAACCACAATAAAATCTTAACTTCTGGTGTCAGCCCAATATTGCAAGTTTGGGGGGCAAATTAAGAAAAAAATCCATTCATCTGTTTTTGAACTCTGTAAGAAAGGAAATATATTTCTCCCACTTTAGAAATACCTTGTGCTAATGTCTACATGGGGAGATGTGGAACAGCGCAGTTAAAGCTGTCAAGGGCAATTTTTCTTACTGACTTAAGTGTTCCGTTACTTAAAAAAAAAAAAAGAGCTGAGGAAAATAGAGGAACTTGAATTCAAATCTCCTTTAATGCAACGTTATGGCTGAGAATTTCAAAGCTGTAAAAGGAGGAAACTCAGAAGTACAGATTCTACATTATGCACATGGTTTGTATAAAAGACAAGATGCAAATCACTACTGCAGAAATCCAAAGCACTACTGGCTTTTGCAACACTTTTAGGATTGGTTAGGGCCCAGGGGCAGTTGATGAGATGAAAATACCTGCTTGCTCCATACTGCAGCCCTCACTGCAGCAGAAAAACTTTCAGAAAAATTTTGATCTTGTGAGATCACTCCTCTTACCTAGGCACCTAAAAAATTCTTTTTTTGGACCTGAAAAATTCTTGCCTGGTAGCCAGCAGAGAAATTGAAGCACAGCCTGCATTTCAAGCCACTGTCTACATCCTTCCTCATAAGAATCATGGTTATGACAACTGGGACTGCTTTTAACGTCAGGATTTGGGATACTATAAGCCAGGAGATAGACCCCTTTCACTCTTGCATGATAAAGGATAGGTTTAAACAGAAGGCTCTGTGCTTTGCCCTGCCAGCACCTGCAATGGCTTTCTTTACCATTACAAGAATATCTGGGACTCAAAACCTGGAGGTAGGAAAATGGAGAAGAGACAGAGCCTCATATTTTATGACAATACTCTGTAGCTCTGCAGGGTCTCCAGATGACCTTTGGGGAATTTCACATATACGGGCTGTTAGGTTTGCCTTGCACATTGCACTGAGATATCAAAAACTGCCCAACACTGGAGAAGGGCTCTAAACAACATGAATAGTCCCACTGACTATTCCTCCATTAGCATGTCCTCAGCTGAGCACCAGAAGTTTCTCAAAACTTCCAAAAATCCTTCTGCCCCTTGAGGAACATAATAGAGAATGGCTGTGTGGTGAGACAAAGGAAGAATGCAAATTGACTAAACAAGATCTGTAATGGCCATTATGCAAGGTTTGTGATAGCTTAGTTCTCTTTACTGTCTCAAGAGCCCTGGATTTCCATCAGAATAATCTCTTCTTCTCTCCCTCACCAGTCACACCACAAGGTCCTGTCTTTATAAACACCATGAAGTCACGGGAGCAGGACTTCAGTCACTCCCCACTCCCTTGTCACTGCTTGCCATACAGTGTCTCTAGCAACTGTTATGACTATGCAACAAAGCCCAGGACTGACACCTGCTCCGAAGTGAAAACATGGGCTGGAGACAGGCCAGGCACACCAGCTCATCCTGTTTTGTTAGAGCCTAGACTAGAAAGGAGCAATAGTCTCAAGCAGTCGCTGGATGGTAGTAAGGACAGAGAGGTGGCAAGGCTTATCCGAAGGTGAAATTCTCACACGACATATGAGGACAAAATCTTAAATAGGGCACTAGGGAATAAATTTGCTAGTTCCTCCTCAGATAAAGCTAGGTCATCTCCACAAGGTCCAGTGCAAGTTCTCTCTCTGTGCTGTGATCCTTCTGCGAACAAACCCACCCCACACTCCAAATTTCATGATGTCATGACTGCAAACCTATCTTTAAGCACAACTCCAATAACCACAACAGCCTCCAAGACAGAGGACTACAACATAAGCTAGATCCAAAAGTCTCCTGTTCTGCCTTTGTGACTATGCAGAAGTTCATCATGACAAGTCCCTGCTTCAAAGGGAGAATAAAGTTCAAAGACAAGCAGCAACATGCTTTTCATGTGTAAATGGTGAGCTGGCAAAGGACTAGAGCTCCAAATGTCACCAGAGGCTGAAGCATGGTGTGGACCACAGGACTGATTCACGCTGATGATGTCAGGGTATCAACTCTGTACAGGTTTTTTGTCTTACCTGGCAAGATACACACATAGGAAAAGGTGAGCACGAAGTCTTTTAAGTAGCTGTGACAGACTAAAGAATAAATCCAAGGGCCCATTTTTCCTTTGCTGTTTTATGATTGTCCCTTCAAAGGTGATCACCTACAATCTAATTCTTACAAGGCACCTCCCAAAACAGAATTATTTGTTTGGGCCCTTTTACAGCAGGACCAACAGCAAGCGCTCTAAAGATAATCTTCAGCAAACCTGGTAAATGGAACAGTGTAACCTATTCTAAATTCACATAGACAACACAGAATGAAGGTACTCTCCACTCCAGCCTTTCAAAAGGCAATTGATACAGGTCTCTCCAATAACTACACCAGAACAAAACTGATTCCAACGGCTCCACAGACCTCCCCACAAGACTACTGCAGTAAAAGCAGTTCTCACCAGTGTTATGGGTTTGTGTGGCAAAGTTTTGGTAGTGGGGGGCTATAGGGGTGGCTTCTGTGAGAAGCTGCGAGAAGCTTCCCCTGTGTCTGATAAAGTCAGTGCCAGCTGGCTCTAAGATGGACCCGTCGCTGGCCAAGGCCAAGCCAATCAGCGATGGTGGTTGCGCCGCTGTGATAACGTATTTAAGAAGGGGAAAAATACTGCGGTAAAATGGCAGTCGAGAGAGAGGAGTGAGATGATGTGAAAAAAACAACTCTGCAGACACCAAGGTCAGTGAAGAAGGAGGGGGAGGAGGTTCTTGGGACACTGGAGCAGAGAGTCTTCCCTTGCAGCTCGTGATGAAGACCATGGTGAGGCAGGTTGTACCCCTGCAGTCCATGGAGGCCCACAGTGGAGCAGATATCCACCTGCAGCCCGTGGAAGGGACCCCACGACAGAGCAGGGGGATGTCTGAAGGAAGCTGTGACCCTGTGGGGAGCCCGCGCTGGAGCAGGCTCCTGCCAGGAACTATGGACCTGTGGAGAGAGGAGCCCATGCCAGAGCAGACTTGCTGGGAGGGCTTGTGACCCCGTGAGGGACCCACGCTGGAGCAGCCTGTTCCTGAAGGACTACACCCCACGGGAAGGACCCATGCTGGGGCAGTTTGTGAAGAGCTGCAGCCCATGGGAAGGACTCACATTGGAGAAGTTTGTGGAGAACTGTCTCATGTGAGAGGGACCTCACGCTGGAGCAGAGCAAGAGTGTGAGGAGTCTTCCCTCTGAGGAGGAAGGAGCGGCAGAGACAATGTGTGATGAACTGACCACAACCCCCATTCCCCGTCCCC
>Ga0065711_1049554_pt1 | contig 11241 bp, 6 predicted proteins | sample Hoacrofraction12_FD_59098 | JGI IMG/M metagenome (GOLD analysis project Ga0065711, IMG submission 59098) | Hoatzin crop microbial communities from Cojedes, Venezuela - Epithelial fraction 12 v2 (version 2) | ecosystem: Host-associated > Birds > Digestive system > Esophagus > Crop | place... | reverse complement strand
TGAGGGTGACGGAGCACTGGAACAGGTTGCCCAGGGAGGTTGTGGAGTCTCCTTCTCTGGAGATATTCAAGACCCGCCTGGACAAGCTCCTCTACAGCCTATTGTAGGTGACCCTGCTTTGGCAGGAGGGTTGGACTAGATGACCCACAGAGGTCCCTTCCAGCCCCTACCATTCTGTGATTCTGTGATTCTGTAACTATAAATCACAATAAGCTGAAATACATACTTTTCAAGCTGTAAACCCATAGAAACTACTTCAAGGTAAATTAAACAAATTCATATTTTCCCCTTTTCATATTCAAATTCATAAATTCCCCTTCCAACCCCTACCATTCTGTGATTCTGTGATTCTGTGTGATATGTTCGGATTTTGTTACCTGTTAATTCCTCTGGTTTGTTAAAGTAAAAACATTGCTTCCTGATAAAACATCCATAAGTCTTAAGTGCAAACTACTCTATTTCCCCTTCAATATACTTAAATTTCATAATTTAATATTATATATACAAGTGCATAACTATTTATTCTTTACTTTGTAGTAACCAGCCATGTTTGAATACAATTATATGTGCAATTTTTCCTAGACAAAATAGATATTAAAATGAACACAACATAAAAATAACTTTTACCAAGTTATGGATGCTTCATTTTACATAACAGAAAAATTTATGAAGTGCTAGCCACCTACATAATGAAAATACTAACTGTTTCTTCCCTTCTGCCCTCCAAAACACAACTCAAGTCACTAATCGTTTTAGAAAATTTGAAAGCTTTGCTTCTTACCTCAGCAGGCTTATAAGAAAAACATGCCACCCATCTCAACCCACAGAGATATGTTTTTCTAACATCTTCAGATTGTTTTTGAATGTTGGTTGCACCTTGTCTTGTCTATGCATTTTGATACAGATCTTTTGCAACAACATGCTATTCCAAGCCACTGTACATGGAGATAATGAAATGTTTGGGTTAGGGGACACTCAAAATATACCTGTGATATTACATTATGTCAGTATGATTCTTAGGCTGTGATGTGTATTATTGGTCATTTAAGGCATGGGAAATGTATATGGAAAGATATGTCTTCTTTACTCCCAATGAAATAAAAATTTCAAATCAAAAGCATCTGTCTTTTTTCATTTATATGTCAAAATGTAATTGGCTATGGTTGGGGTTTGTTGCTTTTATTACTTTTAATAGCTGTACAGCCACTGATTGCCCAAGCTGATGGTTAATTTAATTTCTGTCAATACAATATTGGGGCTGTCTGCATATTCAGGCCATGATTAACTGCAGCAGAGTCCATAACAGTAGTGTTATTATTACTGCATTTAACTACCTCTCGGGAGAAGACAAATTAAATTATGTTGAAAATGCTGTTGATTATCATTACAGACTTATTTGCAGAGCACAATTACTGATCTGTTGTAAAATAAATCAAATTTTTTATCATCTTGGTATAAATTAAATGTAATGTAGGCGAATGGAGAGTGGTTACTGAAAGAGTTCAGGCAGCTTTGTATAAGTCAACTGAGCACTGAATTAAAATAGGAATCACAGATGAACATGATATTGTATTTTAATAACAAGCTACTTCATGACAAAGTGTGCCTCATAGATTATGGGACTTGAACAATAAAAAAGCAAACTTAAAATGTTTTATGTGCTGTTGACTTAAACAAAAGGTTGAGGCCTTCATATAAATTATTTTCTACTGTTTCTTTTACATAAACTGGAAACATAGTTCAAGTAACTAATTTAAGGCACCACTTAAAAAATATAATTACACTAATAGCTTACACATGACAGAACTTTAGCTCTCCTCTTCCCTCTATGATATACTTAGCTCTGCCATACTGCATTAGTACCTTATGGAATGTGGGGCTTTACTTCAGTGAAAACAAAATATGTGCAACATACTTGCAAATATTTAATTACATTGAATGCTCACTATTAAATGCCCCTTAACCCTACTACTTCAGAAAGGGCTAGGCAGTTACCTACTGATTCATGAAGGCAAATGTGAGCAGGTATAAATGAGTCTTATCCTGGCCTCTCCATAGATAAGTGACCCAGCTTCAGTTAGGTTTCTTCAGACCATCAACAACCAAGAAGAGGTAACACAAGGGAGACAGACGTAGAAGATGCTCCCACTTTCTTTCCGCCCCATTTAGCAGAGTTCATCCTGAATCTCTCTCTCATGGGACTAGTTCCTCAGCTGGCATGTACACTGCATCTCCATCAACTTCAGCAAAATTCTGGCAACTAACGTCAACTAGGGATCTGCTTACAGGGACTTGTACCACTTGCTAGTGCCCTTACAAGTTATACTTGCCCAGTTCAACCATTCCTCAACAATCTCTGATGCAAAACAGGCCTTACTAACTACAATGTATTCCAGCACTCCTTACTCAGAAAAAAATCCCATCGGCATACATTTCGCCTACAAAGAAGCGACATAAAAAGCCTCAGGATAAGCCACTTCAATAGATGTCCATCAACTTTAATTATAGAATTTTAATTTTGCCAAACATTAATACTTTGCTGTACAATCATCCACACTTTCTGTCTGAGTTACCTCTTCTATATCCTCCCTACATTTCCAACAGGAGTCACTCAGTCAGTCCCATAAATTTGCACTAAGAGTACTTAAGCCCCACAGTTCCTGACATGCCAATGCCTCTGAGTTTTTGTTCCCGGCACACTGAACTACTAACTGCATTATGCATGCCCAGAGCTCCATGGCACTCCCGATATGCTGATCACATCCATTATACTCCGAGTCTTGCGCAAACTCATATACAGCTCCAGAGTATACAAGCGAATTATGTCTGTAAAGCACCCTTTGGCCTAGCAAAAATATGATGGGCAGTGAGCCACAAGTTCTAGTTGCAGCTCTTCATGTGACGTTAATAATTCTGTGCACTACATAACCCTTATTATGCAGCAAGGCCTCATTAAGAAAGAGACAAGTATCATTTGCCATATTTTGCAGATGGATTAGCTCATGAGCTGTCATTTGTGGTGCAGCAGGAATCAAACCCCAGGTTTTTAACAGAGCAGACCCAAGTTGCACACACTTAGCCAAGCTGCGTTTCAAATCTATGTGTTTGGCCTTGCTCTCCGCAGTTACCAAACCACATTTCCACACAAAGCCAGAAGCTGAACCAAGAAATTTTGACACTGCTGTTAAACCTATGAACACTAGCATGTTTTTGCATGACGGCAGTTTTCTTTGTTTTTTTCTTCTTTAAAGACACGAAAAATGTCACACAAAATACTAATTTTCAGTACAATAGCAATAAAAGTAATTTGGAGAACTGTCTTAATTAGAAGATCACAGGATCCAAAAAGTGAAACTGCATGCGGCTCTCTGCTCCCTTGCACAAAACACAAAAGCAGTGAATGAGGTACAATAAATTAAATGTTGTTTCCTGGTGTTTGTACCACTGGGTTGAAATCTAAAGAAGCTGAGGTCTGTTTCTCACTCTGGTATAGGTTATCTTTGGTCATGGCAAGGTATCACTAACACAATTCAAACACTTCCTGCTATTATTTATATTAAAAATACATCACTACATTCCTACTTTCTTTCAGCTTGCTTTACTGTCCTGAAAAACTCACTTTTAGGATCATTTAAAATGAGAATGGTTGTCACAGAGCCTGTTCATTTAAACCATGTATATCAGCATCACAGCTATCCACAGAATTGCACATAACCCAAAGGGCTTTTTTGAAAATCTTTAACCATTAACTTTACAGTACATGAAATTCTACTAGGCACTTCAGACTACTGTAGGAAGGAATGGACCCTGCCACACAGAATTTATAATATAATTTCAAGTTTGAGACAAAACAAGGGTTAGAAAAACCAGAAGGGCAAGATTTTAGCTGTACTTTGAGAAAGAAAAGATATACCAAAGAAGGAAATAGAAAATGTGCAGATATATTCTGTGCTTAAAATATTCTCAGAATCCATTAACAAAAAGGGTGATAGACTGAATGAAAGGAAGTTGCGAGCTTTCTATAATACGTGAGGAAAACACATTTGTTCAGTTTATGCTAGCAGCCAAGTGATTTTCAGTTTTTTGTGTAGAACTCACTGCTGACTTCCTTAGTGTTTCTGCATTAAAAGTAAGGTCACAAGTGGTATCCCTCAGGGGTCCATACTGGGACCTGTGCTGTTTAATATTTTCATCAATGACAGACAGCAAGATCAAGTGCACCCTCAGCAAGTTTGCAGATGACACCAAGGTGAGCGGTGTGGCTTACACTTCAGAAGGATGGGATGCCATCCAGAGGGACCTGGACAAGCTTGAGAAGCGGGCCCGTGCGAACCTCATGAGGTTCAACAAGGCCAAGTGCAAGGTCCTGCGTCTAGATCAGGGCAACCCCTGCTATCAATACAGGCTGGGAGATGAAGGGATTGAGAGTAGCCCTGTGGAGAAGTACTTGGGGGTGCTGGCGGATGAAAAGCTGGACATGAGCCAACAATGTGCGTTTGCAGCCCAGAAAGCCAACCATATCCTGGGCTGCGTCAAGAGAAGTGTGGCCAGCAGGTCGAGGGAGGTGATTCTGCCCGTCTACACTGCTTTGCTGAGACTCCGCCTGGAGTCCTGCATCCAGCTCTGGAGCCCTCATAGCAGCAAAGACATGGACCTGTTGGAGTGGGTCCAGAGGAGGCCACGAAAATGATCAGAGGGCTGGAGCAACTCTCCTATGAAGAAAGGCTGAGAGAGTTGGGCTTGTTCAGCCTTGAGAAGAGAAGGTTGCAGGGAGATCTTACTGCGGCCTTTCAGTACTTAAAGGGGGCCTATAGGAAAGATGGGGACAATCTTTTTAGCAAGGCCTGTTGTGACAGGACAAGGTGTAATGGTTTTAAACTAAGGGAGGGTAGATTTAGACTAGATACAAGGAAGAAATTTTTTACTGTGAGGGTGGTGAAACACTGGATGCAGGGTTGCCCAGGGAGGTAGTGGAGGCCCCATCTCTAGAAACATTCAAGGTCAGGTTGGACGGGGCTCTGAGCAACCTGGTCTAGTTGAAGTTGTCCCTGCTCACTGCAAGGGGGTTCAGCTAGATGACCTCTACCCTAAGCATTCTATGATTCTGTGAAAAAAAAGCATTAAAGGTTTCAGTGTGTGTAGATATGTTCCCACCAGCTCCCACTGTTTAAACTTCTTGATGTTCACTTCCAATACAGCAAGTTAACACAAAATTGACCAAAATCTGCTCATGTGATATTGACAGAAAAATGTATCATACACGCAAAAGAAAATGAACTCAACACAGCCTTTTATGTTTTTTGAAGACGTAACCAATGTGACCTTTGCAGACACAGGAATATAAAAGAATACATCATTATTAGTGATCCACTTGATTAAAGATTGCAAATACCCACAAAAAAAACATCAGCCTGCAGTAAATGGTACCAATATGTTCTCTTAGCAATGAATGCTTCAACTGAAACAGCTATGCTATTTCAATAGCTGTGCTCAATATGGGTGAAATACACTCCATGAAAGGGGAGCTCCGAAAGGATCCCAATACAGTAGTGGAGGGCACTGAGCTTATTTGATGTGACACACTCCATTTATCTTCATGAAAGTTTCAAACTTGTGAGATACAAACTGATGTCTCTTGTCATTTACTGGCAAACAATGAGGTATAAACAATTCACACAGCTCCCTCACAAACATGAAGCAGGATGCTAGCTTTGATGGCACTGATGGATGTTGTCCTTATGGCCAGGGGAAAGAGACTCACATCAGCACTGACATCGTGGGATCTATCAGCTGTCTTTAAAACAAAGCAGATCACAGGATAGTACCAGAGCACAAACAGATAACAGTGTTAAGACTTCATTCACTCCTGAAGGAACAAAGCCCAGATACTTTGATGACCGCTCATAAGACACCAGCTGTGAAGTTCAGAGATTAACTGTCCTTCAATATATGATTATGCCTTATAATAATGTCTTCCACATATGATTAATATATTCCATACATGATTAATCATATCATGGTACAATTACAAAGTGACCCTCCATATATGACCATGCTACAATAGGTAGACCTGTCACAGCAAACACATGGAGAAAAAAACTACTGTCACTGAAAGAATGGTTGCACACAGCTTGCTATATACCTCCATATAAAACATCCCTAACATGCACATCTTCAGCCTCTTACATCGGAAATCCTTATGGATGAGAAACAGGAGGCTCCAGCTTAACTTGGGCAAGCAAGGTAATGTTGCTGGGTAGGGAAAAACTATCTCAGCAGCCAGCCAAGTTACTCTCTCATTAACTGTCAAAGCCATCTATCCGCTCTTGACAAAGCAAAGCCATATAGGAATCTTCCGAAAGCTTGTTAAGCCTCAGGACAGACTTTGAGCATGATCTTTAGAAATCTTTAGAAAAATACACACAATACCTTTAGCTATCTGTGTCAGCCTTCGCTTGGACCTCTGCATATTCCAATACAGCTTTCTTAATTATAGCCTAATAGCTTTCTTAATCATTCCAAGTTATAATGAATAGCATCACAGAATCGAAGTAGATGATAGTATAATATGTGGCACACTGACAGAATACAAAGCAACTGCTAAGAAAGGGTATAATTATCCATATTTCACAGACCTATAAAATGAGGTGCAAAGGGGTAACATCTTTCCCCGGACACAGGGAAGCTGTGGCAGAGATAGAAGCAGTCGTTTAGCCTTTACTCCTATACTATGATACTGTGTTTTGAAATGTGGAGTAAAAGAGACATTACCATAAAATACACTGTAATCATGATTTTGATTAAACCTCAGATCATGTTGAAATACTGGATTAAGCTATTTTAAAAACAATTACATCCAGTTCAATAATAGAGGGACAGGCTGAGCATTTTGTTTTATTGACTCTAATTAGAAACATATGTTTCATTTATCATAACACTCTTTATAGGAGAACAAGGTGCACAAGAGACTTCAGTCCAACATCGCTACATAAGCAGGTTGGGAATAAGTACTTTTCTATAAATTAAACTCAGCCCTTTAATAGGAAAGGGCAAAAACTGTCTAGAGGAATGAGTAAATGACTATTCCATCAGTACTCTTCTTACTTGGTACGTGACTCTTAGATTCCTACTTTTTAATTCTTCTTAGGAAATATTTTCACCTGGCTGTTAGATTATGTTTTAATCTTCCATCAGATAGTTCCAGGCTACATGTTATAATGAAAATTCTGCTTTTGCAGGGCAACCTTATACAAGCCATTAAAAATGCCTCCATTTGTTAAGTCAGTAAGAAGATTGTTGTAATGTAATGTTGGACCAATAGCTCTAGATTCAGATATATGCGGCAGCTGAGTTACTAAAGCTTGTAAAACTTCCTGTTCAAACAGTATACAATGCTACTCTTGGAGATCAAACACTTTACCACTTACCCAGTGAAAATGTATCTGTTCAATCTTGTAAAATAATCAGATAGCTTTACGGCATATTTTGTGTACTAAGCAGCTAATTAAAAAGACTGTCTTTCTGTAAAACTCATGGTCTGAACTGAAGCCTATCCTTGCAGTTGTAATACTTCAGACGATTATGTCGTTATTTTCTAGGGTATGCTCTGTATAACCTTTTGAATATTTGTGCCAGATTAATTTAGCTGTTTGTCATAAATTGGAAATGTGTCATTTATATTACAAAGGTGTTAAGGAAAGATATCATTCAGATAAAATATTTATTGTCAACTATTTTTTCCATAAAGGGCAATGTTTCCTTTGCTAACATCTGACCATTAATCAAGATCCAAATAATAAATTGTTGCCAACTTGTGTACATTCAATTTCTAAAGTATTTCCACAGTGACGATAATTTCTTTTGCTAGTGCCATTTTGATCTCATGATTTGGATAGGTAGCAATTTTAAATTTATTATTTTTAATAATTTCTCATAGTTATTAAAAACAAAACAGCAACACCTTGTATCTAGTAAATCAAAAGAAAGCAAAATGTCTACTTGAGAGATATTCTGAGTGAAACATGGATTTGTTTCAAGAAGATGTCGGTGTGAGTCTAATGTTAAGCATCACATCATACTAATAACTTGACTATCTATGTAACATTACACCAAAAAAATCTGAAAGCACTTTATAAAACCAAATGTACCTGGCCATATTTTACTGAGGAAAACTCCAGCCTTCCCAAATTTAATGACACGGTGTCTCTCTGTCAGGTGGCAACACGATCAGGAAAGAATCCATATATCTTCAGATCCAATTTAGAGCTACATACAGCATGTTAAACCAGCCCTGTATCTGTCTTTTATTTTAACTGACTCTGATACTTATTTTGACTAAAACAGAAAAAAAATGTAAAAAATGCAGGAAAGTTGTCAATAAAAGAAAAACAAAATAAAACCCCAATAAGTTAAAGAATAGCCTTTTGTTATTGTACTCTGTCAAGTTAAGAAGTTAATGTATTTTCTACACTATTTTTAAATCTGCAGATTCATTGTATTTCATAGGAAACCACAGCAACGAGGGCAAAAACACTTAGAATGTCCATAAGAGTAGTGTCCAGAATAAAACACATAACACAAATACCAGATATTAATCAGACTCTTGACTCCGCAGCAGGCTTCTTGAACAAAAAATCACAGTTATGCACAGAAGTTACAGTTTAATGTTCTGTGGTTATTCCAGGCTCAATGTGAAACACAAATTCAGAGCAGACACACTGTTTGTAGTCATTGTGTACCAAATAACTCGCACTACCTCTTTCAGATTTTAAAAGGCATGATTAGACAAGATTAGTCTAGTACTTCGTCTGAAACCTGGGCCAGTTCTGGCTGAAATTTTCACTAGTCTGCAACAACACGTTTTTAACTGACTCACGTTGTACTTTTTTTATAAGCATGACTGAAATTTCCCTCAGACACTTCCCCTAGTCTCTCTCAGAGAAAGGGTACTTCCTGCACATGTTCAAAAAGTGCAAATAGCAGAGCAAAAGTATTTGCTACCAGACTTCTTTGATAGTTTATTTATGCCTTAATATTGAAAAAAAAACCCCTTGGACAAAATAAAAATTGTGGAAGCCTGCATTAAGTATACAATCTAAGCTGTTTGTGTGTGTGCGTTATTAGTATTGTTGTTATCATTATTATTTACTGATCCACTGACATTTTTCATTCATTCATGATCCATTCCGTGGCTATCTCTAGTTAATATGAAAACATATCAACAGAATAATCTCAGTCCTTTAAGGGTATGCAGGCAAAAATGTGTGTTCTATACACCAAAGTCTTGATTCTCTTACAGTTAATGCATAAGCAACAGACCTGGGAGCAGAAGGTTCATGTCTCTCATCCAGATCATCAGGCCTTACATCCTGTTTTCTCAGGCAAGTGTCTCAGAAAAACAGTACTTAAAATACACTTATGTTTTTATTTGTTCTTATTGCCAGCTACAAACATTATGAATGTTTCCTCCTATATTAGTCAGAGTAGCAAAAACCAAGGGAATACATCCTGACAGACGTATTCTCTCTCTTCCACAGAGAGTTCTATTTTTTCCTGACCAAAACTGCATTATGATTTTCTGGACAGTTACACTGCAAGGGGCATCCCTACTGCTATTCATTTCTCTAAACATCGAAACACAAACAAACCCACAAAAATCTGAGCAGAGGCAAACGGTATTACAAGGAGCAAACAGAGAAGAACGTATTACAAAGGCAGAATGCAACTGTAGTCTGTTTCCTGCATAGGCAAAGAAGTTGACTTTGAGGCAGTACGTCCATGGGCCTGACTCGTGATATCAGCTGAGGATTCCCTTGACATGAACTTCAGAAGTATTCATCACACCCTGTGCTACAGGGATTCTGTTATTCTGAGACTCATTTTCTTAGTATGCTTCTGAACATGATACCCTAAATGATCAAATACACTGAAATCAATTGATGAAAAATGCTAAAGATAGATAGAAATTTTATTTATCAAGGGCACTGAAAATGAGGTTGAACTGCTTTAAATGCAGATATGTGTTCCTAGCTAGTCTAATCGATCCCATATAATACATGTAATTGCAACTTTATGTCTTATTATTGTCTCCACAGGGGTTTTGTAGAAACAAGATGCTACACATTACACATTTGGTATGATAACACACAAACATTAAATTATATTTTTAAAGAATACAAACATGGAAGCCTTAGTGAAAAATGGGCAGCATTATTTTTCATGGGAAATCTTATGTGTAGAGATGCAGCCCAAGCAGTCACTTCCCCCAAAACAGCACAGAAAAATGTTCAAATGCCTTTGATCTAAAGAAAACCAGCTCATAGTAATCTGTGTTAAGCAGAAAAGTATAGCAGTCAGTGAATATATGTGAAGGACTAAATTAGAGAACCAAGCTTAGAAAGGATTCAAAACTGAGAATCTGGTGCGGTAAAATGAATCCTTAATTTAAAATGCTATGTCAGAAAAAAACCCTTTCAAAATCAGTTAGTTTTTTTAAAGCATCTTGCACTAATTGCACAAGGAACTACAGGGATGAATAACAGTACGAAATGGTTAAATGCCATCACCTTCAGTAGGATTCAGGAAAAGAATGTGAAGGTGTTTAGGTGCTGTGACACTTAACTGTGGAAGTTAAGTGTAAATGATTTCAACAATCTGGTGCTTTTTATTTAAGAGCCTTATCCAAGTCACAAAACAAATCTAACAATTTTGTTGCTCACCATGTCTGTGCCCTTTTACATAATTACAATAAATTTTTACTCATCCATTTATCCAGGCATTCTGACACGAACCTCATAGAAATTAAGTGCATGAGATGCTGATAAGCACTATATGTATTTTACTCTTTTGATAAATCAGTTTCATGGAAGGCCTATGCAAACAGAAACTACAATATGTTCATTATCATAGGCTTCAATACTTCACCAACAATATGTGACTTGCTTTGGCATTGTAGGCTAAAAGCATACTGTAGTTTAATATTTTCAAGAAAAGAAAATAATCAGCTTCAAAGGCTACTCAATGCTATTGGTGCTGGTTATGGTCTTTCTTTCAGATTATTTCCAATTCACAAAAATTATTTTTTCTAGTAATAGAATCATAGAATCATAGAAACTTTTGGGTCGGAAGGGACCCCTAGAGGTCATCTAGTCCAACCCCCCTGCAGCGAGCAGGGACACCGCTAACTAGATCAGGTTGCTCAGAGCCCTGTCCAACCTGGTCTTGAATGTTTCCAGGGATGGG
>Ga0065711_1049556_pt1 | contig 11242 bp, 6 predicted proteins | sample Hoacrofraction12_FD_59098 | JGI IMG/M metagenome (GOLD analysis project Ga0065711, IMG submission 59098) | Hoatzin crop microbial communities from Cojedes, Venezuela - Epithelial fraction 12 v2 (version 2) | ecosystem: Host-associated > Birds > Digestive system > Esophagus > Crop | place... | reverse complement strand
CCCGCCCACAGAATCACAGAATCACAGAATGTTCAGGGTTGGAAGGGACCTCTGTGGGTCATCTAGTCCAACCCCCCTGCCGAAGCAGGGTCACCTACAGCAGGCTGCACAGGACCTTGTCCAGACGGGTCTGGAATATCTCCAGAGAAGGAGACTCCACAACCTCCCTGGGCAGCCTCTTCCAGTGCTTCGTCACCCTCAGAGGGAAGAAGTTCTTCCTCCTGTTCAGACGGAACTTCCCGTGCCTCAGTTTGTGCCCATTGCCCCTTGTCCTGTCACTGGGCACCACTGGAAAGAGTCTGGCCCCATCCTCCTGACCCCCACCCTGCAGATATTTATGGGCATTTCTAAGGTCCCCTCACAGCCTTCTCTTCTCCAGGCTGAACAAGCCCAGCTCCCTCAGCCTCTCCTCGTAGGGGAGATGTTCCAGTCCCCTCATCATCCTTGTAGCCCTCCGCTGTGACTCCCCAGCAGCAGTGGGGAGCAGGACCACCAGTGTCTGTGGGCGCAGGTTGGCTTGCCACGGGTGGAAGGGAGCACGCAGGCTGCCTGGCAAGGCTGCTCCTCGCCTACGTGCTGCACCAAGCCCGCTGCGTGCTCGGCCACCAGATCTCATACCTGGAGTCGCTGGGCTCAGGCAGGCGTTTGCTGGCGCTGGGAATATGCTGATTCAGCTTTCCGCAGGTCTGGCCTGAAGACCATCTACGCAAAGGCAGGGGCTCAAGGCAGGCAATGCTCATGGGTTTCACTCCTATATGAGCTGGAACAGAATGCAAAGTGGTGCAGAAGGGAAGCTGTGTTACTAATAATTTCTCACGTCAATGTGTGCAGTGGGTGGTATTAATAGTATGCCTAATATTTGTGTTAACTTCGAAAAGATGCTCTGGAGCTGTTACTAACAGCTGTGCTGCACTGTTACGTAGACGAAGCTTCAGGCCTAAAAGATGGGTGTTGCAGTTCACCCTACATTTTTGTGGAACAAAGACTGATCTAGCCTTCCTTTTAACCCCTCTTTAGAGCTGACTTTTTTTTTTGTCCTTTAGGTCCAGGTTGATTTGAGCTACCCTTCTGCCTGGGGTGACCAATAAAAGCTTAGCAACAGCAGCCACGATGTACTCAGGGGTTTAGGAAAAGCATCAGGATCCAGACTCTAGTATCCTTTTGTATGTGTTTCCCACTGAAGAGAACTGTCTTTACACAGGTTTTCCATGCAAACTAAGCAAAAACTAAGTTCTGCACCTCTCCCACCCTGATGCCTCCACTGGGCTCCATAAACACCGTTCTTTCTAAGAGATGTTGTCAACGGGAGCAGAAACCAGTTTCTTTGTTACGTGCTTAGAACTAGCCAAGAACCAACCAACATGAAAAGCCCCAGCAGCTGGTGAGCACCTGAGATCTGCACAGTTTGAAGCTCAGGGGGAATTCACAGGCCTCCAGAACCGTGACAGAATTGATCTGGCGGGCCACTGCAACCTGAAGTTGAGAGAAGCACACAGTATGTGTTCATAAATTCGAGTTTTCCTCGGGAGTTTAATTTTTCCTTCAGCTCAGGCTGCGTAGCTAGTTTGCACAATTCAATTAGCAGAATTTGTTGCTGCAGTAGGAGTTTGCAGCAGTGGTTCAATCAGGATGTGTGAGCCACAATCGAATCTAATTCATTTTTTCCCTAACTGTATGGACTTCTCAATGCTACTCAGAGAAAAGTATTGTAAAAATCTATTTTTCTGTCATTAGAGTAAAAGCTCTGCCTATGGATATGTACACAAAGCACCCTTGTTGTAAAAGCAGCAGCCATTTTACATTGTCACGACATTCTGGAAAAGAATTTGACTTCCCAGAGTGAGAGAATGCAACACAGGACAACCGTGGACTTCATTTGGGCCAGCATCTTTAGCAGCAAAGCAGTGGGTGTAAACCTTAGAGAGAGGTTCTACCATTTTAATCACAGCAGTAGAGTGGTACCACTCTGCATGTAGGCAAGCTATAAAATAAATTTTGAATGCCTGTTCTGAGCTATGGCATTCCTATGTTCTCGCTTTATACTCTTTTTCACAACCTCCATGAATTAGGATGAGTTATAACGTAATGTTAACCCAGATGAAAGCAGGATTTGCAAGCGGTGCAGGCAGAGAGGGGTTTGTATATTGAGAGGATGCTCTGTAGCTCAGATCCATTGCTTCATTTCTGACTTGTAAATAACAAAACTGTTTGTTATTCAGTTTTTAAAGACAGCAAAATATTCAGCCTGTCACATTCTGTAAGTCAGCTGTCAATAGGAACTTCTGAAACAGTCCATCTTCCCTTACTAGCAAATAACAGCTACTGAAAACTAAACGCTTGCCTGTTATGTTCTTCGGGAAACGAAAAAGCAAGAACAAAAAAAAAGAACATTAGCCTCTTCCATGGAGACTCTTTTATATGCTGGCACTACAAACTTTTGGAATATTATCTTATTCTGGCTTCATGCACTATATCACCATCAGCTTTGTGTTCTGGATAGCATGGTTAAATTCCTGTGAATGCTATAGTTAAATCATTAACGTTGCCTTGGTTGCTAATCCAGTGCTGACTGCTTGTTACCTTGGATTGTGTGGCTGGTTACAGTTCACTGCCTTTTGTCCCCTTCTTCCCAGGGTACTACCGCTAACCAATTACCAAGTCTGATGCTTTCTTGTTATTCGTGCTAGTTATGAAGCAGCTCTTTGGTGTCACAGCAACGGTGCTAATAAAGCTGGACCGGACCTGGGGTAAGGCAGCTGTGTTTCTACCCGTGGAGAAAGCCCAGCTCAGCCTGCAGCACAGTAGGCTGCCCTGCTTTGCCATGTCAGACCTTGGCTGAGATGCCAAAGTGGACTCATTAACGCTATTGCTGTTGCTGTCACCTGCAGCCGGGGAGGTAGGCTCATACCTCGCAGCTGAAGTCATGCTATCATCAACTGCTCCTCGTTCCCATGGAGGCCCTCTGGATTCGAACCAGCAGCCCACGGCTGACTCTATAGTCTGCACAAATTCCTAGAGCTATCTGCTGCCTTTGCCATGGATTGTTTCAGCGGTGTCCAAAATACATCAATAAACCAGTGGATAGAGCCAGCTGGGAAGGGAGAGTTTTCTTTACAGGTTCTCCTTCATTTCAATAATTCCAGTTCCTGGTTAGAATAAAAGCTATTCTTCAAATAACCATTTCCTGCAATTGCCAATTCTTAAAAAGCTATCAGTAAAGGATCGTTTTGAAATATTTTGTTCTGTATCATTTCACTCTGGTTTTATATGACATTCAGTGTTGCAATAGTACATCTTTAATATGTCTAATATCATGCGCAGATAATATATAGCAATCGTTTACAATGCTTTAAACAACCCATCAAAACGCAATGCGCCAGCGTTATGTTTTGAATTTTTCCTATAGGAAGTCAAAAACTGAACTTCTGCAGATTATTCTGAGTCACAGGGAGTCACATTTTTAATGGAGAGTTGATTTTCATGTGCTGCTACCAACAGCTAGAGGCAATACCACGACACATTTATCCGGTGTATCAGAATGCACTAGGACACTGAGGATTTTATATTCCTCAGCGTCTTTGTTAGCACTCACGGGTTCGCCATACACACCTAGAACAACAAAAACTACTTACTCTCTGGACCTGGAGTTCCTCTCCTTTCCGTGTTCAACTCGGGCTTGTTGTGGCTGGTTTCTGGCCGTGCTGGATGTCATGGCCCTTGCCTCCTTCCCAAACAGTGGGAGGAAGAAGATCAGGCGTGCCCACGACCGTGGGCTGGGCTGGCAGGCAGCCTCCCACCCCGGGGACTGGGCTGGCAGAGGGTGACCAGTGCTACCCTGAAGCCCAGGAGAACACATGGGAGGGGGGTCACTCACAGTGACCTTCCCTTTCCAAGGAAGTGCTTATGCTAAAAGGGTTGTTTGTGATGCCTGTTTGTTCCTTTCATGTGCCAAAAACCCATGGACCAAGTGGAAGTGACCTACCCTGAAGTAATTTTCCTCTACATGTACATAGATACAGTTATTTGTACCTATACATAAAATATTGTTATAAAATCCTCATTGTATTTAGATGGTTTTGTCCACCCCAGATACTGAGAAAAAAGGTAGTTCAGCAAAACCCCAAGCTGGTTTCTTTGCTTTCCTGGGTCATTATGTTACTCCTTGGCATACTTTGGAAAGAAAAATTGGCAGCCTTTGTCAAACTGAGGACAGCTGCAGTGCCAGGAATGAGGATGACCCCAGTCTACCAGGGCAAAGAGCACATGGCTGCCCACCCACTAACACCTCTGCTGCTTTAGACAGCCACACCAAAGCAGCCCATGCCAACCCAGCAGAGGCACCATTCTTCTCCTCACCAGCCTGCCTGCAGCCTCCCTCCAGTGTGGGTTGGTCTTCTGTCTGCTCTTGGCAGGAACCTCAGGAGTGGAAGTTCTTGTACCAAGTGTGTAAGGCAAGCTAGGATGCTTTACTTCAGAGTTGGAGCTAACATGAAAACTAGCAAAATGCAACAGACAGATGCATTGCCTCCAGCTACTAAGACACTATCAAAGATACACTGCTTGATATCTGTGTCCGTAGGAAGTCCTTTGCTCTAGATGTTTGTCGTGGTTTAACCCAGCAGTCAGCAACTAAGCACTAGACAGCCGCTCGCTCACCGTCTCCCTCCCCCCCCAGCGGGATGGGGAGGAGAAGTGGACGAGAGGTAAAACTCGTGAGTTGAGATAAAGACAGTTTAGTCAGACAACAAAGTAAATACTAATACTACCAATGATATTAATAATAATAATAATAATGAAAATGCAAAACAAACTATATGCTGTACAGTTTCCTCACCACCTGATGACTGATTCACAGTCAGTCCCCGAGCAGCAATCAAAGAACCTGGAAATCAAGTATTTTCGAAATTTGACAAAATTCCCAAAAAAGATGAAACTCCTGGAAAACTTTGAACTAAAGGACAAGAGAGGCTTCTAAACCACGGAAATCACAAAGAAAGATTCCTGCCCCCCAGCCAACCCCCATTCGTAAGATGAACGTGACGTCCATGGTATGGAACATTTCTCTTGGCCAGCTTGGGTATCTATCTGGCTGTGCTCCCTCCCAGCTCCTGCACCCCTGCTCTTTAGACGAATATGAGAAACTAGACAAAAAGTCCTTGATTTGGTAGCAACAGCTGAAAGCATCAGTGTTATCAGTGTTGTTCTTGTACTAAATCCAAAATGCAACAGCTACTGGGAGGAAAATTAACTCTATGCCAGCCGAAGACAGGACAATGTCAAAGCAGATGCCAGGGCCTGTTGGCTCTTTGACAAGAGAGAAGACCTTTAAACTTGGCTGCCTCCTATGTCTTAGATGTACGTCCTTCTTGTCTTAACTCTGCAAAAATTTACTGCTTTAAAAGGGGTGATAGCACCAACAAGTCAAAAAGCTCTTTACTTTGGCTTGCTCTGTGGAATGATTGTCATGTGAAGCCCACTACTTTCTGCAGCCTTGGCAGAACAACTTTCGATCTTGGGAAGGAGCAAGGAGAGCATATACTTGTACAGAAGCAGGAGCAGGGATTCATCTCAGAGGGAATATTTGCGCGGTCTACACCACAGAGAAGAACCACACTTGAAAAGATGGCTTACAAGGTGCAGGTGGATTAACAACGAACGAAGTGTTCCTCAGCGACACACAAGCGCAAATGATGTTCAAAACACCTCAGTCAATGTTAGATGCCACCTGGCAGCAAACATCTGTATATAAACATTCCTATCTATACTTACAGTAAGTCTGGGGAGCAGTTCTGATCTCTACGGCAAACAACGTGAAGAGCTTCTCATTGGTGCCAACGAGAGCACTGAGCTGGGGCTCCTCGCTGGCCTGTGCCATGACAGGTCACCTCAGGCAAGGCTAAACAAGAGGTTTGTGTCAGGGTCAGAGGAGGGAGGGACTTCGTTGTCTCTCTGCTGTTTGAAGGAAGAATAAGCTGAACTTTAAGACAGAAGAAAATGTTCCTATCCAAAAAAAAGAAAAGAACTCACTCTAACTTGTCATTCATCTATATTTCAGCTAAATTTCACAAGGAATCTGACGCGCAACTGAAACATTGAATGCCATTTCAAATGGAAATTTCCATTTCATTTTTACTCGTGAAAACATTGTACTTATGAAAATTCATGATTTATAGAATCAGGCTGCCTCCATATTGGTTTGTGTCTTCCTTCCTTATGTTTTGAATCTCTTGCCTGACTTCAGCCAAATTTGCCAAAGACGTGGAGTCCTGAGAAATAACGAAGGCTCTGCAGATTCCGTGCCTGTCTTCAGAGCAGCCTTTGGGTGGCTGTGCCAGGAGAGCGAGACCCTGTCAGCAGCTCTGGGAAGGAGAGGCAGCAGCGTGAGTTCACCAATCACACGCCAAAGAGTTCACACAAGAGACAGACATTATGCAACACTCAAGCATTTGGAGATTTTCCATTAGAGAGCTAAACAACTACAAATTCAGATCCATAGGAAAACAGTGGCACGAAGTCTACAGCTTATAGAACTGTTTTTCCCCTTTTCATCATGCTTTTCTGCTTTTTGTCCCTAATTGTATTATGAAAATGAAAAACTTGTAATGTCCTCTTTTCTTCCAGTTTCCTTTCTTCCTCCGCTCATAGTTTTTCAAAACCCACTCCAGGGACAAGTTTCCAAATGGAAAAAGGGAGCATGATGGTCTGCAACTGGTGCTTACCAACTTCTTCAAAAGCAAGAAAAGTTTGTGAAAGCGGACTTAGTAAAAAGTAAGCTTTGTCTTACGGGGAATCTTTTCTTAGGGAAGAAAAATGGTAAAATTTCTAGGTGAAAGGAAAAAAAAAAAATCCTTCATTTCCAAAACAAAATTCCATACTAATTCCCTGAAGTGAAAATAAATGAAAATTTCTATGTTCTTTATGTTTTAGGCAACGCAATTGAAATGTCCAAGAACTTGGTCTTGAAGTGAAGGCCTCATTTCCCACACAAAGGCAGAAACATCCCCTGCAGTGCATTTCCTGTGACAGGCTGCTCTCCTAACACGTACGCTTATCAGTGACACTTGAAATATGTGGCTGCAGTTTTCAGTCCCAGGAGGCCGTTTGTTACAAGCATGCATGTTGATAAAGGCTAACGTGCATTTGTATCTTCATTTTTCAGTGCCCAAAAGGCACCTAAGCCTTTCCCTGTAAAGAACACTTCAATACAGTTATTGGATGCTAGCAACTGTTTCACCATTAACTTCTCTTGGGCCAAGCAGGCAGTGAAGATTTTAATTAGGCAGGTCATTTGTAGAAAGCCTTCCCAGAGCCCAGCAAGATATGTCTCACTTATTGGAAATTTTATGCTTTCACATACCTGAATACCAGCCAATTTTTTTTTTTCCTTGCTATGAGGATAGCTTATTCAGTCTTGGACCAAGGCAAGGACTGGAGTATTTAAATAGTGGTACACCTAATTCCTGTTGTTCTGCTCTTCAGAATGGCATTTTTCCTTCCCTTTTTCTTTCCCCCTTGGCAACAGGAATAGCTATTGTCTTAACGATAACCTCCGTTTTCTGACACCAGCTAATCTGGGGAGCTCGATCAGTTTATTTTCTAGGAAACGATGAAGTGCAGAGTGCAACTGGAATTTCTTTAACTGCTGGTGGGATGGGTCGGTGCGAAATTTCCCCCACTGTCTCAGCTCTTCTCACTATATGCCAAATCACAGCTTCAGACAGCCGAAACAGATCCATCTCTTCAGACTTCGATTTGGCTGCTGCACAACTCTGTCCTTCCCCAAAACAAAGGCTCCTTCCATAGTCTTCTACAAATTCCAGACATTTTGGATTTACAGACTAAAACTGTGCAGAGTTTCAGAAAAACAAAGGTATATATCACTGCAAAGCATTGTCCTTCGCCAGCTGGCGTGGCTCCTGCCAAGAACTGTTTTTTGGGAAAGCAGACAGTGCGAGCTATGGCTGGCACTCAGGCATCTCCCTCTCTGAAGTTGCACTGCCAGGGAAAGGAAAAAAAAAGGTATAAATTTAAATTCCTGAGTGCCAGGTTTAAGCAGTTCATCTGTACAATCTGAGTATACTTCAGCCTTAAAAATTTTATTTAGACGATCCTTCCAGAGCGCATCTTCTGGTCTCCTGCTGCAGAGCTGACTGGCCGGTGATGCCCTGCACGTGCCATTCCACTCTGACGGCCTCGTCTGCACCCCTCCTTTGGGATAACTTCAACACCCCAAACCAGTGGGACACTGGGACCTCCTCGTTCCCTCTTGTAGTCTGAAACTCCAGACTGGTGATGGGCAACATTGACCCTCACACCGCTGAGGAAGCCTGCAAGATACAGCATGCCCTATCTTTACTAGCCGGCAGAGGATGGCTGGGCTTTGGAGAGCTTGAGCCCAGGACTGTCCTGACCTGCTCCAGGGCAGCGAGGAGGACCAGTGTCCCCAAGGCATGCCCAGACCCAACCGAGCACCAGGCAAGAGCTGAAACTGCAGGTGGGTAGTGTGGGCTCCCCAGCAGCGTGTAACCTTCGGTTCAGGGAGCACCGCCAGCAACTGTCCACGCAGACCCCTCTGCCACAAGCTCAGACTTGTGTCCCTCACACGATGGGCAGGTACCGGTCACACGACAGCACGTACAAACAGCCCACACTGAGCTCCAGCAAGCCTAAGAAGTTTTACTCAGCCCTGTTGAGCACAGATATTCTAAGTTTTGGATGTTGTTTTTTTTTTCAGTGTCCATGTGTTCACCAGCTCCATTTCAAGAAGATCATCGTGAAGCCCTGAAATAGCAGTGACTTTTAATTGCTACCTATCTGTATTGGATTTAAACCAGTGACCCAGAGATGAAAGGAACCATTCCTGACCCCATTACCCATCTCCTGAGTCCACTGGTCCCTGAAGAATGTGATTCATTAACCGAACTGCTCTTTTGCTGACTGTATTTTTCCAGCACCTCATAACCTACGTGAAATTAGAATATTTTTCCCATTCTCACTGTATGTATGTCAGATACTTACATATCTCCAGTTATTTTGCTAGCTAGCCTCATAGGAGTTGTGTAAATGGCATTATCAAAATTGGATCTCCCTGATTCATTATTTCCAATTTTATAAAATAGCTGAGTTACTGAAGACACTATCAAAGGGGTTTTTAAATAAACATGGTTAATCTTCTGGAGATTAAAAGAGATAGTATGGGTGACATATAATGATTCTTTTACCCCAAAGCCATCAGAAATACAACGTACAAGAAAAACACATCAAACAAATAGGCACAATAGAGAGCATTTCAATGAGAAGATAATCACACTGCAGGATTTGCTTCAACTCGGTGGCCTAAATATTGCCCTATATGAAAAATAAAATGAAAGAGGAATATTAAAAAAAAGGGATTTATTCCCCACAGTCCGCTTAAAAAAATGAACTGCAACTAGTATCTAAACTTATTTATTTTTAAATTAATTCCTAGGATTTAAATTTGTCCAACAGACAAAAATTGAAATAATTTAAGAAGCTAGGAAGAAAAAAGCAAGATGATCAATTTCTAGCAAGATACAAATTCTTATTGATAAGAGTAAAATGATTAGGCAATGCGTCTCTAACCAGATATCAAGAAAATTACATTGACTGTCTGATTATTGTAATATTTTTCACAGAAGATGTATGGTACTTAGAAGAAACACATGGCCTGCCAGTGTAGATATTCATGGGAAGCAGTGTAGATTCAACTCCATAGAAAAGGAATTCATTTAATAAATCACAAATCCTGCTGCTGTTCATCCTGCAAAGGGGTGGCTGGTGCAGAATAATGCCCAATTTTCGCACACCGTGCTGGGCTATTAGACGTACAGATGCTATTAGGTTCTGTCCAGATCCTCTGTTGGGTAACTGGCATAAATCAAGAGAAGTTAATTGACCTATGCAGATTTACCCAGGTAGCTGGGAGAAAATCGCACATTTATTTATAGCATGTCTTAGAAGCCTGGAGAAGGGTTTTCTTAAGGCATATTCTGTTCTTTGAAGTTAGGAACCTGATTAACTCTTTCCAGCAGACACATTCTCTTTGTGACTAATGGGTATTCCTCTGACTAAATATTTGGACTCATCCTCCATAGGGCCCAAGCTTCCTGCCAGATTTTCACTGAGACAAAATCTCATTTCTGCTGTGTAATTATCCTGTTGATTAAGTTTTCACACATTTCAGTCATGTGCACTGTGGCATTTCATCTGCCCTCAAATCGTTCTACAAACACAAACGCCAAAGTAGGAAAAAGAACAGAAATGGTACGTGGACATAGGCCATCACTAAAAATTTTGGGTCTTGCCTCTTACCAGCTGACTGTCCACATAGCCATCTGATGAGCATATAGCCTAGCTTAGGAAGACCCAATATTTTCCAAACAGCCAAAGCCAGTGGTCCGAAAGAGCTCAGGATCACTCACAGTGCTTGGGAAGGAAGAGCTTTGCTCAACCCTCTTTAAAAGGCTGGGCTGAAATCCACTCCCTCGCTTCCTCCCTCCCCAAGCATTTTGCTTTAATAAATTTTGCTAAGACAACTTCAAGCACTCTAAACTCAAAACCACCCCTTTAACATTATTTGCTTACCTTGCGTTATAATAAAAACGTCACCTCAAGTGAAGAGCCCCACCAGAGATTTCGTATCAGTCACCAGCTATGAACAGCACATGCCGTCTTCACATCAGCATCAGGAGAAGAGAAATGAGCGGTCACCTCCCTTTTGCTTGGAGCTACAGACAAAAGGTTTTTACTCTGTTCGGATCATTTCAGCCCAGTTTGTAGGACAAACCCATTCCGTATCAGGCAGTGGGCAGGCTCACAGTCGGCACTGGGAAGGCAGAAGTTCCAGAGACCATTACAGAATCCCAGATCCCCAGCCTGGCAGGGGCTGGCAGGGCCCTCTGGAGATCACTCAGCCCAACCCCCTACCACAACAGGGTCACCCAGAGCAGGCTGCACACGACCGTGGCCAGGCAGGGTTTGAATATCTCCAGAGAAGGAGACTCCACAACCTCCCTGGGCAGCCTGGGCCAGGGCTCCGTCACCCTCAGAGGGAAGAAGTTTTTCCTCGTGTTCAGCTGGAGCTTCCTCTGCTCCAGTTTGTGCCCGTTGCCCCTTGTCCTGTCGCTGGGCACCACTGGAAAGAGTCTGGCCCCATCCTCCTGACACCCACCCTTCAGATATTTATAAGCATTTCTAAGGTCCCCTCTCAGCCTTCTCTTGT
>Ga0065711_1049550_pt1 | contig 11242 bp, 10 predicted proteins | sample Hoacrofraction12_FD_59098 | JGI IMG/M metagenome (GOLD analysis project Ga0065711, IMG submission 59098) | Hoatzin crop microbial communities from Cojedes, Venezuela - Epithelial fraction 12 v2 (version 2) | ecosystem: Host-associated > Birds > Digestive system > Esophagus > Crop | place... | reverse complement strand
GGGCCTGGTTAGACCTGATGACCCTCTGTCAAGAGCTGCCCCGACTGGGTCGGGTTTGTCCGGAAGTCAGTTGAATAATTAAATAATTAAATAATAAATTTTTTAACAATGTACACTTTATTTGTAATTTTAATCGTTATTGCAGCACTGCTGATGATCGGCATCGTGCTCATTCAAGAGTCAAAGGGTGGAGGTTTGGCCTCCAATTTCTCCTCCTACAACCAGATTGGCGGTGTGAGAAAGACCACCGATTTCGTGGAGAAAACCACATGGGGTTTAGCCATTGCCATGGTGATTTTAAGTGTGGCTTGCGCTTACGTGGCACCACAGGCCACTGGCGACCAGAGTGTGCTTGAGCGCACAACAACCACCAACCCCACAACCAACCCCACCAACCTGCCCGGTTTTGGCACTGGTGACCAAAATGCAGCACAGCCCGCACAGGCTGGTCAGGCAGCTCCTGCAACAGATGCTAAGGCAACAGACAAAGCAGCAGCTCCCGCAGCCGACGCAAAAGCAGCTCCCGCAGCCGACGCAAAAGCAGCTCCCGCAGCCGACGCTAAAGCAGCCCCCGCAGCCGACGCTAAGGCTGCTCCTGCAAAAGACGCTAAAGCAAAATAATTTGAGTTAGCCGAAAAGCAAAAGAGGATGCGCATCGCGCATCCTCTTTTGCTATATAATTCTAAAAATCTCAAATCTCAAATCTCAAATCTCAAATCTCAATTGTCAGCTTCTTCCTTGCACACGTGCTGCGGTGGAAGTTTGGCGTCGATACCTTTCGCTTTCACTGTCTCGAGCAGTTGGTCGGCGCTTATCTCCTGGCAGAAATAAGTTATAGCCAATGAGCGGCGGCGCGGGTTGACATTCACGTCGTCCACGCTCTTTATCGTCTTGAGCTTGTCTATCGTCTCCTGTGTGGCAGCACTCTCGGGTATCAGATAATATGCGTATGCCACCTTGTCGCTGGTATAATAGTTCACAGGTGTGTAGCCTAAGCCGTTGAGCACTGTGCGTATGCTGTCGCGGCAGGTGCGGTTGGCATCATATCTGATAAAGAAATATTTCTTGTCGAGGTGTGGCGCAAGACTGTCTATGCCTTCCAATTTTCCAAGTCCGTCCATAATGCGGTTGGCGCATTTCTGGCAGTGCATGTCTTCGATGCGCTGTCCGTAGCCTCTTTTAATCACCTCGTCCTTGCTGTATGGGGTGGGGCGGAAGCGTTTGGTGGCAAGCATGCGCGCATTGATGGAGTCGGGGCAGGTCTTTGCCGGGTCGTAACTCACAGTAACCGTGCGCCGCTCTAAATTAAACATCACGTCGTCCACGCCCTCATCCTCGCACAGGGCCACATACACCTTGTGTGCGCAGTCGTCGCAGCGCATGGCTTTCACTCTTACCGTAACGGTATCTAAACTCTCAGTGGCGACTGCGTCGGCCGCCATTGCTGCCAGTGGCGACAACAACATGGAAACCGCCACGGCACTCTTTATAACAAATTCTTTTCTCATAACGGTGCAAAGGTACATAAAAAATATGAAATAAAGGGGCATATTACGAAAAAAAGTATTTTTTACACTTTTTTATCATAAAACTAACGCTAATCAGAAAAAAAATTCGTACTTTTGCAAACAAATTAATGAGAGTAGTTAAATATATCTTTAAAAGCAGGCACACCCTCTTTTAGAGTACTAAAAAATAAAAGAATGGAAGCATCTTGGGACAGTAAAAGTTTTATGGGCAAATACAACCAGTGGCTTTCGGCTTTGAAGGCCGGAAATTATGTGGCTCATTTTCAACTCCAGAAACTTAGAATAGATGAATACACCAACACAAAATTGTTGGTGAGTCAGGGATGGTATGTTACCGAGCGTGGTAATAAGATAACTTTCGACAACGATAATCAGATGCTCAGCGGCACCGTGTTTTATGAGAAAGAAGTTAATGTTTCTGACAAATCGGTGCTCAAGGAGCCCACGTTTGTGGAAGTGCTGAACCGCGACAGTATCGTGGCGGGAAAGGAGCTTTTAGATAAAGGTTATAATCCGGCGGTGCTCAATATGGCAAGTCCGGTCAATCCCGGTGGCGGGGTGGCAAGCGGCGCTGCGGCACAGGAAGAGACCCTCTTCCGTCGCACCAACCTCTTCAGGTCGCTGTATCAGTTCGTGCCGTATGCCTCCACATTCAATATCAAGAGGTCGGAGAAACAATACCCGCTCAACGAGCGCTTCGGAGGTATTTACACACCCATGGCCACCGTGTTCAGGGAGGAAGAGAAAGACGGTTTCAAGCTTCTCGACCAACCCTACAAATTGTCGTTTATCACCGTGGCCGGTGTGCGCAATCCCGACTTAGCGGCACAAGGTCTGATGACAGAGAAATTCGCAGAGCTCACGAAAGATAAAATCCGCACAATCTTTAGGCTTGGACTTCTCCACGGACACGACTCCTTAGTGCTTGGAGCCTTGGGCTGCGGGGCTTTCCATAATCCCCCTCATCATGTAGCACGCCTCTTCCACGAGGTGATGTATGAGAAAGAATTCAAAGACAAATACAAATATATCGTCTTTGCGATACTCAACGACCACAACTCCCACAAGGAGCACAACCCGAAGGGTAATTTCCTACCTTTCGAGGAAGAGTTTATGAAAAAATAAAAACCAAACAAAAACTGACAATGAAAAAGACATTCGCATTTTTGCTGACGCTCGTTTGCCTCAGCCTCATCGCGTTGCCAGCCGACGCGAAGAAAAAGAAAGCCCCGAAAGAGAAAGACATGGGCGCTTATCTGATGGTGTATCATAAAGACGCTGACCATGGACTGCATTTCGCCATCAGCTATGACGGAGAGAACTGGAAAGCACTCAACGGCGACAGACCGGTCATCGCCGGCGACACCATCGCCGAGCAGAAGGGCATACGCGACCCGCACATCTTCCGCGCTCCCAACGGCTCTTTCTACGTGGCTATGACCGACCTGCATATCTTTGCGCAGAAAGCCGGATACAGAGACACAGAGTGGCAGCGCGACGGAGCTAAGTACGGATGGGGAAACAACCGTGCGCTCGTGCTGATGAAAAGCGATGACCTCATACATTGGACAAGGGCGAACATACGCTTCGACCAACTCTCCGACGACCTCAAGGAGATAGGATGCGTATGGGCACCGGAGACGGCATGGGACTATGAGCACAACAAACTCATGATTTACTATACCATGCGTATGGGAAAACAGATGAACAAGCTCTATTACAGCTATGTGAATGAGGATTTCAATAAGATCGAGACTTTGCCGGCCTTGCTCTTCGAGTATCCTAAGAAAGACAAGGAGGCCATCGACGGCGATATCACATACGCACAGGGCAAGTATCACTTGATGTATTGCTCACACGACGGCACCGCCGGTATCAAACAGGCAGTGAGCGACCATATCACGGGTCCGTGGACATATATCGACGACTATTGCGATGTGGAGCCGAAAGGATGCGAGGCACCCCACGTGTTCAAACTTATCGGACAAGACAAGTGGGTGTTGATGTATGACATCTACCGCATCAACCCTCATAACTTCGGTTTTGTGGAGACCACCGATTTCAAGACCTTCACCGACATCGGTCATTTCGACAAAGGACGCATGAAGCGCCAGGGCTTCTCGGAGCAAAAACATGGAGCCGTGTGCTGGCTTACCAAGAAAGAGGCCAAGAAGCTCGAAAAATACTGGTCTAAAAAATAAAAGATTTTATCAGATGCTTATCTCACCGCTGCCATAGCACTTGTGGCAGCGGTTGTCATATACAACGCAGAATTGTCCAGGGGCCACGCCATGAATGGGTTTTGCGGCATGCACGGTATATCCGCCATTGCCGTCGGCAGTGAGGGTGGCGGGTGTGAAACCGGCAGTATGGCGTATCTTTATAGCAGCCTCCACAGGTAATTCATTTATGGTAAGGAAATGGAAATCCCTCACATTGAAATCACTCTTATAAGCAGTCTCGGGATTGTAGCCCTTGCTCACGTAGAGAATATTCGAGGGGATGTCTTTCTTCACTGCAAACCAGGGCCCGCCGCCGAAGCCTAAGCCGTGGCGCTGACCGATGGTATGAAACCACAGCCCCTTGTGCTGTCCGAGTTTTTTGCCCGTCTCCAATTCCACCACGTCGCCGGGATTCTCGCCAAGATAACGGCGCAGGTAATCGTTGTAGTTTATCCGGCCAAGGAAACAGATGCCTTGCGAATCCTTGCGGCGGGCATTCACGAGATGTTCACGCTCTGCAATCTCTCTAACCTCTTCCTTCATATAATGACCTATCGGGAAGAGAGCCTTGCGCAACTGCCAGTCATAAATCTGCGCCAAGAAGTCAGTCTGGTCTTTCACCGGGTCGGGACTGGTGGTGAGCCATTTGCGCCCCTCCTCGTCGTATTCAGTCTGCGCATAGTGTCCTGTGGCGATAAGGTCGTAGTCGTGTCCTTTCTTTAAGTCGAAAGCGCCAAACTTTATCAGTCTGTTGCACATCACGTCGGGGTTGGGGGTGTAGCCGGCTTTCACTTTTTCCATCGTGTAGCGCGTCACCTCATTCCAGTATTCCTTGTGGCAGTCCACCACGTCAAGCGAACAACCGTATTTCTTCGCCACCGCCCTTGCCATCTCCATGTCCTCCTCGGCGGTGCAGTCCCATTCTTCTTTCTCCTCCGGACCGATGTGTATGTAGAAGCAGTCGGGCTTCACCCCGTTGTTCACGAGTTCATGCAGAACCACGCTGCTGTCCACTCCTCCTGAAAGCAGCAGGGCCACTTTCTTGTTTTGTATCTCTTCTTTGCGCATAATTATGTATCCTTTCTTTCGAGCGTGCAAAGGTAGTGATTTTTACTCTACTATCCAAGAAAAAACGGGATAAAATAGTTTTACGCGGAGAAAAAACACGATAAAAGAGTTTTTTTATCCGTAATGCTTGGAGATATGAAATAAAAGCACTACCTTTGCCGCATAAAGAATTTACTATTGGCATGAGCAGAATTACAAAGCATCTTTTCGCAGCCTTGCCGGCACTCGTGGCTCTCATGGTTTTAGCGTGTGCCGCATCGTTATCCTCTTGCGGCAGCGACAGCCGTGGAGCAGGGGAGAGGGCGGTGTATTATTGGAGCACCACCATGCGTATGGATTCTCTCAAGGAAGATTTTATACGCAAGCACAATATAAATAAGGTATATCTTAGATATTTCGATGTCGTGGTGGCTTCCGACGGCAATGTGATGCCCAATGCCACGATAACTTTCGACAACCCCTCGGGCACGACAGACGCATCGCCCGATGACTCGTCGGCGGTGTTTTCTTTCACCTGTCCCTTGCCCGACACTCTTGAGGTGGTGCCAGTGGTGTTTATCGTGAATAACTGCATGAAGCGCAACGTGAGCCAGTTGCCGGAGATGATATTGAAAAGGGTGATGCAGATGACAGAGACTCACGACGTGCAAAATGTGAGGGAGATACAGATAGACTGCGACTGGACAGTAAGCACACAGCAGACATTCTTCAATTTTATGGAGCAGCTGCATAAGCTCACGAAAGAGGCGGGGTTGAGGCTCAGCGCCACGATAAGGCTCCACCAGCTCATGCTCCCACCGCCAAGTTGCGACGAGGGAGTGCTGATGGTATATAATACCGGAGACATGACCCAGCTCAACGGCCGCAATCCCATTCTCGACAGCCGGGATGCCATGCCGTATTTGAAACATCTCAAGAAATACAAGCTGCCCCTCTCCGCAGCTTATCCCATTTACCGTTGGCAACTGCTTTACAGAGGCGGCCGTTTCGTGGGAGTGATCCATCATGACGGTGAATATCCGGTGCTCGATAACGACAGTATTTACGACTGTCAAGTGGATATCGACACGATATTAAAAGTAAAAGACGAAATAACGAAAATAAACCCGCGGACAAACAACCGCATAATACTTTTCGACTTAAACAACCATAACATATCACGATTTAACGACAACGATTATGAAAAGATTTATCAGCAATAAAAGAAGTGTGCTTGTGGCTTTCGCCATGGCGATTTGCTCGCAGGCCGGGGCGTGCGGATATTATGAGCCATCCTACAACTATTACCTTATCAATTATTATAGAATAGTAGAGGGATATCCAAATCCTGGTGACAATTTGCCTTTCAACGAGGCGTATCGCAAGGAGAGAGACGCATTGAAACTGAGGTCAACACGAGATGTGCAAGGTTATCTTAACAGACTCACGGAATATTCAGATATCTGCGAGACGAGAATGCAAAGATGGGATTACCCGTCGAAAGAGCAACTCGCACAGCAACAGCAGCAACTTGGTTATATAAATACGTTTGCAATAAACTATAAAGGCATAGAATTGAAGAAAGAATATGCATTATTATATATGCGTACAAACATGCTGATGAAGCGGTATGACACAAATCTTTCGTATTGGAAGCAGACAGCCTCAAAACTGCCCGACGGATGCTATAAGGAGAAGATGAGAAGCATTTTCGCCAATGCGCTGCTCAACACGGGCGAGTGGAAAAAGGCAGTGGAAATTTACGCTCAGCAAAACGACCAGGAGAGTCTCGAATGGGCGATGAGAAGATATTGTAACTATGCCGGGGTGAAGAAAATTGCAGAAGAGGACCCCAACTCTGCATGTGTGAAATATTTGATGCAGAAATATGTAAACAGTCTTCAGGAGTCATTGGATGATGATTTCAATGACGAAGCGGTTAAAGAATGCAATATGGTTTTGGTAAATAAAGATGATGCCAAGCAGTTTATAACCCTCGCCAATAACACTGCACAGAAAAAAAAGGTGAAAGACCCTTGTATGTGGAAAACCGCGGCAGCAGCTGTGGAATTCCTTCTCGGTGACTATTCCAATGCGGAAAACGATATAGAGAAGGCAATGAAAATGAATGGCGTGCCAATGTCGAAAGACAATGCAAGGGCTGTCAGGGCTATAATAAAAACAAAAGTAGGGAATTATTCTGATGATTTCGTTGTTAACGAACTTGCTTGGTTGGACCAGAAGACAGAAGAGTTCGTGAAAGAGCACGAGAATGACTACAGCTATTCATTCTATGAGTGTTATTATGAGAGAATGAAAAAACGAATGATTTATTGTAATCTCCTGCCTTCATATAATGAGAAGGCGAAGACAGAACCAGAGAAATATAATGTTACTAAATTGGCATTGAACTGCAATGCGAAATCTGAGTGTTTTGAAACACAAAGCGGACGGCAATTTTACAGAATATTTGAGGAAAACAGTTCACAAGACCTTATAAGGTTTTACAATATGCTCACAAAACGCGAGGGATTAGACTATGCGCTGGTTAAAGACTTAAATATCAACTTAACAACCATTTCCGACATTATCTCCACCCGCCTGATTGCGGAGGGTAAGTTCGAAGATGCTCTCACTTGGCTTGACAAAGTGCCTTTGAGCTATCTCACAGGGCAGCGTATAAATTGGTATATGGCAAATCGCGATATGAACGTGCACCGCTGGGAGAAAAGGCAGCAGCTGCCGAGGAATGACGTGTGGGATATGGCTGACGTGGTAGAGGAAGGCACACCGCTGAGTGAGAATCCAAAGAAGGTGTTTTGCCAGAAAATGATTGATTTGCAAAAACAACTCAATGTCGGCAATTCAGATTTGCAACAGCAAACGGCATTCACCATGGGCTCTCTCTATCTGCAAGCAAGCTGCTATGGCGACTGCTGGTTCCTCACCCGCTATTGGCATGATGCCGGCGATTCCGCCAGGGTTAACGATAAAGACTATGCCAAGGCCGCAATGGAGATGTTTGACATCGCCGCGAATAATGGCAGCGACGTTACAATTGCCGCCAAAGCTCTCTGCGGAAAGGCATATACGACATACAGGGTGAGAGATAACAGCTATTGGTCATGGGATGAACCAAGTCCATATTACTGGGTGAAAGATGATAATTTATCAAAGCCGGCATACACAGAATTGTATCAGTATGTGGAGAAGCATCCTGAAACAGAGTATATGGTTACGAAATGCGATATAGGAAAGGCGTTTAAGTATTCGATACTTAGATAGTAAATCTCTTACAATTCGCAAATAAGATGCCGCATAGGGTGACCGCCCCAAGTGCTGTCGTTGGCATAATGGAAACCGACGGAAGCATAGAGTTTTTCCACGGCGATGTTGCCTTGGTCAACTAAGAGTCCTGCAATGGGGAGGCCTGCCTTGCGAGCCCTTTCCTTGGCGGCTTCAAGTAGTTTCGTGGCAATGCCCTGATGACGGCAGTCGGAGCGTACCGCCAGACTGTCGAAATACCATTCGCCCGGTTCCGTCTCATCGGGAATGCCGCGGTGGTCGATGCCGAAAGCTCGCAACGCCTCCTCGAAAAAGGCCTCGCGCAGACGATGCAATTCTCCCCCGTCGTATGACACGCAAACTCCAAGAATGCTATGATCTTTTTCCGGCTTTTCTTCTTCTGCCGCCACTATAGTGTTCAAGTAGCTGTATTGTGAGTCCTCGCGCTCCACAAGCCTCGTCATCACATCCTCGAAATCCTGAAGTGTATGTTCCGGTCCTGCCCAGAACTGGCAACATTCGTAGTTCATCGCCACCATTATCAGTTTGGCGATTTCCCTTGCCTCCTCCCTTCTCGCATCTCGTATTATCATAATTCTTATTTTTTCGTTTCGGCTGCAAAATTACGAAAAAGAAGTATAACAGCCAAATATTAACAGAGATTTTTTGCATATACTATGATGCTATTGAGATACAATTAAGTAAAAAAACACACATTAAAGCTATGTGTGTTATGTATTATGTTTAGGGGTAATACAACATAGGTTCTCTTGTAGAGTGCTTGCGGTATTCTCATTAAAGAGTTTGAAATTTGCTCTTTTTTTTGCATTGGGAATATTTTGTGTGCCAGTACCTAAGATAACAGCAATTTCCTTATTTGTGAAATTTAAGCGTGTTAATAAGCATACTTTATACTCTTGAGGTGTTAATTCCTGGTTGCTTAAAATAAAATTATAGAATGTAGGGAGGCATAATCTAATTTGCTCATAAAGCTCATTCCAGTCCTCATCAGTTATAAAAAGTGAATCATGCTTTGGTTTTGGTTGAGGAATTGTATTATTCTTGAATTTTAATACAATGTCGCTTTCCATCAAAGCAGCATTCTGTTCTTTATCTTGCAACTTATCGAATTCAGCCTCTAATAGTTTCACTTGTTGTGTCAATTCTTCAATTTCAGTTTGTTTCTTCGCTTGTAATTCGTTAAGCCGTTTGTCGTTCACACTATTAATGACTCGCAGCTCCTCTTTTGCTTTTTGTAAATCTTTGCTTGTATTGAAAAAATTATTTTGAAGCACTCCGAGTCTTCTCTTTCTCTCATTATTCTTTTTCCTGTACCAAATTAATATCGTTAAAATAATAAGAATAGAAAAAGTTGCGATTAATAACATAAGATACCGTACTTCTTTAGCCTCAGCAGCTTCGTCAATTGCAATATTTTTTAGTCTGTTGTAGTTATACAGGCTCCTTGCCTGTATTATGGCCTCACTTTGTTGCTTTTGTATTGTTTCGTTCGCCTTATTCTCCCACAAAATCGCATATTTTGTTAAAGAATCAACGTTCCTCGTTTTGCAATAAGTTTTCAAAAGACCATCGAATGCGAGTAGTTGACGATTTGACAAAAGCAGTTTTCTAAAATATAGCTCTGCATCATTATATTTATTAACGCCAAGCAAGTATAAGCCTTTATCGTAATAATAGTCTTCCCGACCTGCTTCAATATTTCCATCTTTATCGAATAATCCAGATTGATTCTCAAAGATTTTCATCAAGCTGTCAGCTTTTGAATATTGCTTCTTTTTTATATATACAAAAATAGCTTCGGAATAAACGCTTGCTGCCGCTTGAGGCATTCCGAATTTTTTATATAGATTATAGCACGAGTCGGTTATTTCAAATACTTTATCAGTATTGCCAATTTGATAATATGGTACAACCATTAGTTCTATGCCTTTCACATAGCTAAACGTGTCTCCACACTCCAATGCATATTTACTGCTCTTTTGAAGGGCGGCAATCTCTTCTTCTGGCATATATTGCTTATTATAAATCAATGCTATCTGTCCATAAATGCGGAAAAGTGTACTGAAATCGCATTCTGTATTCGTAGTGTCAGCGAAAGCGACAGCTTCATTATAACAGGCAAGTGCGGCAGGCGCCTCATTGGCATCTCTGTATATACATCCTAATAGATAATGTGCTAACATTTTTTCGTTATTATTCCCGACAGCATTGTAATACTCTACTACTTTTAAGAAATCTTTATCTGATGGCATTTCTATATAAAGCTTGTTTTTTGCGCATACAGATAGCAATGTATGCCTCATTTGGTATGCCTCGTTTTTTATTACCGTAGAGTCAAGGCCACATAATATGTTATAGGCGGAATCCGGATACTCGTTCATCAGTGACTCCACCTTATCATAAATAATATCTATTTCCTGTCTGTTTTTACAAGCTACAGCAACTGTTATCAATATAATGCAAAACAATGTATGTTTTATTTGTAATATCATTTTCTATCATTTTTGAAGTATATGTCGTTTAGAACTTGCAAAATTACGAAATTTTGCGCATAAAACCATAATAAAATCCAAGATTTTTAGAACACCAAAAACACACATTAAAATCGAATGACTGGTATTGTATTGAAAAACAATAAATTATGTAGAATGTACATAATATACACATTTAGGTTATAAGAATACAAAGGTTTATGGATGCCTTGCAATATAACTTAAAGGGGCACCCAAAAGCATCTCGGATCGGGGAAATCAAAATTATCCATCACTGTATTGCGAAGCCTCGTGCTCCACAAGCCTTGTCATCACATACAAGAACTCCAGAAGTGCATGTTCCCCTCTTGCCCAAAACTGGCAACATTCGTAGTTCATCGTCACCATTATCAGTTTGGCGATTTCCCTCGTTTCCTTCCATCTCGCGTCTCTAATCATCATAATTATTATTTCTTCCGTTTCGGCCGCAAAATTACTAAAATAAGTAAAGTAACCAAATAACAATTGATAATTTTTATAATTTTTATATCAGAATAACCTGTGCAACGTTCATCAATATAATGCAAAATAATGTATCGAATCAAATATTTAACACTATCCTCATTATAGTCTTTCCATTCGCGTCAGGATAATGGACAAATAACAC
>Ga0065711_1049549_pt1 | contig 11242 bp, 7 predicted proteins | sample Hoacrofraction12_FD_59098 | JGI IMG/M metagenome (GOLD analysis project Ga0065711, IMG submission 59098) | Hoatzin crop microbial communities from Cojedes, Venezuela - Epithelial fraction 12 v2 (version 2) | ecosystem: Host-associated > Birds > Digestive system > Esophagus > Crop | place... | reverse complement strand
AGAATCACCATGAGTAATTCAGAAAAAAAAAAAAAAAAGGGTTTTCTCTGGAATGCAGTGGTACAAAATAATCCTTTAGGAGAAACCCGGAGAGGAAAAAAAAAAGGTTACATACCTTTGCCTTTTAAGGGCTATAAAAATTGTACCAGTATGATAAGGTACTACACATTCATTTAAATAATACGTAAAACCTAAATTCACGCACAAATTTCCAAGCAGTTTACTGAAAGCATGGTCAATATTGCACTTGGGAGCTTCTATTTATAGATTACAATTGTGCAATTTAAAACCAGAGTTTGGAATGTGAAACGCACAGTTATGTCACCAAGCTCAGTCATTGTCCTGTTCCCTCCAGCAAGAATGCAGCTATCAAGAACATTTCATGCTCAGATCAACTGTGCATTTAAGTATCACTTGCTTTCAACACTCACTGGATAAAAATAGAAGGGGACAACAGAGAAAGCAAAAAAAGCACACAGTAATTTAATAACATATTTTTAAACTGCTGACCCTCCGCCTGCATTTCCTGCACAATCTATGTCAGTGCAAATTTCAGCACCAGCTTCAATGAAGCCAGAATTTAATCCATGCAGTTCATTCAAGAATTTTAAAGGGGGAGGATAAAACACAAGCTCGGTGGCCACCACTGCAGAAATAAAAAAGATGACAAGGAAGAATACTGTCTGCCTGAATCCTAGCATATGTTTTGTCTCCATTAACTCCTCTATCTTAAAGAGAGACATTTGTGCCAACTTTCTTTTAAATGGTATTTCACAGTCACTTAACCTCTTTGCCTCAGACTTCAGCATCTTACAAAATGGGGAAACAAAAGCCTATTATCTCATGGAAATACTATAAGAACGCTTAAAAGCATGCTACTTAGTAGTATCTGTTCCAAGTGTTAACTTATCTGCGCCCTCATAAACTTTTTTCCTCAAGTATTTTTAATTTCATAACAAACTATACATCAAAATTTTAAAATGCAGTGAACTCTTAGTTGATAATACACGCTCTTTAACTGTACATAAGAGTAGCCTCAAGAAATATAAATGATACAGAAAAAAAATTTTCTCTTAAGAAGTGACCTGTCCCTTTGAGACTTTGAAAAAGGTCAAAACAAGCTGTTTAATCCTACCTAGTGTAGTACAGAAACAGCTTAAACACTTAAATTTCTTTTTTTTCTCCCCATCATGTTCTGGATAGCATGGCTTTGGACATTAAAAAGAAACTCACAGAAGCATTACTTGTTTAAAAACTATAAAATCTATCTCTGAAAAGAAAAACTGCCTCTTGTACGCAGTTTAAGCTACACAGAGCTAAGGCAAACAGGAAAGTATGATGCTATTCCCCATATGCCACACACGAATTTTGTAATAATGAACCTAAGTTGCTGAAGTGCAACTTGCACAGAGACACATATAAGCAAACATAGAAAAACGGGCATGCTGTGTGGATGCAAACAAAAGTAATTTTTGAAACTCATGTCAATTGCTTCATCCATCCGAACGCATAAATAGACACTGGCATACCAGTTTTAATGTACTGACAACAGGGTATTTACTTGTAGGACAGCACACCGAGAATCACCAACAGAAGGCTGGGACTTCATCCAGGTCAGTGAAGATTTCCTACAAAACTGTGCTTCGTATGCACGTAGTAACAGAAGATACTACTAGGCTCAAGCAATTTGAGTAAAAGTATAATTTTGACAAAGTCTGTGTTGACAAAACTATTTTCATGTCTGGCAATAAAGAAGTCACTGCCACTCATGACAGTATCTATACTGTAAATCAAACGCACGGCAGACTACAAGACACAGTCCTGGTTCCTTGTGCTTCGAGACAGACTTCTGTCAACATTTTTCTCAATACATCCCTCTGTTTTGACAGCTCTCTCTGCTTATAATTTTCTAGAGTTTTGCACAGCTTTTATAATAATTTAGATTTTTTCCTAGCTTACTTTACTCACAAAAAAAAAAGTATTAAAAAAAAATAATCTTAAAACCTGAAAGCAATCCCTTTTATCTATTTGGCCTATTACCATCTCAAAGAGGGATTTAAATTGATTTAATCTCTTCTTAACTGACAGGTTATATTATATTTTGCAGAGATTTAAACAGACAATTGACTGGTAGGTTCTAATTGAATATGAAAAAATCTATACTGGTCTGAACAGAGTGCATTCAGAAGATCTGATTTCTATATAAACGCTTATAAAAATTCAGCAGTGTTGATCAGTGTAGATGACTAATCCTCTACAGGTGACTAATTCAGTGATTACTATGTTTGCGCTGATAACAATCATATCAATTAACATTTAACACAGAGCTTTCAAAAATAAAAAGTATCAACAGATGTTCAACTAGTGGCAGAAGAAGAAAGCATCATGAAAAATGAAAAGTAAAATTACTCATGCTTTCATTGATAGCAACCCATATTCGGTGAGATTCTCCTTCAGGTACTCCTCCTTTCTCTTGCAAGTAGGACTCCATATGCTTAACACAGATTGTAAGGGTCACTGACAATGCCTTTCAAAAAAGTGTGCCCCCCACCTTTTTTTTGTAGAAGACATGTTACCAAAAGTGTTAAATGTAAAAACTGATGCTTATTTAAGCAGCCAAGGCTGCTGGTGATACACCGGGTATATTGACAACGCATTTGTACCGAAAGACTTCTATACAATCAGCATTTATGAACTAGCTTCATGTTCCCTTAAACTTAATTTGAGTGTGTTTTCCTCCCTTGTAACTGACCCAAGATTATAACTAATGCTTCCAGGTCAGTAAAATGTTCTAATTTACTGATCTTGCAAAGCATCTTTAATTTAAAGATATCAGACTTAAATCATGTTACTGCCCCAACCCATTCGTCTGCAGATTCAAGAAACCCCAATATTGGAAGTAAATTTTTATGCCTGCAATACCGACCTAAGGGTTTTACGCCACATTAAAGCATTATTCTGTCATAGTTAAGAAACTGGCACCTGCAACTTCTAAATTATATTGCAATGGAAACATGAGAAAATAAGAGTATCAACTCACAGTTAATAACAGTTGAAAACATGGCAGTTATGAAATGTTAAGCTCTAGATGCATGTTAAGTGAATAAGGAGGGAAAGCTACTTAAATCCTCAGAAGCTGATTCTTGCATCCTATTATGTCAAGATTTAATTTTTACCCCTGATGTTTGCAGGGTTTTTTCTGAGGTATTTCTCTCCTGTCTGATCGACTCTATCACGATCTTGAGTCTAATGATTTTACATCACCTAAACAGGAATAAACAGAGGTCCCTAAACACAGTGATTTTTATTTCCTAAAGTCAAATATTTACAAGTGGTCAGACATGTCTGTATAGTCAAGGAAAGGAACTTCTAGACAATGCCCACTTCCTGTAAAATGTAGCTGCTTCTGAAGTGATCCTGGCATAAAGCACTGGCCTAACAAAAGCAATCACAATTTCCCTCTGTATTTGGACCCAGTAACTATATAAATTGCTACAAAAGAACTTCTGTTCACACAGATTAACAGTTCACATTTGTTCAGGATCCAAAGCAGAACTGCAGTTACCACTTGCAAATGAAACCACCGTATTTTCAGACTCATTTGTAACTAAGTCTTTACTTTTTCACATCTCAGATTATTAGAAAATCAGAAAAAACTTATAGCAAAGTCACGCATGTGTAAATATGAGATGTTAAAAGCACAACTGATACAATACTTGAATTTCCGAAGACCACATCCCACGGAGAGCTGATAGGCTGTTCTTCTCCTTTTGCTCCACCTTCCTTATCAACCCCTTGTATCCCGATGCCTGCTACAGTGGTCACCATCTCTAATTTCAGGTCAATCTACAAGAAGCAAAATTACACACACTGGATGTACAGCATTAGCTTGACTGAAGTTACAGATCATTTGACATAGATGTCAAAACCAGAGAGTTGTTCCTGATAAATAAAAAACAAATCCTAACAAATTTCAGGTTATTTGTTTAGGTAGGAAAAGAATTAATTTTACAACAATTCTTGCTGATGTGGGGAGGGAAAGGGGGAAGCAGCGGGCAGCAGGAAAAACATGTGCTGGGAATTCTCTTCCACATGCAATACAAATTAACACCGCTCTGTCAAGGTTTGTTCAGCAGTTGCAGAAGAAAGCATCAAAATTTTCTAGAGAAATACTCAGGTGGACAATGGATGTGGATGTTTTATTTTAAACTTCTATGGGAATATGACATAAAAATTCAAATACTGTAACAATATCTCCCATCTCTATATAAAATAATCTGTAGAAAGCAAACTATTTTTGCAGTTTATTTCATGCCTTGAAGCAAAAAATGGTTTTATTTTATTTCACTTCTGCAACCTAAACCCCTTTATTTTTCCTTCCCCTTTTGCCTATTATTTAAGTGACTTCCAATACTTCTTATGAATTTACTGTGATGCTCATGTAAAAAGGGATTCTTTCACGCACAGCATCTTCTAACTTTTGTAGCAGTAAATGCATTCTTTTTGCAAGGCCCATGGCCTGCACAAACATTTGAAAGCATGTCCCGTGGCTGTTGTATTACTTTACTTCTTGGATACCCTCACGGCATATTTAGATGAAAGGGAACAGCTAATTATCATGAAAAAGGCTGAAGCAGCACTATACAGATCTCCAGACTTTTCTGTGCTGTCTTTGCTACCTGGAACACTTCCTTTCCTGTGGTCACCAGGCTACAGTGACAAATATTAGTACAATGAGGACCCTGGAGCAAATTACTCATTTTTAGTAACAATGTTTCTTTACCAACAGGGAGCCTTCGGCCTTTCCAGAACAAGACCTGGTAGCCAACTACAATGAATGCAGTGTAGGGAGTTTGTGGACTAGTACTTTGAAGCTAAACACAGAATGAACCTACTTAACAGCACAAGGGCACCCCAAACTGAGTAAGGATGTACCTCCTCTGATCATCAATCAGACATACTGGTAAGGATCTGAGTACAAGACCTTCAAAGATGTATAAAATACTTCTAATAATAAGGTTATATTACATTTCTTCAACAAACTTAACTTGTGATTATTCTAAATTTGACATAACCAAATACAAGATCCAATGACAATATACAAAGAGAGTAACTTTCTCATATGCTAAAACCTTGCAAGCATTTAACCAAAAAATCCACACACAGACAAGTCTGATGTTAAAGCAGTTACCTGCTCTTTAGAGACCCAAACAGCTAATAGAAGTTTAGATATTCACTTCACCATAGTAGTACAATAAGTTTAGATAAGAATCTGATACTACTGGAAGTGAAATAAAAACAATTTTCGCTTCCAGTACTATGAATAGTTGTTTCTTGTAACAGGAAAGTAACAGTCACTAGGAAGAAAAAACAATCAGTTACGCTAGAATGAGTAGGACATATCATCTTCATTTGAAAGGAAGCACAAAAGTATATGTAGACCTTCAAAAAACAAACTGAACAACAGCATTTACTTATAAGATGTCGAGCCAATTTTCCTTCCTGAAGTTGAGGGTATCTGGAGAGTAATTAATCTGGTGTAAACTCTCACCTATGTAAGCAGAATAAGGTATAAGATATTTTGAAATTCCTTATGGAAAATTTACCTTTCTAATCAGGTGATTTTCTGTATCAGCTACATAAATAACATTATTTTTTATAGCAATCCCTTGTGGCGAGTTGAAAGCTGCCTCTGAAAATCTTCCATCTCTCCTTCCACTGTTTGGACCTATAAACGAAATAAAAAAAAACTTAAAAATAATTTTGGAAAAAAAACCCCTTAAAAATAAAGTGCGTACATTTAAACCTGTAAGAGAATCGCATATTCTAAGAGATGCTTTCACAGCACCTTGTAGAGTTTGCATTATTAATACTTTGTGTAGTCTCATTTTAGTCAGTGTGCTATATAATTACAATAGCCTGGTGTGCTATTGTTTTGAACTGCTGCTCCACAGGTTCTCTCCTCCTTTAAGCTCATCTTTCAAAGAGAAGTCTTAATAGGGGTCTAAATTGTTCCTGTTCCCTTGCACCGAAGAACAGCAACAACGGAAGACAGAAATTAAAAACGGCATCATTTTTTTTATTCCTGACTACATCAAAGCAAGCCAGCAGGAAAAATTTTGATTTCCAAAACTCAACTCCACTTCATTGGTTTAGATTTTGGTGTAATAACAAATGAAACTAATATTTGATTAGCAGCATTTTGTCATTAATAATAATTAGCAAAAAGGTGGCATGGAACTAATTACACAAAAGAACAGTGAGAATGATGGAGTGACCGTCTTCTGCACAAAAGAATCAAGAAATAAAGTAACACGACCTGAATACAACAGTACGAAGGTAAGCATCGTATTTCAGAGAGAGTAACATTTAAGCGCATTAGCAGTATGTGTCGGCAGAAGACATTAAGATATCAGTTAGGTGTGCATCATGATTTATGACGCAAATACAGCAATTTCAACCTTTGTGCATGCCCACATTTATTATTGTATTATCAACTTCATTACACTATTTTCTGCCCACGGAATCATTTAACTGAGTCACTGAGATACACAAACTTTTACAACTTACTGCCAGAAGACAATTTAGACCTTAACAGACATGAAGGACTGAGGTGCTGGTGTGTCAGCTTCCAGTAGTTCCGTTTGTAAGCATCAGGGTGCACATCCCCAGGCAAGGGAATAGCACAGAGTGCCACGAAGGAGGGGTACCAGCTCAGAGCTTAAGACACTTCCCTCGGATCTGCTGATTAATGACCATCCCAGAACACTAAAGGGTAGCTTGTTGGTAGAGACTTCATCTTACACACCAAACAGAAACCAAGTTCTCTCACTTTTGTCATAAGAAATCCTGTTTGTACTTCCCATAGGAGAAAGGTATTAATACTAATGCCTTTATCAGGTTAACTTGGATAATTAGTCTGTCTATTCAATGCACTGTTACTTCAAATAGCAAGAGATTTTCTTCTTTTCTTTAAACAGCAGTGCCAATGGTATTTTTATAATGTCTGTGGGATACTGCCATGGGACAGGCATTAGTCAATACCAGTGTAAGTAATACAGGACACATCAGCATACAGGTCCTGATTCTGAGACACAAATGAACCATTATTGTCAATGATTTGTGGATTCAATCACTTCCTAAATCTATTACGGCTGTTCATAAATGGCCTGTCCCAACAGCTACATACTTGGTGCATGAAGATGTAACTTTGACCACTGTAACAGATTAAAAAAAAAGAACAGTCTGAGCTTTTCATTTATAAAAGAGCAAAGCATACAAAGAGTGCAAATTTTCTTGATTTGCATTGTAAAACAGCTAGTAATTTTAGAAAAACAGTTCAAGAGATTAGTTTTTTAAAGTAGAAATGTTACTAATATAAACTTTGTAACAACGATAACTAAATTTAAAATACTTTTATTATTTTCATAACTGATTTGTATGTTACACCTCGATTTTGATGAGAACACAGGCCTTTTCATACATACTAAGGCAACTCCATTTTCAGGTGCCCATGTACTAGTGCACTGCCACTGTTCTTAATAATTCTCCCCTCCTCTAAAAACCAGAAGGGAATCCTATACAGGAATGCTCTTCATTTAACAAAAAAAGCCAACATCAACCAAGCAAAAAACACACCCCCAAAACCTCCCCACATTCATTTACCAATATTTATTTCTTCTATTGGAAAGGGAGGCATTACCATCTCTTTTCTTTTCCCTACCCTGCTGCTGGATCTAGATGTACAGTCACTTAAATCTAAACCCATCTGCAACTCTTTCAGAAGAATACAAAATGTATTTTTTATAGCTCGTATTGTACACCACATGAAAATATAAACTTTAGTCAATGGAACAAAGGAAAAAAAGAACTAGACATCTCAACTAATTGCATTAACAGAGTCTCCCACTGACGGTACTATATTATAATCCCCCATATCCAGGAAAAGCGATTTTAGTGGAAAAAAAATTCTGGCAATGCTTACAAACTGCTAGGTCCTGCAAGAAAAGAATCAGCCTAGCAGGCCCAGCGAACATAGTCTACTCCTAAACTAAAATTATTATAATAAATTTATACACCCTTACCTCCAATGGTGTGTAGAATTTGTCCATTCTTTTGAGTAACTAAAATCCTATGATGTCCAGTGTCTGCTACTACCAGCCTTTCTCCTGAATTATCTACAGTCACTTTGCCAGGAAACAGCAAGGGAGAAGGTGGGAGGGAGTCTCTGTATAGCTTTATTCCAATGCTGTTATCTTTGATTTGCCCTCTCTCCTTGTAGAATTTCAGTGTTATAGAAGTAAATAAAAACAACTTCTCTCTGTGTCCCTCTCCAACAAGCGAAAACAGCATATTTCCACGTGGCCCAAGAATGACCAGAGTTGGCCAGCAGGACACTTCTAGTTCATGCCACAGCGTTGCATCTGCATCGTTTACTACAGGGTGGACAATATTATACCTCAGAACAGCACTTTTAATGTTATCCAGAACTTTTTCGTTTGGGAATTTCGCTGAGTGGACACCAACAATAACGAGACCATCTGAAAGAAAAAAACAAAGTCCTGAATTGAAACATATTTGTATTTGAATAAAAAAAAGTAAAAATAAAGCACAGTTATCTCACAGCGTGACTGCTTTCCAGAACGAGTGAGGATTTGAACAACAACAAAAAGCAATTACGTCTCAGTAGGAATATAGATAGCTGTGTATACAAGATACTGAAACTCAGAAATAACATTTCAGTAAAATTACTGAACTTTAGGACCATTACTTCCCCAGCTGGTTGCCATTTAATATGTCCTAAATTGTTCTTAGTTCCTGAACCCTACATACCAAGGCAGAAAATACTTTCAAAGTAATTATGGGTAAGTTGTAGCAGTTCAGCTGATACTTTGTTTTTTTCAGATGTTTATGATACTTTTTTTGACTCCTATATGCAACTATAGTGTTTCAGAAAATTAATTATTTTCCACAGTTAACTAGGAATCACAAATGTAACACTGAACTTTGGAAGTCCAGAGTCACCTTGGCATATCTAAGTCTAAATAAACAGAGAGAAAAAAAAAAGTATAAGCTTCTGAAATCCTTATAGTATTCTATATTTAAAATAAAAATGGCAGCACTGACCACTACGACAAAATGACAAACAGCACTTTTTACAAACCAGAAAGGCTTGAGCCCTTCTGCTTAAAAAAAACGGGGGGAAGGATTAAATAATTGATTTTTTGCTTCTCCCCTTTAATTGTTTAACTTAATTTCTAGGATAATAAAGACAATGAAGAGTTTAGGTTTTCCCAAGCAGAGATAATTGCACTTGAAACCCCAGTATGAAGGTGTTGCATAAGCATAAAATAATATGATTCTGCTTATACATACTACATAATACCAACCCTAAAATCAAGCACACAATTATTATTCTCTTAGTTTTATGAAATTCAAACACAGAAACAAAAATCTGTGGCTCAAACTTCAGCTGCTTTTCCCTTCTGATAAGAAATAAATTCACTTCCACCCCCTGTAGACAATTATGTAAGCAGCCCCAAGTTTTCCACTCCCGCTTCCCACCCAACAGAAAAAGAATGAAGAGCTTGCCTTCAGTCAAGCCACTTTTCAGTGCGTTCTAGAAGCAACAAAATGGGGGACACACACAAAAAGAGACTACATCCTTTTTCAGGGCTTTAAATTCTGTTTTACTAGCATAATACCTACGAAATGATGTAAACTGTGCACATAACATTGATACCATACTTATCTCACTTTATAATTAAATAATACTATTAGTCATAAGCATAATCTTGTTACAGTAAAGTAACTTGTCAATTCTAACTGAAGTAAGGAAGCTAAGAATAGTAACCATGCAGTTGTAGAAAGCTGCAATACAATAATTTTAAACCAGAACTGTTAATGTAATGGAAATCCTTAAACATTGACCTTGTTACTCACCCAAAAATCACTCATGTTTCTGAACAGTGCAAGCATTTTGAAACCACAAATAAAAATTGGGATCTTTCTACTTCTTCGTTAAAGTAAGTTTTAAGTTTTCAAGCAATCTTTTGTATTATTTTGAGGAGAGGAGTGAAATACAATGGGAAAGGAAAACATCCTTAGGGTTGACACCCAACTTGAGTTAATTTCACAGCAGTATTAGAAATTATTTTGACAAAACAACAAAAAAGTACTTTATTTCTTTTTCCCAGCCAGGTCTATAAAGACCATTTAGCATCTCTAAACCCCTTCATCAGTAGCATTCAAATACCAGTGGCGTTTCCTTCCTTCCTCCAGTCACCAATGTCTATAGGTGGATTCCTTGAGGTACTGTATTTTTTCAGTAATACGAGTAATGCCAAAAAGCAAAGACGACTTGGAGTCTGCACAGGGTGGCATGGAGGAAGAACAGCCACTATCCAATCTAACCCAATTCTGATGATGCTTATACTCTGAAATACAACAAGTGTAGATTCCTGAAGAACTTCCTAAGACTCTTTGAATCACACTAATCTGTGCTTGTACAAACACTCATTGCAAACTAAAATGTTGTACTGTGCTACTACAGACAAAGTAGGTTTGGCTGAACAGCTGTTAGATTTAGACAAGCATGACACAATTTAGTCATAAAGGATAAAGGCAGATGTGCAATGTGAATATCCCAGTAAGCAAGTTCTGTTATTTGGTGTTCACTCTAATACTGTTAGTGCTTCATCCCAAACAACAGCCAATGGAAGTAGCCCTGCTTAAAGAACACCCGTCTAGAAAAGACAATTTTTTAAATAAAAGTTTTCTCGGAAAAGTTTTAAGAAGACTTGAGAGTATGAACTGTTTCAGGTACTTACAGTAGCAGACACTTCAGAATTTTTAGAAGGCAATTTTTTTTCTCATTCAAATACAACCATTTGTTACAATAGGGAAATACTTCATCAGTTTACCACAAATCTAATCAGAATACAACCTAAATATTTTCAATCACCTTGCTAGAACAGTACCCCCCTTTCCCCTAGTTTTTCTCTCTTCACTCTTCCAGTTGCAACTGCAATTAGCAAAATCCAGAATTAGCTCTCTGAGAAGGAAAACCACACACAAAATAATAACTTTTTGCACCTTGCATAATGCACCTTTCTCCTTATCAATAAAATAATTTAATTTATTTAGCATTCTAGCATTTTCATTTTTAATCCTTACAAAATGTACTTTTTTCTGCAGTAACTCACCTATCTTACACATTTTATTTAATTTAGAATCAACCATT
>Ga0065711_1010067_pt1 | contig 11242 bp, 8 predicted proteins | sample Hoacrofraction12_FD_59098 | JGI IMG/M metagenome (GOLD analysis project Ga0065711, IMG submission 59098) | Hoatzin crop microbial communities from Cojedes, Venezuela - Epithelial fraction 12 v2 (version 2) | ecosystem: Host-associated > Birds > Digestive system > Esophagus > Crop | place... | reverse complement strand
GAAGCTGTGGCTGCCCCCTCCCTGGCAGGGTTCAAGGCCAGGTTGGATGGAGCTCTGAGCAACCTGGGCTGGTGGGAGATGTCCCTGCTCATGGCAGGGGGGGTGGAACCAGATGGTCTTTAAGGTCCCTCCCAACCCAAACCATTCTGTGATTCTATGATTATTACAATCTCTAAGCATTTCCCATAAAATATCCCATGAAATTCCATGAAGGTCATCTCTTTTCTACATAGCTGCATTTGTCTGATGCTGATAATGCCAATGTGCAGTTACTGTTTGGTGTTTCCTCATCTCTGGGGAAGAAGTTAGCCTTTACCTTTCGTGAGGTTGTGAAGACTTTTGAAAGTAATATGGGTATTCTACAGCATCACAACAAATCTACATCAAGAAAAACAATTTCTGTGATGTGGGGGGGAAGGTTGAAATATTTGACTTCTTATGATTAACTGTGTGGATTAGAAAAAAACAACCTTCTGCCGTTTTAGAAAAAAATAACTCTGTGGGGCCCAGTTTGTTGAGAACCTGTTGTAATGGTGCAACATCTTTTTGTCTAGTGTACTTACAGGCATTATTTTTGGCATCAGAGAATAGTCTGCTGCTTATCCTTTTAAATACTCCTGTAACATGATTTCTGCTTTAGGAAACCTTAGTATTTGCTCTAGATGTTTCATTGTTGTAAAGGCCTCCTGAAATAATGGCTTATAATTAAAAAAAAAACCCACAGAAAGACAGCATATTGAATCTTTTAAGTATCAGGTTAACATAAGATCCAATTCTTTTTCGTGCTGCAGGTGTCAGACCTTGGAGCGCGTGTCAGAAGCCGACGCAGAGCTGTTGGCGGCCGGAGCGGCGTGCGACGTCCCCGGCAGCCCGGAGGCTGGCCTCCCCTCCCTCTGCCTCAAGCAAGTGTTCCCCAAGTACGCGAGGCAGTTCAGCTACCTGCGGCTGGTGGACAGAGTGGCTGCGTTGTTCATCCGATTTCTTGGCGTGAAAGGGACCACGAAGCTGGGGCCGACAGGTTTCCGCACCTTTATAAGGTTGGTAAGGTGAAGGTTTCTGCAGGAAGCGCTTAAAGCGCGGTCGAGAACTTAGAAACTCCCAGTCCTGTGGGATGGCACTGCTGTCCCTCTTAGTAGGTTTAGTGATGCCTTCTAAAGAAACTTTTCCCCATAAGTTCCATTGAACCATTGCATATTTTTTTATGAAATAGATGTATTTTTATCATTCCAAACTCCCAAGTACCTGACCTATGAAACTGTCCGGTAGGAACGTGGGTCTTTATTCTGCAGTAGATCAGGAATACTTTGGGAGGTACTGTCCGCAGTCTTGGTCAACGTGTCATGTTCCTAGTACATCACAGGGATGCCACCGTGAGAAAGTGACAGCCGACACTGGGTCACTTGCGATCCGGTTCTGCTGGCTGCGGGGCACAGCCGCCTGCCCCGGCCGCAGGAAGGGATTGCCAAGTGCCGTTGCCCATGCACTGTGCACGGAGGATTTGCGTTGTGGAATTGCAACTTGCAATGGCAAGGAACTCGATTTATGTTTTCACGTACTTTTTGTCTGTGAGGTTTTTTTCATTGTGTTTTATGGATTTGTCTGTTCTAGTCATGGCACAAATATCTCATTTTCTGTCTTTCATTGACAACGACAAAAGAAATAAGCAGCAGCAGCAGATGCACTCTTAAAATACAGATCCTGTTTCTATGCAGATGCATTTAGCATTCAGGAATAAATGGAAACAATTTGATTTATACAAATTACAATAAATAGAAAATGACTGAAGGCATCTGCTCTGTCCACAGACCAGCACAGGATTCTTTCCAGTTCTGTATTTTGTGTTGTTTAGTCCAGCCTTAGTTTGCCACTTGTCAGAGGAACGCAGAATAAATGCCAACATTTTCTTTCAAGAATATTAAATTGCCATATCTCAGTGAAATAGTGTTTGCAGTTTCCTAATGCCTGTTAAATTAAACTTTTTAATATTGGCAAATATTCTGTTTATTTTTGCCCAGAGGATCTATACCAACTCCATGGCCCTTTTCTGAAATGCTGTCGTCACTGCTCATTTCAGAAATAAGGTCACGCTGCTAAGAAGTGTGCTGTATCACTTTTCCAGAATAAAATGGTACACGAGTGTGTGTGTGGGCCAGTGGTTGCAGAGACTGTCCACTGAAATTTTAGCTCATCAAAATCTGTTCCCCTTCAAGAATTTCTTCATTCTAAAAAATAACTAAAAGGGAAGTGCTGAATGTGGCTCTAGTCCTTGCTTTGGATGCTGCCGAAGATTTTTTTGGGGACTATCTAGGCAAGACCTTAACTGTCTGGTTTAAGGGAGCTCTGCTTAGGCTGCTAAAGAGTAAGATTCTTTTAAATTATCTGGGGTTTTTTTGGGTTTAGATTTTTATCTCTTTTCTGGCTAGAAATTTTGGCCATTTCCTTGGCATGTGTGCTAGTTCCAGCCAGGCTGCCAGACATCTGGAAATCCTGGACAGATGGCTAATTCCCATATACTGCTCAACGCTACGCTGCGGGCTCAGACCGCACAAGTGTCCGATCTCCTGCACGTGCGTATCGCCAAATGCCCGAGATGCACCTCGAGATGCTGCTGTTTTCCGTGCGGCGTTCAGTAACGCACAGGGCAAATCTGTTCAGTGTTTGGGCACGAAGAGGTAATTGTGTGCCTGAAAGCCTTTCTCCAGACCTTTTCAAACAGGATCAGTCAGTCAGATGAAAGAGCATTTCTCTGTGCAGACTCTGCCTCATGTAGATAGTCTGTGTAGGTTTGTGTTGGGTTTCGAAACGTGGAATTGTACTAGCAACAGTCTGGGAGAAAGCTGTGTGGAACGGTCAACGCGTTTTTCATTGAAATATTTGGGGTTTTCTTCTTTCTGCCTTGTTGCAAAACCAAAATAAACCAGTTAATCTATCATCTGACCTGCTGCCTTTTTGTGGCTGGAGATTGGCGTGAGACTGCGTGTGCAGATCGGATGGAGACGCGCGCACGGAAGCGGGCCCCTGCCCACAGCCGCTGCTGGCAGCGGGGCTGCCTGCGTGCTCCGAGCAGGCAGCAGGGCTGGGTGCACACAGGAGATGCTCTGCACCTGGAAAATTCACGGCCCGTACCGCTTCAGGTGCCTGCATTTAATGAACACTGCTTTGTTTGCCGTCTGCGGTCGGTGTTTTGTTAGACTGAGCATGTTGCAGTGGGTCCGTGCGTATGACACGGGTGAACTTTTCTCCCAGTGTGCTCTCAGTTGCCCTGGCAGAATTTTTCCTAACTAGGAAATGTGGATGTAATCAGAATTTTTTCTTCATTTTGAACAGAAACTGCAAATTGAGTAACAGCAATTTTTCAATGGCTTCTGTAGATATCTTATATATTGATATCACAAGAAGGTGGAACAGCATGGGAATCGACCACAAAGAATCAGGTAACACTATTTTGTATTTGAATACTATAGAAGCTGGGGGGTTTTTTGTGGTTTTGGTAGCTCAAGCACACCTTAAATGTTCAGTAAAAGTAATGGGAACAAGGCATGTACATTTGAGGCGTGTACATGTACAACAAATTCTTCTGCTTAGTTCTGTGGTGGTTTCCCTTTATCTATAGAACAGATCACTCTTATTTTTCAGTGCATTTATTGGAACAAGTCTTCTGCAAGCCCCTTCTTATGGTTGCAATTTTGCATTTGTAATTCTTGTTGCTGTTTGCAGAGAAGTGTTTAGAAACATTCCCTGTGGAACCTCCAGTTTAATTACAGTGTAAGAAGGTATGTCCATATGAGAGTAGCTTACATGGTCTAGCAAAAACCAACCTAACAAAAAGCTGTGCAGGGGGTAGAAATAAATATGCTTATCTTCTCTTTTTGATTTAATTCTGGACGTTCAGTTCTTTGGCCAGAAGACGAGACGCTTTGGAAGGCTCTGGAGTAGCTAAGTGCTATTGTATGCTCGGCTGTAGAAGTGAAAAGGAAGGCTTGCAGTTCTCAGTGAAATAATTAAGGAAAAAGAGCATTTCACTGGCTGAAGAAATTGTATTTGCGTAAAGCATTTTTAAAAGCTTCGTGAGCACCTGATCCAGGTATTTTAGATGGCATTTTGTGAGGTGTTCACAAAGAGTTGGTGAGCTGGTTATTGACGTTTACGAAGAAAACCTATTGCAAATGAATAAACAGAGGAAAACCTCGTATAATTTGCTAGAGAAACAAACAGCCAGCCTAGCCACCAGTAGTGAATTGCCTCCTCATCTGCTTTGGTCACGTTTTTAGATCTGAGACAGTAATCTGTCAAATAGCAGAGTTCAGGGATTATTTTCTTGTTACATTAATGGCCTAAATACACCATTTAACATATAACTTAATTTCTAAAATTTTTGTGACATTTCTGTATGAACTGAAGTCCATAAATTTGGCAATTTTTCTATAGCTTTTGTAAAATGTTGAAGAATTTCAGTTGCGCTGATATTCCCTTCTCAACAGCAAGTTGTTCCTGACATCAATTTTTTTTTTTTTTTTTGAGCCATTCATAGCAAGGGAACAGCAGCTGGACTGTTCTGGAAGGTTCTGTACCGCTGCTCCTCGTGGCTGTCCAGGAGGACTGTCAAGGTTCCATTTCAACCAGTGTGGGATAAGAAATCCACCTGGACGCCGCTGGCAGAACTTAGTGTGCTGGTCACAGCTGCAGCTGGCGTCTTCCCAGAAACTGGTTCAAAATATATTTTTATATAAGAAGCTGAACATGGACTTCGATGTATGTACTCCTGCATCTTTTATTTTAAATGCTAAAACAGGAGAAGAATCAAAAGTCTCCAAGTTGAGACTGACGCTTGTGTTCATTATCCCACCCCCCTCAAACACATCTGTAGTTCTCTCCTGCATAAGCGTCAGGAATTAGTGACGTGCAACGATGTACGTGGTCAAGTATGACAGCAGTAAAATTATTTGCATATAACCTTTTTTTGAATATTTGAACTTGCTTCAAAAATGTTAATGAAGCTTTTATTTGTGTGAAATAGATAAGTAGTACTTTTGTCTTGCTTGAACGTAGGTACCCTATAATATCCCGCAGAGTCTGTGTGTACGATGTCAGATAAGGCAAGAGGAGAATAAGTAAAACAGACTGTTCGCATGCCCGGTACAAAGAGCACATCCAGAGCTACGATGAAAAGGGAGGCACAGTGCAGAGGAGACGGCGTGGTTCATTACACGTGAACGCCTGCTCTGCTTTCGGTGGGTTAGGGTCCCCTTCGTGGCAGAGGTGTGTGAGATTCGAGTATTCGCGTTCAGCGTTTCAGCGCGGGTAGAAGTCGTTTGTGTGGTTAGCAGATAGACTCCCGCTACCAAAATAATAGAAATGCAAGAATCTCCAGGCTTTCAGAAATTGAGATTTATTGAGAGTCGCAATGAACCAGGTGTTTTCTAGGTGTTAAAACACAAAAAGCCAGCCATTTCCGTGGGCTTTGCGTTTGCCGCTTCCAGCTGTGGCTCCTGCAGGGGCTACTGGTGCTGGTGTGAACCAGCAGCTTCTGCCTTCTCATTAAACTCTTCGCATGAGTGGCACTTACGGGGGAGACAGTGCGTGTGCTACCAAAGGTGCTTTCCCTGCCTGCAGCTCACCGTGACTGATAAAACAATTTACTGAGCTGGCAGCTGCTGCTTTCAGATAACCCAGCAATTCCTTTGCAAGCTGTTTTACAGCCAAGATCGTAAGCGACCCCAGCTGCAGTCTTAGTGGAGAGAAATTATACTGCAGAATGTAATTGTAATATTTTGAAAAGATGCCTTTCCTGCAGCATCAATAAGCCACCATTAAGTTAAAAAAACCCCACACCTGTCAATATCTCATCCTAAAATAATCTTCCTAAGTGTATGTTCAAACTGGGAGAGCCAGTTAAAGCACGAAGCAGCTGTAACTGTTCCTTGTTGCTGGCATTCTGCAAAACCGATTGTGGTCTGGCTTCTCAATTAAGAATTAAAGTCGGTATTACCTCAAGGTTTTAAATACAGCGATTAGTGTTCATATGCAGCCCCGCTTTCAATTGGCTGTGGCAAAGTGTTAGGAGCAAGACGTGAGCAAACCGTGCCTGACGAGCCCGTCCCGCAGCTGCGGCAGGGCACTCGGGTTGTAAGGGGCAGAGCAGAGACCTTTGTTGGAGCAGAGGGATGTTCTGGCACTGCACCGCTTTGCCTTCAGACACTCTTCAACTGAAGCAGAACTACAATTGTAGAGTTACTGGGTATGGCTTAGAAAAATGGCCTCTTGGGCACCAAACGGAAGGCTGAGGATTCACACCGAGTACAGTCTTCACAGAAGGAAAGTGACTCTTCAGATAAACTCACTTCTGCGAGAAGAGGGTACTTGGGAATGGGGTGATCTTTACAGTGCTACAGACTGAAATGCTGTACTGTCTCAGTAGTTCTACCGTTTGAACTTTTGTTTTAGGTCCGTCTAAAAATACAAGGCTTACATGACCCAATTCAGGTGCCGATATACGCTTGCTTTCCTCTCCAGGTGGACAGTTTGCCTTGAAGCTCAATATGTTATTGCGTGTCTGATTGGGTTTCAACTTAATATTTGAGGCAGCAGAAATCAAGGCTGATGTTACATCGATTTAATTGTACAACATCTTAAAATGGGTTGTTGCTGTACCAGTTTGCCTCTGGGTGCCTGGGTGCCTGTCGGGCTGGTGTCTGCAAAACCAGAAACAGCCTCAGTGACAGCAAGTACCGCCCGCCTGTAGCGCAGCGCAGGCGTGCGCCGCACCGAGACGCTGCCTGCGCTCCTCCTGCGTTCGAGTAAAACCTTGTCTTTTGGTTTTTGAAGGACAGGCGACTTCTTTTCCTCCTGAGCATTCTAGATGGCTGCTGTTTAAATTAAAAGATATTAACTAACACAATTGTGTGAGTCTGCACCCGGCGCACACACGTTTGGCCTCGCTGCCAAAAGAGCCAAGAGATGCTGTTACATTTAAAGAATGCGCTTTGCTGGAGAGCGCTGTGCCCTGAATCTCCTTTAAACGCCTTTTCCTTGCAGGAATGTGTTTGCAAGCCTTTGTCGAAGCTTTCTTCTGCCTGGCTCAGAAAAAATACAAGTCCCTGCTGCTTCACGAGCAAGTGGCGTCGCTGATCGACTTCTGTGAGTACCAGCTGGCTGCCCGGGATGAAAAGCGCCTGGTCTGTGGCCGCGGGGTCGTGGAGCGCCGGAGCGCGGTCGTTCCCTGTCAGACGGACGGACTTCACCTTGCGCCAGCCTCACATACACACCCCTCCTGAGTCACACGGCCAGTAAATTCGTGGATTATACAAATCATCGCTATCAACGGTGCTGATACACCAGGACCAAACTGAGAATTAATCCCCCGGCACGTACGTGTGCTGCAGGAGGAGAGACGGACTTGAATTCCTTCACCTGACAGTCATAATTATTTATTTCAGCTTTTTTTAATTTACTCTCTGCATAAAATCTACTGCAAGCTCCCATTCTCCAGTAGTGATCCTGGCAATGGCTGTTTATCACCTCTCTGTTGGACCTGCAGAGCACCGCACGTGGCAAACCGTGCTGTCGTCCTGAGTGTGTGGAAAAGCACCTGCGGGGTGACAGCCAGCACCGCGGGGTTGCTTGCACTGATCGAGAGGCACGCTCGTGTCAAAGGAGGTGCGTTGTTTGTATGCACTGGACGTATCGTGGAAACCCAGTCAGGAGCTGCCGTCCCAAATGCCGGTTGTGGACTTTGGAAAACTGAAACCTGGAATTATGTTTGTGGGCAGACTTCAGGCTTCGACCCTCTTCTTTTGGTGGCTTGGCCTGTAGGTGGTGGAATCAGTACAGATTTGGTCATTGTCTATGTACTTTTATTTTAAAGACAGTCTTAAACACTGAAATCACATTTTGGCTTCTACTTCTTTGCACATGTCTTTGCCATGACAAGTACTGTTAATTTTGTAAAGAAAGACTAAAGATGTTTATCCTTTTGCTTCCACAGAGAACCAATACGCTCACACTTACAGAAAAAATTTACTTCAGTAAGTCAGATTTGGTGAGTGAAGTGGAGGTTTTGTCTTCAGGTACTAAGCACTGCTTCTGCAAAAGCAAAGAGTTCCTTTCAATTCCAGTGAAACCAGTCCTGTAACTGACTTTGGGCTGAACTGATTTATTCCAGGTTTGCTTATTTTTTGCCTTTTGCATGTTTGTTACCCTGGTTGGACCTGAAGTAACATCTAGAGCAGATTTTTTTTTTTTGTCTTTGCACCACTTCTTTGTTTTTTTTCCCTTAAATAAGAGTATAACTCTGTACAAATTAGATACATATTATTTAACAGGCCATTCTGTCAAGAATGCTGGGCTGTACCGCTGGAGTTGTACAGAGTAGTCTTATTTTTCGAGAAGCACACCGTGACTCCCAGAAGCACACTGTTCTTGGGGTTGGGGCTAAGCAGGACATGAGGCTGGCTGAAAGGACGGGAGGAGCTTGGAACTTCGGGGCTGTTCAGTCAAAGTCTTTTCGGTCTCATATTTTATTACAATAACGCATGGCTACATCCGAGTCTGCTTTCTCTCCTTTGTTCTGTTCTGTAACGGTAATGAGCCTGCTTTATGTTCCAGTGGTTTTCACGCTGTGGGAAATGGCAGAGCCGTGAGCAGCATCGGGGCAGTTACCTTGGGACGGGAGAAAATCGCCCGTGCTCGATGTCCGCATGCTCCCACGGCCGGGGTGTCGGAAACGTGGCCCTGGCAGCACGTTGTCAGGGCAGGGGGAGTCCGCCCGCTCGATGCCACGGACTAAACGTGCACACACGCTATGGAGTGAGTTTTTACTTCAGGAGAAGTGTTTTAGAGTTTCTTGTCCTGGCGTTAGTTGTGAGCAGCACGTGTTTTCCTCGCTGGCGATCGGCAGGATGGCAACACGATGCGGAAGGCGCGCTGAGCCCGCAGGAAGCCAGTGCCTGGCACGCGTTCGTGTGGGGCGCGGGCGTCCCTGCTGCTCTCTGGCTCCTCCGGGAACACCAGTAAGAGGAGCAGCAGATGATCTTTAGTTCAGTGGCTAGACTGTTTGATATTTTAGGTATCGTACATTGTAGACTAATGCCACTGCCCTCAGCCTTGTTGAAGTTTCGTAAAGATTATTGCGGGATGAAGATAAAATGCCAAACTCCAAGGTCTGGCATCTGTCAGAACAAATGAAGCTGAAAGGGTCATTTTTTTTTCACACTTTCATTGTAATATATTTGAAGACATTCGCAAGTTGAAAAATGGTTCCTTCCCGTTTTGTGACATCTGACATTTGTCTGCGATTGGCAGCGTGTTGCTAGAAAATAGCGTACAGTTGCTCTCGTCGTGTGATTGATGTCCTGTAAGGACAGACTTATGGAAGAGTCAGGTTTGAAATGCTACAACTGCGAGCGCCTTTCCATACAGCTTTGGAGCAGTACAATCTATGGCCTAAAATATCCAGGTTTTGCTATTGTGTGAGTTACCCTGATAGCAGTGCAGTAAATTAACTATTCTGTATAATGAACACTGGTAAGATCTCTCTCGTTTGGAGATCTTTATATTCCCTTGATCTAATGCAGATGTTTATAGCCTGTGCATACACAGGCTGGTGCAGTCACCCTGTTGATCTCCCACTTCGAATATGAAGTATGTATTTATATAATTGGAAACTGAATGCCATATTATTCTCAGGGGGAGGAGGGGGATAAAACACAAGTGTACTTCAAAGTCTTAACGACAAAGTCACATTTCTCTTCCCTGCCATCTAACGCAATTTCTTCTGCATACTATTTAGCATCCAAAGCAATTTGACAGAGCCTTTAAGTTACCAGCCTGCGCACGTGCAAAGAATGGACCAGACACGCTTTATTCAGAATATGAGTGCTAATGCACTGATAATCTGTTCATCCTGAGGTACCTTTCTAGCAGAAGAAACAACAGATGAAAGGGAGTAGGTGGTGGTTTTTTTAACAGTATTTTTCTACATATTCTTTTCAGAGAAAGAACACAGCACTCACTGTGCCATTTGACGTATGTGGTATGAACATTGCATATCAGTGAAATCTTTCTCGTTACCAGACACGCTGGGTCTCGTATTCCTCGCGGGGTCTAAATCAGAATAAAACACTTAAGGAAGATTTGAGGCAAGTCCAGCGTTTCAGGCCAGAGATTCCTGTTTGCTGCAGGCTTGTACCTAGCCTGAAAGTGCGCAGACTGGAGCCAGCCCTCCAGCCCCTCTCCCCCCGGCCCCACGGCCGTGGGCGCAGCGGTTTCCAGCAAATGGGCTGCCTTTCAGTTCACAGAGCAGAAATGAGCAATAAATTACTGCTTGCTCATATCCCCCGTGGGCTTCCCGGAGCATCCCCACGCAGGGACATCCCCATGGCCATCCCTGCCTGGGGACGTGAGCGGGGGCATCCTCTCTGCTGTGAGCTCCTCCCCAGCACTCAAAGTCAGGGCTGTCCTTACCATGGGCTTTGCTGATATTGTTCAATTGCTATTAAATGGACCCAAATCCAGTAGCGGTTTATAAATATTGCTAGGAAATCACATCGGTAGCAGGTCCTGGGTGGGTGATGCTGGGAGGCCGGGTGTCGGCGTGGGGGCGAAGGGGCTGGCTGGGCCGCTGCCCGCAGCGGCTGGGTGGGCGTGCGGCCGGGGGGTGCGGGGCCCGCGGGATCACAGCCGCTGGAGGAGCGAGTTATCGTTAGTGAAACGAGCTGAGCTTTAGCAAAGTGATACTTTTATTTTTTTTCCTCCCCTCTGCTCACCCGTTGCCCTCTGTGTTTTAATCAAAGGACTTCACTTCGTCTATTTTTCTTGAAACCCTTGTTACCACAGCTTTTGATTTCTGTGGTTTTTTCCCCCTCTGCTTTTCCATTTTATTTTCCTGCTTTTCCCTCCCTTGTTGTCGTGATGAAGGAGGGGAGACGTGAACTCTCCCACCTTCCCTCTCCCAACCCTGCTGTTTTGGTATTGCCAAGCGGTTGGATTGTTGAACTCTGTGGTTCTTGCTGACGTTACCAGCTTTGGAGAGGTTTGCTTTGCGGGGAGGCTTTGTCCGAAGACCCGGGAGCTCCCCGGGCAGCCCTGGCCGGGCAATCTGGTAGCTCTGCGCGTTCCGTGCCCGTCTCCCTGGCGTGCCCGGGCACCTCACAGAATCCCAGCATGGTCAGGGTTGGAAGGGACCTCTGTGGGTCACCCAGCCCAACCCCCTGCCCAAGCAGGGTCACCCAGAGCAGGCTGCACA
>Ga0065711_1049553_pt1 | contig 11244 bp, 8 predicted proteins | sample Hoacrofraction12_FD_59098 | JGI IMG/M metagenome (GOLD analysis project Ga0065711, IMG submission 59098) | Hoatzin crop microbial communities from Cojedes, Venezuela - Epithelial fraction 12 v2 (version 2) | ecosystem: Host-associated > Birds > Digestive system > Esophagus > Crop | place... | reverse complement strand
TTCCTTCCTTCCTTCCTTCCTTCCTTCCTTCCTTCCTTCCTTCCTTCCTTCCCTCTCTACTCACTCCCTTCCTCTCATCCCCTTTTTGTCCTTCTGTTCCTGCACTATGCCAGTTTTTGAGCAATGCAAGTTGCTTCTCAGTCATGCACTGAAGTGCAACCAGTTCAGAGCTGGAATAGATCATTATTTTGGTGCAGCCTGTTCCAGAGAGCATAAGGGGAAGGAAAATGTCAAGCAGAGAAACAATAAAAGGAAACAAAATTCAAGGCTATGGAAAAATTTCTGAGAGTAGAAAGAACTGAAATGAACCCTAAGATTTTTCTATGAAGAGGTACAGAAAGTCACTGGTATGATTCTACGTCAGTTAGATATAGTCCTGTCTTACACACGGTTAGACAGTGAATAATAACAAATAATCCATATCAGAATTAAAACCTAAATCCTTAGACCTTTTCTTATAGGTAAAGTGCATTGCAAAGAATGGTAGTGGTATGACAGCAAAGTCTATTTGCAGACTGCCCAGTTGGCTCTATAGGCACCTGCCTGTCAGTGACACTTTCACAGTGAGAACATAAATTACTAGCTAAGATGTGCTGCACTAGGTACAATGTATTTCACTTTGGAGCACAGTGTCTGACATTTCTATATGTGGCAAAATATCAGTTATCGCCCTTCTCAATGCTTTTGTGTTTGGGGAGAAATGTTAGCGTGTGGTCAGGGTGTAAGCAGGGAAGATCCTCCCACTCGGTAATCTTGACTATGAGTCTGAGATATAGATACCTCATTGTACAGGCACATTTCTTCTCCGACTGTGTTTGAGCTGAGGACAGTGCAATGGGGCACCCATGGCAGTGGCAGCGGCAGCATCAGAAAACAGGTTTTGCCTCCCTATAAGCAAAGCAAAGCCTTGGGGTTTATGACTAGAGGAAAATGACAGAGCTATTTATAATTCTGGGGCTCCCACTTTCTTCTTGGTGCTGTGGAAGGAAAGCTAAAACCTTTGTGGAATTTCACATGGGCTTTGCTGCTATTCGTAGTCTTTCTGTTGGAATTAAAAGTGAGGTCATTAAAATTTCATGATGCACTTCCAAGAAAAATGTTCTCTGTTTAGTAAAATAATTAAAAGCCCTCATGGTCTCTGCAGTAAGTGGCTATGGAGGGATGAATGAGAGCACGGTAGAGGCAACATGCTTGCTTTAATCAGGATTACATCAAGCATGTGGGATCCGTGCAGGAGGACTGCTAAAAATCTATCATTCAATAGAGCCGCACCATTTCCAGACCCTTGGGGAGAGCGCAGTGCTACTTTGCATTTCAGACACACTGTGGTTGGGTCAGACCAGAGTAAATCTAAACCATATCCCTCCCTAGGGTGCTTATATCATTCTAAATAAATAAAAACTTCCCACAACAGAGTATAATACATCAGAAAACCTCCCCTCTGTCAGACTTCAAGGTATTTCTGTCAGCCTCTGTGCTATTTTAAGCTCCTATATAGGTGGCAAATGCTCAGCTTGGCACTGAATCTCAGTGACACGAATGCAGCATTTCAGCATCAAACGCTGGTGAAAGGGAGGGCAAGGGAGCTACAGCACTCTTTCTTCAGTATAGAGAAAGAAAGGATGTATCTTTAGAATCTTTAGCCATCCACCCCTACAGCCCTCTCTGCTCCTTCAAATGCAGACAGGCTACTCTGGGTATAAGATTCTTTGTGGTGGGCACTAAAAGTTGTGCTGATGTCTTCTAGGAGACTCAAGATAGCAACAGGTGCCACCACTGTGAGTAACAACTCAGAAAGGTCTAAAAATGCATGAAACTGAAAGAAGAGGTTTGTCATCCAACACAAAAGCTCCCAGTAGCTCCTGGAAACGGTGTTGAGGCTATCTACATTATACCCTGGCCAACTGCGATATTCAGCTGCCTGCTGCCTGACTTTGCCTGTTGCTATATTCAAATTAAAGTCAGACAGTATGTTCCCAAGCTTCTGCATCTCACTGCAGTCATTCACCACAAAAGCTATTTCCCCACGAGCTGCTTCCAAAGGTTCCATGGATGCTACGGCTACATATATATATATGCACAATGAATTTCTCATGCAAAAGCCTTAAAACAGGAGTGAGGAGAAGAGAAATGCAGAAGGAGCCGAATTCCCAACACACCTTGTTGGAAGAACAATTGCTTCTGAAAACTCATCAGAAGCTACTGTTAGAGGCATTTAGCTTGTTTAACTTGCAGAAAATCTACACCTTCTTTCTGCAGGATGGAAAATATTCTGTCTTTTTGTAAGCATGACCTACTTGGTTTATCAACAGGACATAAACATGCAAAGATCTTTGTTTCTGATCCATCAATTGCTCTAAAGCAATCTAACGCTTTAATTTTGGTTCCACACATGAGCAGTCACATTAAAGTCTTCATAAAGTAAAATGAATCCGTAAGTGCAGTAGTGCTCAAAACTGCCACAACCGGGCCCAGGAAGGTGATGTTTCAGATTCCAGATAACAGGTTGGGAAACGTTTCGGTGTGTGTTTTCCTGTGTGGTGGCATCTTTCTATTAATTATTTTGGGTGCCAAGACATGTTCTTTTCTCTGCTTTCCACAGTAAACTTTGCAAGGTTTACATTTCCTGAGGTGTTTTTTTCTAGCCATGTTCTCCTGTCACAGCCTACAATTTTTGTTTTGAGCTTAGTAGCGAAATGCACAGTAATTGGACTGCAGCAGCATATGACGAAGATTTTAGGTCTGCTTCACCTCCCTGTCACCAAGCCCTCTGCATGACCTGGCTTCCACAATCTCTGCCTTCCACCCTGCTACCAGCTCTTGTGGGATGTAAATTCCCTGGCTCTCATCAGGAGGGTCTAAAAAGAATTACCTATTCCAGTCATTGCTGGAAACTGTGGGTAAAATATGGCCTATACAATGACAGAAGTATTACTCTTGAAGCACGCTCCGCAGACAGACTTGGGGAGGGGATTTTCCTCACAGATTTTATAGCAAAGTCTATGGTATTTATTGTGTGGATCTTTGTGAGCAGTTTGACTGAAAGGGGTGGACATTTTCCAGGAAGTACATTGGTATAATATATGGAGCACTTATTTGGCACTAGCTGTTGAGAACTTTAAATTAGGCAACTATTCTCCATGCTGCCCCTGGCTATGTCCCCACTACTGGCATAAGATACAATAGCAAAATGCCATCTCTCTTAGCTACAGAGGAGAGTTTGTTGCTTGCATGCAGAGGAGGAGAATTCAATAGCTTTGGATGGAAATTTGCTTCTCCTTTTTTTCAGTAGTGCCACTTTTAATGGCCTTGTATTTCCTCAAATAAATGAAGTCGTAAGGCTCATTTCTAACCTCAAAAATAAATTTGCATTTTTCAAAACTTAGTTCTAAAGTAGGAATTTTACAATTTCACAGAAATACCCCATTCATCTTGATAGTCTACTATCTGTGACCCAGGGTAACTGCTTTACTGCCTCCTCTGATGCATCTCAGGAGCAGGCAGTATGTCTTTATTGTACCTGGGAGATTCCCATGATGATACTCTGAGCCACAGAGCCGTGCGTGCATTAGCCATGCTTACATTCTGGGTGAGCAACTAGAAAGAGAAGGATTTTAGATGATTACTAGGTATACGATTCTGTGTATACAGTTCTAGAGAACTGATAAATATCCAAAGATTTTACAATTATCAGCTAATTTTCTGAAACACAAGCAGGTATCTTTATTCACGTGGTTTCTCTGAACAATTTCCTCTACATAAGACCCTTTACTGGCCATATTAGACCTCTTTCTCTTATAGTGAATTCAGAAAATTTGGTCTTTCTGGACATACTGTTACTGTAGGCTGTCTGCTGACAAAGTAAAAATTTTGAAGTCAGTGATTTAAAAGCCCACAAACATTTGCTATAGTTATGCCTTACTTCTAGCCATTCTCCTTCTTTCACTGCCTGATTCTCCTGACAGCCCTCTTGTACTTCTGCAGTCAATACTCTTTTATGTAGATCAGAATACAGTATTCATAAATTACTCCAGAACAGCTCAATTTCTGTATGTGTTTTTCTGCCTGATGCAGCCAAAAGCTTTAAGATATGTTCAGGATTGCCGTTCATGGCAGGAGCCTGGCTTATTATTCAGCCAACACACTCTAGCCACAAGGTTTTATTTCAGTCACTATTCCTAATCAGTGCAGTCTGAAATATTTTAAGAAATCTAAACTCATTAGAGACACCAGTACCATCCATATTTGCTATTTGCAAGTGCTTTTTAAAATTATCTTTAGCACAGGTATTTGGTTTGCTTTTGGTATAAAACCCATTTTCTCTTTCCACCAAGCATAATCGTGTGGGGAAGAAAATAACAGAATCATAGAATGAATCACAGAATGCTTGGTATTGGAAGAGACCTGTAGAGGTCATCTAGCCCAACTCCCCAGCAGTGAGCAGGGGAGCAGGGAGCAGGAAATATGTTCCCTAATCATAATTTGTTACTCCTTTTAATTGTTAGTCACACTTTTTCTAGCTTTTTAAGAAGTATCCCAACAGGTAGAGTCAATGAGGCACTGATATAATGTAGTATTGTGGTAGGTTAACCTTGGCTGGAGGCCAGGTTCCCACCGAAGCCGCTCTATCACTCATCCTCGTCAGCTGGACAGGGGAGAGAAAATACAATGAAAAGCTCGTGGGTCAAGACAGGGACAGATCACTCACCAGTTACTGTCACTGGCAAAATAGACTCGACTTTGGGAAATTAGTTTAATTTATTGCCAATCAAATCAGAGTAGGGTAATGAGAAACAAAAATAAAATCTTAAAAACACCTTCTCCCCACTCCTCCCCTCTTCCCTGGCTTGACTTCACTCCCGATTTTTCTCTACCTCCTCCCCCCAAGCGGCACAGGGGAACTGGGAATGGGGGTTACGGTCAGTTCATCACACGTTATCTCTGCTACTCCTTCCTCCTCAGGGGGAGGACTCCTCACACTCTGCTCCTGCCCCAGCGGGGGTCCCTCCCATGGGGTCACAAGCTCTGCCAGCAAACCTGCTCCAGCATGGGCTCCTCTCCCCATGAGTCCACAGGTCCTGCCAGGAGCATGCTCCAGCTCGGCCTCAGCCAGCAGCTGGTCCGTCTTGGAGCATGATCTTCCCACAGGGTCACAACCTCCTTTGGGCGCATCCACCTTCTCCAACGGGGTGTCCTCCACAGGCTGCAGATGGATATCTGCTCCACCGTGGACCTCCATGGAGGCTTTGGTTCTGTCAGACACAGGGGAAGCTTCTAGCAGCTTCTCACAGAAGCCACCCCTGTAGCCTCCCACTACAAAAACTTTGCCACCCAAACCCAGTACAAGTGCCCATCTCAATGTGTGAGTAATGAACAAAGTGAACACTATGCAAAGACACCAGGGGTTTTTACATAAATAAGTTGATGAATATTTGTAGAAACAGTGTTGATTGATTAGCAAAAATCAGCCTAATTTGCTAGGTTTTACCAGTACACAAGGGCTACATTAACTGGGGAAATTGTTTGCAAAATTTCTTACTGCCTGAGTTCTTTTTCTCACACTCTGACTTAAAACAGGTTTATGTTTTAAGAGGCCTGTGCTGGAAACCAAATTGCCTCAGGTTCTTTACAGAAAATACAAAAGGCTGATGTAAAATCTGTGTCAAATTTATCACCTTTTGGCTCTCCAGCTCAATCGGTAAGGCACATCAAAAAAACTTAGTGCCAAAACATTTTGTAATTGCTAGTGACTCCGAAATAAAAAGTGCATAGAGGCTGATAATTCTTTCTTCTCTGACCTTTAAAACTTTCATATTTGTCTTCATTTCATCTCAGAAAACCAGTAAACATCTGGAGCGTTGTCAAAACATGACTTGTGCTGAAATGTCTTTTTTTAGATCAAAGAAGTCAGATTCATAGATTTAAAACAATGTTTTCTTCTCTTTCTGTGCCCAGTTTGACCTCAAAATCTTCCCACTGAACACTTTTCAAATTAAGTCTCTGTACAAAAGTACTTGAAACAGCAAAAAGTACTTTGTCAGAAATGTTCTAGGTGTTTACCATAACACCTGTGTAAAAGGAATAACGTCCTGTAGTTTGTAGGTGAGACAGACACCATGATGTATCCATGTTTAAGAGATGAAAGTGAAAATTCAGAAGTCTGTCATTTTTCTTTCTATAGTTTACCTTGGGATACACATTAATTGTGTTTTTAATACAGTCAATTTATTCACAGGAAAGATTACAGGAAGATAAGAAAATCTCTCTTTTGTCTTGTGTTATCTGTACCTCCCTCTTCTTTGTGTCCATTGCTAATATATATGACAAATTACAACCTCCTCTTCCCCCCCTGCCCCACAAAATATCCCGCTACTTGAGAAATCCATTCACACCTGAACAGCAGGAGCTGTTTAAAGCATAGAATAAAACCATCTAAGTGATCTGAAGCTTTCAGAGTTCAAGATATATCTGGAGCATATATATTGTTTAAGAAGTTTGCTAAGGCACTATGGAGAAGAATAAAAATTTTGCTTCATTTTCCTTCAGAATATAGATCATAATGAATGCTGCCATTCTTTAAAGACAAACAAAAAAGGAATTACATGAAAGTAAAGTAAGTGTGCAGTCAGAGTTGAATAGTTCACTGATCAGGATGTTAGAGAAATCTATGTGCACATAAACTTGACAGCTGGATTGGGGGATATCATTGGCACACAACTCCCTGCATTTCAGATACTATGTAGCCATAGCGTCATCTCACCCACTTGAACAGCGTAATTACATGGATACATCACTGCCACTCAAGTGAAGGAACATTACTGATCCACATAATTTCTGCCCTTCATTACTTGTTCTTAACCTAGGTCATTGAAGTGGTGTGATTACAGAATATTATGGTTCTAGACTGACCTGCAGTGGCTCTTATAAATTACTGGTCTGATTTTCTTAAGTTGATGGTTTGCTTTTTTTTTATGAATTCTATTTCCAACCTTATTTTATTTCAAATGATTGGTTTTGTCTAATTTTATCATCATGGCAAGCATTGTAGCTGATTACGGAGACATAGAGTATCTAAAACACAAAGAAAATAACACCATTAAAAAAGAACTACTTTCCCTTTGATCAGCAACCCACAGAAACCTGCTGACTTCTTTCAGACGTTATAGCTCTTTTAATTAACTTACTACTGGCTTTGCCATTATACAGAACTAAACCACTGCAAGAATGTTAAGGCGATAATAAACATCTCATTTAAATCCACTAAAGAGAGAAAAAAAGTCATTTACAGCAAGATCTCTGTCCTTAGTTTACCCTTTTGTGTCAAACATTTGGAGAACATTTGGGAACTGACACAGTTTTTCTTAGGACAGAAAGGAGTCCCTCTGGAGGAAGCAGGCTTACTTATTGAGTGAGATGAGAAATATCAGTTCTTTGCTGCCTAAAATCTGCCTAAAAAGCTGGGATCAGGATCAGGATCAGTTTGCAAGATTTCTTGCTTTTTCATTCCCTTCTTTTAGAAAATTCAAACTCCAGTTTTAGAAATGTATCAACATTTTATGTTTTTGATTAATATCTCAGGTTTTTCAGCATTTAATCCTTGATGCACTGATGACCTTTAATTTATGGATTTTCAAACAGGAAGAAAATTTGAGTCAACTAAATTCCTTCTGACTTAAAATATGGTATTATCTCTATCTATAATATTGAGGAAAGAATGGTCTATTTTCTCTCACCACACAAGTTTGTTTTTTAGCTTTTGGCAAAGAAGGGAGGAGTTTAGAGAGGGCTTCGGAAAGAACACTGAAAAAAAGTCATTTGAGAGATGACTTAATCAAGCGTGGCAAGTACCTTCAGGAAGAAGAGTTTGCTGGTGCTGTAGTGAGCATTCATCCACTGAACAACAGCAAGAGACTGAAACCATTTGAGTTCTAAATGGAAAGAAACGGGAATTTCTGGCCATGGTTGTACCAAAACACAAATGGAGGTGATAGAATCCAGGTTGCCTAATATCTATAAAATAAGTATAGATACAGTTTCTAAAGGATGCTCTAACTTCCTCAGATTTTGTGGCAGTGATGCAGGCAAGTAGATAATAAGAAGAGCCATTCACATTGTGACAACACCTCCTACCACAGGACTGTCACTCCAATTCATTTTTTCATCTCACATGATAATATTTCAATTTAAACTGCAGACTCAGAAAGAACTTGGTAATCAAATATGACCTTTAAAAACCATTAGATGTTTTTTCCTTTTATAAATATTCTGATTTCTCAACAGAATTTCTGTGCCTTGGCAGGCTAAATTAAGCTTAATATTCTGTCCTTAAACACTGATTTGTAATGAGGAAGTCCTACAGAGTTCACTGAGACTTAGCTGCAGGTGCACACAGCAGCGTCCCTCCCAAGTCCCATCTTCCATTCAACCCAATCAAGCACCATTTCATTTCACACCCCTTCACTTTGGCTGGCTGGCCTGAACCTAGGAGCTTGGAAACACTCTGAATGCTCTCATTAGGGCATAGCCATTGCAATTAGAGAATAGAAAATTGCTCTACAGGTGCATGAGCAGGCTTACACAGTGTCTGCTGTGTAGAAGAAGATGGGGACTTCCTGAAAAAGAGGTGTTTTCCACTCAGGGACAAAGATCCTTTTGGCACTGATGCTGCTAGGTGGTGGCTACTGAGAGATGTCTCTTTGGCAGGCACTAGGCAATGCCCCTTTGGGAAAGCAGCGCAAGGGGTAAGGTGGCAGCTTAGGACACAGCATCTGTTACACAGCTCTTTGAAATCTTGAAATCCTTCAAGATTTTCTGTAAATCATTCCCTTGGTTATGAGTCATGCTAACCCACTCACGGGACAACAGCAATCCTGTACGATTTGGGACTGGTCTCATCTAACCAAAGAGGTTTCAATTTCAGATTGAAGTAATCCAAAGAGGTCTGAACAGGCATGCAACAAGATGTGCCGTGTAAATTCCAACAATGACTAAATTAGAGGTATTTGTGAGCTGTTTCTGGATATTCTGTGGACAGGAAGAAGAGCTAAATTAATCAAGTGCACTATTCATTACAAAATTACTTTTTCAGTATTAATCATGAAGCATTGTACAGAGATGAACTGTCTGCTCTTAAACCTTCTGGTCCTTAACACAAGCAGTTTTCCAGGAATGGGGCAGGGTGTTGCTTTACCCTCACCCCTCTACTACCACCCCCAGTAGTCTCATTGCAGAACCATTGTGCTTTCCAATGCTGTGTTAATAACCTTCACCGTTGCTGGCCTAAAAGTACCACTGTACTCAGACCTGTCATCTCTTCCATCTCACTTGCCATAGCTCCAAACTGCTTGCTGAGATGTAGTACAAATAAAGTTAATCCAAGCTCCATGAGACCTGGACTCCAGCTGGACACACTGGACTCCACTATTAAATTTATTTGGAGTTCCTTCCCTTGTTGCTTGCTGTTGTTTCAGAAGAGTGAAATTGTGATGTTGATGGTGATTATGGACTCTTGTCTGAACAGTGTGTTTTCCTGCTCAAATCTTAAAAGGAAACTATTTTCAAAATGTGATGAGGGTGCCATGATTGTTTCACTCCAGCAGCTTCACTGCATTGAAACAACGAAGAAACTGTCAAAATATGGTCTCAGAGTCCTGCTTGCTTGTATACATTCACTCACAAAGTGGAAGAGTTCAATGCACAAGAGAATAAAGGAACATGATTCACTGAGTGCCTTTGTGTGTCTGTAACCATTTACAATCATGAGAAAAAGAGAGGAAAAATAATAGATTCAATTCTGTGTGCGTTGTAGAAGTTTGGTATCATACTGGATGCCTGTGACTCTGGACTAATACATCAGCTTTCAAACCCAAGTACCAACTTGTGCTTCCAAACTATTATTGAATGAATTGGCTATCTTCCTCCTTTTCATTTCAACGGATCATTTGATCCACACAGAGAAGTTACAAACCCAAAAGTTTTTAGCTTATAAATTTGTTAGGAGGGAAAAGTTGTACATGTCCTATTTCTGTATAGGCAGCTTGATTTGTACCATACTCCAGTATGCTCCACTGATTCCAGTTGATAGTCCATTGGGTATGAAATAAACCAATAGAAAGCTGACATTTACTGTCCCCCTGTCTCTTCAGGGGCAAATGGGGCATCCTAAATATCCCTGAAGACCCAGTAATGCATTAAAAGGCCATTCATCACGGACATGAAATCACTGAAGGCTTTACACGGAAGACTTTAGCACTGTAGAGATTGTCTCTGCCATATGTACTTCTTACTCTTAATGATAAAAAAAGAGCACTGGAAAAACTGTGGCTTTTACGTGAGGAGAACAAGAGCAGAAAGGAGGAACACTAGTTGTTTGGTCTTAATGGCCCAGCCATGTGGGATCGTGGGAGTGGATTCCAGAGTTGGGACTGGTTTGGCACCCTGAGAATAACAGAAATATTCACTGGCTGTTAAGACAGATTAAAAGGGGAGAGGAACAAAAAGAGCCTTTACTGAGAAGATGCAACCAACAACAGGGAAACCATTTCTATACACCTTGTTATTTAGAGCTTTGCATCCAGGTTGCTTCTGGCAACTACAAAATACATAAAAAAATTAATAACAGTTCATTGCCACCAGCTGCTCACAAGAAACAGATGCAATTGCAGACCCATTTAGTCAGCGTTTCTTCCTTCCCAGTTGTACCTCGTCTTGAGCAGGGGATATTCGAATAATGAATCGTGTATTGAACTACGAAGGTAAGACAGGTATAAATCATGTACTCTCCTTAACTACTGCATTTTACTAAGAAGTAATTTCACAATTAAGCACAGCAGATTTAGGAGAAGGACATTTGTGAGGAAAATTCAGCTTTGGCTTCATTCAGTTGGGATATTTCTTCTCAGTAACCTCCAGTGTGAGGAAATGCTTGTGTGCACAGGGAAGACAGTCCCTTGCCCTGCCATGAAATGACTGCACTGGCATTCCACTTTTGGGATACTCCTAGATTTTTTTACCTTCCTAAAGCTTTCATTTTCTCTTTACAGTGGAGAGACAATAACACACACATACCTGGGACACCTCTGCCAAGGCTTCTCTCATTTGAAATTTTGTGGATTGCCTTGCCTGAAACATATTAGGTTAGGGATGTTGCTAAGAAACTCCCTGGTCTGGTGCGGCCTACTGATTACTACCCCCTCTTGGTAATGCAGGTTGGCGGGGACGAGATAGCAGAAAGAAGTCCCAAGG
>Ga0065711_1049551_pt1 | contig 11244 bp, 7 predicted proteins | sample Hoacrofraction12_FD_59098 | JGI IMG/M metagenome (GOLD analysis project Ga0065711, IMG submission 59098) | Hoatzin crop microbial communities from Cojedes, Venezuela - Epithelial fraction 12 v2 (version 2) | ecosystem: Host-associated > Birds > Digestive system > Esophagus > Crop | place... | reverse complement strand
TAGAGGTCATCTAGTCCAACCCCCCCGCAGCGAGCAGGGACACCACTAACTAGATCAGGTTGCTCAGAGCCCTGTCCAACCTGGTCTTGAATGTTTCCAGGGATGGGGCCTCCACTACCTCTCTGGGCAAAGCTCCAGACAAAAAGCACACTGTGCCTGCAGAAACCAGAACCAGTTAAAAGATGTAAAGTATTTCAGATTAGGATTTACCTGAATTTTGATGTCTGAAGACTCCAAACACCTTAGTATTTTAGAAAATGTGTTTTATTCCATTTAAGAAGCACGGCTCCCGTATTCCAACATGAGATCCTTCCTACGGCACCCGACGCCACCCACCATCACCTCCCGCCTCGACTCAAAATGGCCCTGGACAGGCTTTTGCCCGCGGCGGGGGGCGCTGGGGAGAGCCCGCGCCACGCCACCTTCGGGGAACGACGGCACTCAGCCGTCGGAGAAACTAGGAGCGGCTCGGAATTGCTTATTCTGAGGCGAAAACCACACTCTCTTCTTCCCCAGGCCCTCTTCGAGGGCACTTGAAACGCTGCCGCTGCCCTCTGCCCCCTTTCTGTGTGCTGTTCCTGCGCTCTCCCTGGTTTTCCTGCCGGCCCGGCCCGGCTCTTCCTGCGCCGCGTTACCCTTCCCCTCGCCTTCCCTCTCGCCATGTTTTGTCTGGGTTTGTTGCCGGGGCTGGGCGGCGGCCGCCTCTGCAGCCGGGCCAGGCGGTCGGCGCCGCGCGTCCCACAGGGCCGGCAGGCCCACGGGGAGGGGACCTCCGAGTCCACCTGGCTCGGCAGCGGAGGAACAACAACAACAAAGAACCCCAAACCCCACAAAAAAAAACCAACAACCTGAAAAGCACTTTTATCTTTGTAATGTGTAAAGGAACGAAAAGCGCGCGCGGTAAAGGTCCCGCAGCAAAGCGGGGGCGGATGCTGCTGCCTGCCGGCGGGCGGGCCGCTACAGCTTCTAGCCTGCAGCCCCGCCCCTCGCCTCATAACCCCCCGCTGGCGTTCGCAGTGTTGAAAGGTTAAACCAGCGTCTTAGCATGAGGTGCTGGTCGCCCCCGTGAACGGTGGGTTAATGGGTGTTAAATCTGAAACTTAAAGGTGACAATTTAAGCGCAGCAGCCGTAAAGTAGGCCAGGGCTTCACAGAGTGTTTTTGTTGGGAAGCACTTAAACACTACTATTTAATTCTGATTATTTCACCAGGAGCACCAAATCGCTGACCTTAAAAGCAGTCAGAGCCTCTAACGCGCGGTGAGGAAAGCGCCGGGCTTGAGCGGACAGGCGCGTCCTCGGCAGAGGCCGGGGCCGTCACAGCTCCCTGAGGGACCGCCTGGCCGCGCCGCGGGGGCAGCAGGGCGTGTGCCCTCCGGCTCCGCCTGGCAGCTTCTCTCAGTGCAAACAAGCAACCCCGGGTAAGCTTTGGGGGCAATGTAAAGGCAACTAGAAGTTGGTTTTTGTTTTGTTTTTTTTTTTGGTAGAAGTGCATTGCAGGTCTTAGATTGTTTATGAAAGGATTTTTGTTGAAGTCTCTATTTTTATTTGTACTTAGCTGAAGCAGCGCTGACTGCAGCTGGCTGTACGAGGCACTATGGCCAAGGGCCTGCCAGTGAGAGTCCTCCTGTCCTGCTACACTGTGGGTGTAGCTCAGCATGGGCACTGCCGGGAGGGAGGCTGGAGCTAAGAAAAGGCGAGTGCAGGGCAGTTAGGAGGGAAACCTGCACCTCTGAGTCAGAAAGGAGGGAGAGGAGGTAGGGCTGAGGCCCAACACAGGGAAGCTGGGTGAGATGGGGCAGTGTTCCTTGGGTGTTGTGTCCAAGAGGAAGGAGGACCTTGGGTCTAGCTTGATTTCTCCCCTTGCAGTATTGGGGGCTGTAGTGTTTGTGTGGGAATGGTGTAAACCTGCAGTAGTTGTGGTGTGTTTGTGTGCTCATGTAAGTATGTGTGACTGCAACATACTTCCCCTGCTGAAGTGCGGTGAGAGTGTATCATGCTATGCAACATTAAAACCCTGACTAACAAAGTCCTGGTAGCTGGAGTTTAATTACAAAATTCGGGAGCACAAGTTCAAAAGCTGTGGCACGGATCTTCGATAAAGTCTGTACTTCAGTCTTGCCTTTACTGTAGTCCTCCAAACTTAGCAGAGTATTGTCTATTATCCACCTGTGGGCAGCCTTTCAGGAGCAGAGTAGTAAAGACACAAGGTACGGAACAGGTTGGTACCACCTCAGCTTGACACCTTGGGAATTACAAAACAAATTCATGCTTATTCAGGCAGGTGACCCAGCTTTCTCACACAGGTTATCAAGCAGCCTTCACACCAGCCTCTGTTGATTGTGTGTGCATTTGTGCGGGTACTTTGTTGATAAAATAACCAGAGTTTTGATTTTTCTTACTGAAGAAGTTTCCTCCAGACTTGTTCATTTCATCAAAACGTTTATTTGCAGGGATAGAAGGGACTGCAGACAAACAAATTTGCTTAGGAGAAAGCGTAAGTATTGCTGGAGACATTGCTTTTTGCCCTGTTTGACTGTGTTACTGCACGGAATGAGGTTAGTACAGCTCTAAACCACACTTCAGAGAAAAGTGAAAAAAATAACAAAGCATTTTTAGCTGTGTTTAAAGCCAGTTTGATGTGTCACTTGCAGCCTTAGCCCTGTGTGTGGCCTCTACTCTCTGTTAAGCGAAATCAACCTAATAAACCTTCTCCTTTCCTTCTAAATGAATGTCAGTGTTATAATGAGTCAGCAAAGAAACAATATTAACCACAAAATAATGGCAGTCTAACCACCAGCATGAGTTCTCCCCCTGTCCATCAATCAACTGCAATGCCTTAACTGTGTTTCCTCATTGTGATCACAATCTGGCAGTAATTTAATGAAACTGAAAGTGGTGGAGTTCCCACAAATCAGAAGTAGGATTTTCACTGATACAATTGCATGCATTAGACCTCCTATTCAGAGCCAAGGAACCGAAAAAAACTTGTAATCTCTGAGCATTACATGGGTACGACAAGCACATCCATGTCTGCCTCGGTTTTGGAGATAGTACAATGATGGCTTTAACATGTTCAGAGTTTTGATAACATAACGAATGAAGCCTGTGACATTTTATGTCTGATACATACTTTGCATTGAATTTAAAAAGCTTGCAAAACCTGCCAGATTCAGGTGACACTGTAATCCCTCTAATTTGTTGTACTGTAGAAGTGGGAAGGATGTCAAAATATGAACTACTTACATGAAGGCAGAAACAAACATGCCTTATGTTTCTGCTTGGTTCTGTCCCAGGGTAGCTGTCTGCTGGGCTGGCTTGGATTTGTGACTGTGACCCTCTGGCACGTGGCAAAAAAGGTTGGTAATGCTCTGCTGTTAGCCCTGCTGTTAGACATGGCATTTTAGACAAAGTTGGAGGTGGTGGAAGACTCAGACAAGTCCTGTGATTTGAATAAAGTTTTGGTCTAACAGAGATGGGCACGAACATAATTCATGAGGCATTCATGAACAGATTTCCCATGTTGTCAAAATGATACTCAGGTCGTATGTTACTGCTGTGTCCATTACAAAGAAATGTCAGGCCTGTTTGACTAGTGGTTGAGGGACAGCAGTTTCTGTTGCTGATGATACATGAGAGGAGAATGTGAACGCAGTCATTTGCCTTTGACTCCTGGTTCTGTGTGTATTTGCATTTGAGTTAAATGAGCGTGACCTTGAGAGTGATTTAGGAAAAAGGCTTGGACTTGTATCTGTCTTGATCCTACCCGTCTTTAAAATGCTGCCACAGTATCCTATGAATTTATTAGAATTTGGGAAAGTGAAGTTTGGAAGAGTGAGATGAAAAGCAAAGGAGACCAGAAGAACAGGCTGCCCTTCTTGTTTCTCTTTGTAGCTACACATTTCTGGAGGTTTGTGTTTGATTTTAATGTACCTTTCACATGGAAGGGTATGTCAAGTGCAGACACATCTCTGTGCTTTGACCTGGTTATCTGAGCCTGAAAGCTAGATAGCTGCGTAACCACAGGGCAGCTTAAGCTAATGTACCATATTTTGTGTGTCTTACTAGTCTCAGCAGTGCTAATGTGGCTAGCTGGTGTCTGGACTTGATCTGTCTTGCATCCCGCCAGCCCTAGATACCCGTAATTTATCTGCCCCTAGGCATGCAGATGTACCCAGAGCTGTGCTGATTGCAGAGACATTACTACAGTTCCGTTTGTGGTTGCTGTCTCTATTTCAACAGAGAGCTTTTATATTTAAAGTGCTGGGGAAGCTGAAATTACACTGTTTGCTTGTCCTCTCTGGAGAAGGATGAAAATTTGTGCTTTTTGTCTTGCTTAAGTTTTTGCTTTGTTGTGTTGTTTTGTTTTTTTTTAAGCAGGTTAGGCATCATTTCCCATTACTCCTTGTCCAGTGGTCTGTCACAGGATCTGCTGGTTGGTTTCCAAAAGGCAAGTTTGCTTAGTTTTGTTATTATGAAACAGTTAGTTAGCAATGGGACTATGAATAGAAAGCATCAGAAAGCAGTAAGGAGACTGCAGAGTTTTGCATAGACAATACTCATTTAATGCAGATCCCATGCTCAGATCAAATATGTTCCTGGCAAAAGGCGGTGGAAATTCTATCGAAGTTGTTAAAAGTTCAGCCCACTTATACCAGACCTGCATCTGACCCTCTCAGTGGTCACAGCCTAATATATTGCGGCTGGCTCTGGGTTAGACCCTGAACTCTTGCTGTCAATGAAATATTTACCATCAGTTTGCGTGGGAGTGGTGTTGGAACTGTGGTGAAAAATGAATGATTGTTGCACTTCTTAATTTTTCCTGTGCTGCTCCTTGCATGCTGGCTCAGTTGTTGCTCCCAGCATGAAAGGGAAATCCTGCAAAGTTGAGCATGCCTGTAAGTTTCAGAATGACAATATGAAATGTTTAGAAAAACCAAACTTCAGCCCCACCCTGCCAGGCACAGTTGAATGTTTATTTGAGCAAACCCAGAAAGTCTGCATCAGAATAAACTGTTTCATTCACTCATTCTGGAGAATCCAGAGTAGTGCAAAATGAGTGGATGGCATCTGTGCGAGTGTTTCCTTTGCTCTATGAAATGGAATTCATGTCATAGTCATAGAGGTATCTTGTGAAATAACGTTTGCTCCAATTTATGGTACAGAACATGCACTGCAAACTGTACTTTCTCTGAAAGTACTAGTACCTAACAATTAAGTCCTGAGCGAACTCAGCCTCTGCTAACTCAGTTAACTTGCACAAAATCAAAACTAGAAGAATGGGGGGGTTGGGGGGCTGCTGGGGAGCTGAAAGTTACAGGAGATCAGAAGAGAGTGCTGCTTGGTCAGGACAGGCTCTGAGGTGAGCGTTCCATGTTACCCACACAAGTAGAGTGCACCTCTCTGCAGAATTACAGGATTTAAATAGGCAAATTATTGTATTTTGCATATGAAACCGTGGTTTCTAATAAGGTCTGGGTGATCAGTACTATGATGTCCTTTTCCTTCTGTGTACTTTAAAAAAAACAAACAAAAAAAAGTGAGTCCAAGGTGGTCACAACTCACACCTTGGAGGCGATTAAATAGTTGACCTAATAGCAGTTAGAAGTGAAGTTGAAGGTTTTCCTGCGGGTCAAGGGCATCTGCACCCTCTTTCTGTGCCAGGTGGAATTCTTCAGTCTCAAGTCTTCACACATCCTGTGAATGATGGGAATATCCACTTAAATACTTTTTTTTTTCCTTTAATCTCCAAGAACATGCTAGCATCTTTGTTTGAAACTAAGATTTCAGACAAGATTAACAACTTCTGAGTCTACTGAATTTTTGCTTATTCTTAAACATAGGTGATTCCTGGAACTTAGCTACTATTTTTCTTTCACTGTTTTTGGAACCTGCCTCTGCCTTGCTTGATTCTGCCAGACATGGAAGGAGAAATGACAAAAGTCCCTAAGAAATGAGTGTTCCCATGGTGTTGTAACATGACTGGACATAGGGGAAATACTGCTCTGTGTTCCATGAAGGATCAGTCAAAGTGATATACAAACTTGTATTTTATTAAACTTGCAATATCACAAAAATCTTACTGTTACATAAAATCATGTAACAGAAAAAGATGACAGAAAAGTCATCTAATATATTGTTGTACCCTCAATCATAACGAGTATGCAAAGTCATCCTAGAAATATTTTTAATTTGTTTGTGAAAATCTTTGTGGGTGGAGACTTGCAAGTTCTTCAGGCCATCCGTCCTAGCACTTTGCCATTCTTACCACTAAAATCCCTAAAATTCTCTTTTTTGCAATTTAAGTCCATCACTTCTTATTCATTCTACTCTGCCTACAGAGGTTAGTCTTCTATTTGCACTTGCTGAAAATTCTTATATATTTAAAATCTGGAAGGCTGCCACGTGATTCTCTTAGTCTTTAGACTAACTGATCCCAATCATTCCTCAAAGATACTTTTTTTTCTTAGACTTCCAGTGAGTTTTTTTTTTTATTTTTTTCCCTCTGGACTCTCTTTAATTGGATAATATGTGTATGTGAGTGTCTATATAAGTGTTTTAAGAATAAACTAAAAGGTCTTACAGCTTTGAACAGATAATATTGTCCACACCAAATAACATCTATGTGAAGATAGTATATTACTAGTTTTAGAACTGTCTTTAAAAATTAGTGAGTATGACCCCTGTTAACAAACAGTAGTGATGAGAGTGTACAGAATTGTTCCAAACATTGCAGACTTTTTCATCAGCTTATTAAAGCTGTTATAAGCATCAATTCAGATGAATGAGAAATACTGGTAGCTTAATGGGGACAGTTTTCTAATATAAGCAGAAGAAATGTTCCTTGACTGCATTTGGGTTTGTGTACAGATGCTCTCTTAAAGGGTCACCTTGTTCTTCTTGGTACTTGCTACTGAAACACTAGCACAGCATTTCCTAAGTGAATCACCTCTCTTATTTGGTGTTTTGCTTGCAGTCTGTCACCTCTAAAGATTTCAGAGAACTTGTTCAGTCAGCTCAGTTTATGGCAACTTAACGAATGGAACTTTTCCTGTCTTCATTGTTCTATGCCCCAAAATCTGATTTTAAACTCCATTCATCTGTGACTGCTGAGGGCAATGGAATGTGTTTTCCTACGCGTGTGGTCTCTGCCTGCCCAACGCAGTCATTTCAGCTACCCTCATCTTTGTTACCGCCTCCCTGACATCTCAGTGTCCCTGTGGCAACCAGGTTAGGCAGAGGGCTCCTCCAGCATCCAGCAATAGTGAGAACCCTGGAAAACCCCACTGCTTCAGGGTCTTCCTGTTCCTCCCACCTTCACCACCTGCCTGTGCTCACCCCTCTGCTTCTAGTCTGTTCTGCTTCTCATTTTCCATTAGAAAGTGCTTGCTTTGTATGGCAGAAGAGAGCTGCCAGGCAAGGATGCTTACAGCATTGATTTGGGGGGAAAAATAGAAGGGAAGTGGAGAGGGGAAAAGGGTCCTTCCCTAAAAGTTCATATTCCCATGAGCCTTAAGCAGTTATCATTGGTCCTTGCCCATGTCAGTTGTATCCCTGGTTTATCCTCCCATGCCTCCCGAGTTCTGTCTAGATGCAGTGTTTAGTTTGACCTTACCTACATACCAACTGGACAATTTATACACCCAGACAAAAAGAACTGTTAATTATTGAGCCTGTGATTAGGTAATGTGTAATCAGGTAATAAGTGATTACTGGATGAATTAGTTCACTTCCAAGTTAATATCACTTACAGATCTTGGGTGTTTTGGTCATAGTGTTGCAAACAAACTGTCACCATGGCAGCAGTGACAGGGAGGAGCGAGAAGGCTCAACTTCCAGCCGTGCATCGGAGTGACCCAACAGAGCCGGGGCAGAGGCCATGCTGTGTCGTTGGGCCAGTCGGATGCTGGAGCTGAGGGAACCGTGTGCGAGCAGAAGTGTTTTGGGATACTTCGCAGTACACTGTGCCAACTTCCAGCTATATATATGAGAGGCAGTGGTGATCGCTTTGCCTTTAAACAAACTTCCAGACCCGTGACGAGGGAGTGGCAGTTCAGCCTGAGGGTGCTCGGGTCCGGGCTGCCGAGGGCTTCGCTGCCAATCGGGGCACAGCAGCGGCCCCCTAGCGGTGGCCTGCCTGGTGGGGCACGGCGAGCTGCCTTCAGCTGCCATATTTCACTTTCGTGGCTGGGTGCTTGCTGAACTAGTTGTTGGATACGGGAGTTTTTAAACTTTTCCTTCTCCTGATTCATGTAACCTAGTACTATTAATGCTATGGGCAAGGAATTAGGTAGACTTGGTCCATGACTTGGTCCTGTGTGATACTTTGGTAAAGAAAGCAGTGTGATACAAAATCAAATGTGTGCAGTGAAAGGATTTAAAAATAGTTGATAGGTCATAAAATGTCATTTGTCATAGGGGATGGTTGCAGACTTCTGTTCTTGGACTTACAGTATTTAACATTTCTGTTATTCAGACTATTCTGAACTAGTCAGGAAAAGAGGAGGATGTGAACAGAAGTGAGGATGCTGTTACGAGAAATTTGTTTGTAAAGGGAATAGAAAAGTTGAGACAATAGTTTTTATAAATGAGTTGTGGGGTTGTGACTTCAAATCTATTTCTAGTCAGAATATGCCACTGAATCTTATGGCATCTCATCAGAGACAATAATTGTCCCAGATTCCCAGCATTTTTATGGAGACTCTGTATATGGTACCTAGATGCAGTGGTAAACTGTTAAAAATGTATGTATCAGCTTTATGCCTCTGCTGATGATATTTCTCAGTATTGCTATGGGCTACTGTCTTCCTTGAAAACAAGTTATATTCCCACTGGAAACAGTGAGAAATAGTGAAGGGGGCAATTTGTAGTGAAATTGTCTGAAATTAAGTTTGTCAGCTTCATCTGCTGGGGAAAAAAAAAACCAACAAAACAGAACACACAAACCTTAAGCTATGTAGAAAAGTTACCAATTATGAACAAGTTGCTTTTAAATGTTACTTAGATTTACAAGTTCAATGAGATTTAACTACAGAGAAGGGTTCTTCAACTCTTATTAAAAACAGAGCAAAAATAGACTTTTGTAATGGATTGACTTCGATTAACTTCAATTAACCTGATCTCCAAATTAGTAAGGGTGTAGGAGGCTGATTAAGTGAAAAAAACCCCGTTGTTAACCTAATTACCGAACAAGCAGTCTTTTACATTGGAGGACAACCTATGCATAGAGAAAGATGCTAAAGGCGAATAATGAAGCAAAGCATTAAAGATGTCAGATCTGAATCGGTTTTGAGGAGAGCAAAATGTACTCAGGACAGATACACAGCAGTACAAAGTCCTATACACAATCTCCTTCCACCAGCACTCCAAATTCAAGGAATCATGTAACAATCGAAATCTTAGGAAACGAAAACAAAAAGGGTACACTAAACTGCTAGCCTGAGAGTTTCACACAGACTAGCAATTATGCTAGGCTTGCTGTGTGGTTCTGAACCTGTCTGAGCATCAGGTGGAAAGTGTGACACTGGGTCAATGTTAGTCTATGCTAAGTCAAGGTTGGCTGATGACTGGGGAGACTGCATCCAGCTCTCCTCTGTCTCTGTAGCCTCCCTGGCTCCATCCTCCACAGAGGAGAACTGGAGGCATGTTGCCTACCGTGTCTCTGCAGAGCTTCTGGTCGAGAAACAAGTGGCTGCTGCTGCTATCATATGGATGAAAGAAACTGTTGGTGTCCTGAAAATGTTGTCTGTCCCCTCCTACTAGAGATTTTGGATAACACTGCAATAATTATAGTCAGTACCTGAGAAACATAAGACTTCACTGTCTTGACATTCTCTAGTAGGAGAATAGATGCTGTTCTCTCCGAGACCTTCTGTGTATGCACTCTTTACTCTCTTAAAACCTATTTACATAACAGTCCTTGATGTGTACAGCTTCTTTTCCCTGTGTACTGAAACATGGAAACTTGCACATGCACAGATAGATCATGCACATGCACGATGAAATTAAAAAGGGGAGGTTTAAGCTGAATACCAGGAAAAATACCTTGCCAGTGAAAAGTATTCTGTAGTGAGCCCAACCTCCCTAGGGGAATAGTGCAAGCTCCATCCACCGGAGTATTTAAAACTAATGTAAAAGTCAAATAAATATGCAGTTTTGCCTTGGCAATGAAATAGAACAGATGGCTTAGCAGATATCATCCATCCTTATCATCTATGGTTTTGTCTGTAAGATGTTAAGTTTCTAGAAGTATGCTGCACAGGGTTTGTGTCAACTGAAGCTGTATAAGCCATTACAAAAATCCATTTCCCTCTAGGTTTTATTTAACTTTCCTTTTGGAACAGCAGTAATGGTTAAAATACAGAGCGTAACTGGCTGGGATTAATGATACTTGGTTGTATGTTGTGCCATCAGATTTTGTCAGATGATCATTAATTGAAAGGGTATGACTTCTGCCTCACTCACCATTACTTAAAAGAAAATTTTCCTTCCTTCCCCTCTTGGACACAATCAGCCTGTAAACCTCATATGCTCACTTTGGTCCAAAATTGTCAAGTCATAGGTTGGCTGCTTGTTGTGATTTATTTATGTAATTTGATTGGCCCAGACATCCTTGTCAATAGCTTAGAAATGTACTGCTATCATAAACAGTATTTTCCTAATGGAATAAATCCCCACTAGACCCCAGATCTTCTGCTGAGCTTCACCCATCAGTCATATCTTGCTTGGTTGCAGAGAAAAAGATAGGGTTTGGATTGCATTTTGTTGGTTAATTGTTATGGTTTGGCTGCGGCCGGCAACAAAAGCGCCAGGCGGCCGCCCCTCCGTCTGTGTGAAACCGCTGGGGTGCAGAGGAGAATGGAAAGAAACAGGCAGAAACTGGTGGGTCGGGATAAGGGCAGTTTAACAGAACAGCAAACAAAGGGAACAGCAACAACACTGATACAGAAAAGGGGAGTACACAAAACAACACAGACCGCACAACAGAGCTGCTCTCCTGAACCATCGCCGCTGCGCGCTCCCGAGCTGTGAGTGAGTTCCCGCCGCCCAGCTCCCCCCCACCGGAACCCAGCATGACAGCACATGGTATGGAATACCCTGCTCCATTTGGCCAGGTTGGGTCAGCCTGCCCGGCTGTGTCCCTTCCTGGATTCCGGTGAAAATTAACCCTGTCCTGGCCAAACCCAGGACATTATCCACCCCTTATTCCATACCATCTATGTCATGCCCAGGTCCCCCATTGTCCA
>Ga0065711_1009703_pt1 | contig 11244 bp, 7 predicted proteins | sample Hoacrofraction12_FD_59098 | JGI IMG/M metagenome (GOLD analysis project Ga0065711, IMG submission 59098) | Hoatzin crop microbial communities from Cojedes, Venezuela - Epithelial fraction 12 v2 (version 2) | ecosystem: Host-associated > Birds > Digestive system > Esophagus > Crop | place... | reverse complement strand
CCCATTGCCCCTTGTCCTGTCACTGGGCACCACTGAAAAGAGTCTGGCCCCATCCTCCTGACCCCCACCCTGCAGATATTTATAAACATTTCTAAGGTCCCCTCGCAACCTTCTCTTCTTCAGTCTGAACAAGCCCAGCTCTCTCAGCCTCTCCTCATAGGAGAGATGCTCCAGTTCCCTCCTCATCCTCGTAGCCCTCCACTGGACTCTCTCCACTAGTTCCTCATCTTTCTTGAAGTGGGGAGCCCAGAACTGGACCCAGCACTCCAGATGGGGCCTCACTAGGGCAGAGTAGAGGGGGAGGAGAAGTCTGTAGTGTCACTGACAGGATAGAGTAACAACCATGGCAGGAAAACTTCTACTGCCTGTTTTTTTTTTGCTAGCAGCCTCTGCAGCCCTTAGTCCCAGCTATAGATCTGTCACTGTGGCTATTGGGACTTGCCTAACCTGGGCGGGTCACTGGACAGGAGCAATTCTGCACATGTACTCGTGTAGAAAAAGTAGGGGTAAAAGAAAAGGAGCTCTGGATTTAGGCACTGTTAGGATTATAGAGCATTGCTTTCATATTTACCCCTGATTAAGTCAGTCATCTGACAAGCTGAACCCAATATTCCACTTTGATAATTATTAATCAATATGTGTTTAGCAGCAATCCCAGTGAAGCCCCATCTTAAGACAGGAATCTCACTGTGCCTGGTGCGATTCAAAATGAGAAGAAGGAGGCCCTACCACTAGCAATGCTATGACTTTATCAACATCGTCTTCTGTGATTAGGAAAATAAAATTTAAAAAACCCCCAAAAATCATAGTCACAAGTGGAGAACTACTTTACTTGTATGCACTGACTTCTAAGGTAGTTTTATAAGCAAATCGAAGATTCTTCCAAAACATGCGAGAAACATAGTGCTTTCATTTTTTAATAATATCTGATTGCTGATTGCTTCTCATTCAAGCTGTAAAATAATAAAGAAATTAATTAAACTGAATGTCACTGTAGCCATATCTATAATGAATCTCTCTGCCCTAAAACACTCCAAAAACTGACACAAGAGCACAAGAAATTGTATTAAAAGGCTATGGCATTTAGTAAGTACTTAATAAAGGGCAGTGATATAAGTCACACCAATAGTTTTAGGTACTTGAAATAAACATTTACTTATACACAAGTGTACTGTCTGGGGGCCCTGGCTGGGACTGTGGCCTGCTGTATTGTGTGCTCTGCAGGCACATGGTAGGAGGGTCAATATCCCACAGAGTTCCCAGCAGGAATAAGCCAGACAGCAGGTTAAGTGCTGAGGTGCAAACTTCATGTCTTCACAAACTGCTGCTAAAATCTTCAGCTGGCCACCAGCATCTAGCTACAACAGAAGGAGGGATGCTAGGTGCTGCTCAGTAACAGGAGTTCATGGCTACCCTTGAGGAGTCTCCCACTCCTCTGTGGGTGAAGGGATGCACAGGGTTATTTTGAACCCTGTGATGGTTCATTTTCCTCTATACCCATATCCAGCCCTTGGAGGGGCAAAAGCATAGGGAACCACCTCAGTCATTAGCTCCACTCCCTGCTGTGTACCAGCCACGGGGTGACAGACATTACGCCCTGATACATCCCTAAAGCATTGACTTCATATGCCACAGACTACAAAACACTTCTCAGTATGTGACTAGTATGAAGCTTGTAAGCTCTGTGTTTAATAAAAGGAAAATATTTTTTCTTCAAAAGTTTCATTTTTATTTCACAAGTACCAGAAAGGGGCCTCCAAGAAAGCTGGAGAGGGACTTTTGACAAGGGCATGGAGTTATAGGACAAGGGGTAATGGCTTTAAACTGAAAGAGGAGAAATTTAGATTAGACATAAGGAAGAAATTCTTTACTATGAAGATTGTGAGGCACTGGCACAGGTTGCCCAAAGAAGCTGTGGATACCCTCTCCCTGGCAGTGCTGAAGGCCAGACTGGAGAGGGCTTTGAGCACCCTGGTCTAGAGGAAGGTGCTTGGAACTAGGTGGTTTATAAGGTCCTTTCCAACCCAAACTATTCTCTGGCTCTATGAATCTATGAAAATAGAGGGCCAAAAAAGGCAAGATTTTGTACAAAGAGCTTAGTATCATTTACCCTTGCAAAACCCACTTGTCATTCACTGGCTGCCTGCAGAACAAGCATTTGCTGTTGCATTGTATCTTGACATGGACAGAAAGGAGGTAGATACGGTAGTTCATTACAGCCCTCCTACCATCACCTCTCTGCTGTCACCAGGCTCAGTATTTTTCACCTCTTCAATACCATTCATATCTATGTCTGCTACCTTTGGCCATACAATAGTAGCCAAGCCTGCAAATTTCCCCTTGTTCTTAGTCCAATGCATCCTATTGCCTCCTGCTCTCTCACATTAGATAGTTTCAATTCACCTCCTCTCCTCTCCTCTCCTCTCCTCTCCTCTCCTCTCCTCTCCTTGCTTCACTTTCTCATACACTCTTCAGATCAGATGTTCACTGATAACCTTATCCTGTCATAGTCCAAGGACTAATAATGAAAGACTGCAAGCCACAGTTGTGGTATGACATAAATTTCCCTTGCAGCTGCGGATTTGTACATGTTATCTGATTTAGCTGCTGTTTTTTTTTTCTGGGGAGAGGCTAGGTGTTTGGGGTAACGGCAGAGGATGTCCTGACATGGCTAATCAGCATCAGAACATCAGCCTTGTCTCTCCCTTGTATCTTCCTTTCTGAAAGTAAAGAGGGCTCTGCCAACTCCTGCCTGATGGCTGATGTTGGAGACAAACCAAGATACAGTAAGAAGCTGTGATGAGGAGCCTAAGCATCCTCTGCCAATGTCTGATCTGAGACCAGTCTTTATGGACACCTGGCTTTTCAGCATCTCCAGCTGGTAGCTACTTTAGGCTGTCATGATGGAAGGAGGCAAAACATTTTGGTCACATACGATATCTTCACAATAAGCACATCAGAAACGTTTACAAAATCCAGAATCTGTAGGTTGAGCATATGATTAGTCTGGCTAGTCTGCTGGATTTATTGGAGGCTCCTTGCTTTCCCTGTCTTTTCTTACCTAATTAACAATACACTCCTTTGTGTTTATCACTTCCACAAGGCAGCCTCTGTAGAGTAGGCTCTCCTCCTGTGTCTGTAAAGATTGACTGGTATGATGTAACATCAATAGGTTGGTTATGTTTCTTGTACTATTCAGCAATCAGTGACGCAAGTATACTTGAAGGAAGATTTGATCCTGCAGTTGAGCAAATAAAACCGAGCAAGCCTAGCACACTTCTTTCATATCGACTTGTTTACAGCTCTACACAATTCAACTAAACTCCATCTGCATATTTTAAAAGCAGATGTACAAAAATACCAAAGTACCAGACAGAAATTATCATAACTGGTATCCATATGGCAATTGTAAAAACAGAAATATAAAAAGGCAAACCAGTCATCAAAAAAAATAATGAAAAAAATTTAGATACATTTTGTGAAAGTTCTTACAAAATGTAGATAGTCTTCTTGACACAAAGTTTCATGAAAATTTAGTTTCCAGCTTCACATAAGATAGAAAAGTCCCCTAACCTTATAAACTCTCCTTGTTAAAATAACCTTCAAATACATCTCATTAGCTAATACACAACAACATACACTATGTAGGCTTAGCAGATATTCTTCTTTTTTCCAGCCTAAACATACTCCAGGTTGGTTTTTGGATAATTGGTCTTCTGCCAAAATTGTCCTTGAATTATCAGTATGTACACAGACCTTCAGAGTCAGGACACTGTAGCTCTGTAAGTTCGTTTGAGTCAACGTGTGCAGAGAGGAAGACAGAGAATGAGTTGGAATGGAAATGTCAAGTGAAAAAAGTGAATCACATTTTCCTTTCAAATTACTCAACTTGGAGAGTGACAAGAAAAGTTTCATGTTTAAAAGACCTTTTGTTTTCTGAAAGTTTTCAGCATCTCACTGTCCTGTGTTATATTGGAAACTCTCGCTTCTTTTAGCTATGCTGTAATTTTCCATGAGAGGCAGACAGCCTAACAATAATACTTACCATGTCATCCAGTACTTCAAAGTCTTGTACAAATACTAAGAACTCTCTGGAAGATTAGGAAGAAAATCGTAGTTAAACACAGCTGCATCTTTGTTAATATTTTTAAGTATATGTATTTACAAGACACGTGTAATTAAAACCAGGAGGGGAGAATTCTGCTCTCGCTACAGAGTACAGTTGTCAGTCAAACCATTTTTAGACCTTGGTCTGAGGCTGTGTCTATGTATAACACTTTAGATTGACAGACAAGTTCCATCTCTGTGGATGCAACAACCTATTTTTGTATAATAATGTGGGTTTTGATTGACAACTCAACAATGGCAGAATTCAGCCATCCATGTACCATTTTTTATACCCTGGTTATCTGCTGCTACACCACTCTACTGTTGTACAAGCCTAAGCTGTCAATAAAAATGTGTCTAACGCTTGACTGTGCATAACCAGCACAGTCTGGGGGTTCTCAACATCTAAATAAGAATATTAAAAAACAATAAAAAAAGAAGCAAAAACCATGAACATTTATTATTCTACCCTCCATAGCTGATTGGCTGCATCCTGAGCAGTGTGACTGGTGTTTCCATGTCCTTTACAAAATATATTTTTGGTATTATAACCCTGGCATTGGTTATAATTTCAAGGATCACACAGAAGAATCCCAGAGAGAGATGGGAATGAGTGAGTTTGAGGTGTTCAGCATGGCCCAGTTCAATGTATCTTACTACTCACATCACCTTTGTATGCTGGATGCAACGTGTTGGATGACTACAACAACCCCAAACAGCTCTCATTTCCACACCATGATCTTCACTGCTCGGTTTTCTCACAGCAAAACATTGCTTTGGTTTACCAGGCAGGCTTTAGGAATTTTAGAGAAGTCAAGCTTGTGGCGTGGTTTTGTTCTGCTGTGGACAGAACATCTTTCTTGATTCAATAAATCTTGGCGATTTAATAAATCTTGGCTCATATTGTGGTAATAGAGGTATTTGCATGCTGAGCCATTTAATGCATTTTGAAAAACTCTTTGAAAAATATTAGGCTTTATATCTTTGCCAGGTAGTAATACTGCAATTCATTTACTCATGGCTTCTAATGGTAGGTGAGTAGAGCTCTCCTGTTTTAAAATGTTGTTGTCTGGTACAAGTTATTCTTATAAACGTCCCTTAGTCTCAATACAGAGAAAGAGAGAGACTTGGAAACTGATTCATTCCATCCATCTCAGACAGTTTCCTAGGAGGGGTGAATTCCCCCTGTGTCTATGGATGTTGGGCAATAATGTTCTGCATATGCATGCTGTGTTTCTTGTGATTTTTCTTCTTCAGTATCATGAGCAGCTGATGACAAGATGAGATTTTTAGACCAAGAATTGCTTGATCTCAACAGTGCTTTAAAACTTTGCTGTATATGTTCTTAGAAGCAATTAAATATAGACAAATGTGTTTATTGTGACTTATGGAGGCAGTTGCATCTTCCTTGATTCAGACCCCTATCTTAATGTCAACCCTCTCAGATAAACAGTTCCCTGATAGTTTCCAGTAAATGAATGCTTAGGAGATTTCTCAGGCACTCTCCTTACCTCTTCCATTCTTTTTTAGTCTCTAAAACCAGTTTGATTTTTCTTCTTAGTAACTATATTTAAGACAAAAAGTTAAGACAACATTTATCTACAAGAATTCAGAAAAAACTACTCCAACTTCAGGTTACTTGAGAAGTTCAATTATTCATTTATCCAAGACTAACCTTCACGTCAATCTGAGTGGATTCTGGTGTCCCCAGTCCAAGCTTTGTCTCAGTCCTTAATCTACATACACCCTTTGAGTTGCTCAGCAGACAAAAATAATGAAAAGAGAATGAAAAGTTTACCCCATCGGTATGTTCTCATGGTAATTGTCCAGGGAGTCATTTGGGTGAAAGTGCCATTAGCACCATTACCTTGAAAAAAGAATTTGGGGTAAAGGAAGAGTGAAGTGCAAAATGTACAAACAATTCTAGTAAAGACTCATACTGATCGCACTGTACTGAAAACCACGAGTGAGGGACATAGCTGAGCTGTCTTGCTTCAACTCAGAAGGGTAACAACTGCAGAGTGGATAATACTGATAGGGATGTGGCTTGGGAGCGAGAGGTCATAGCAAGTTATCTTTGGTCCTTGGTTGCACTTAGTTGTCAAGATAGCCCCTAACAGGGAATCTGACTTCTCTCTCCCTGGGGAATGAGTAAATCCGTGGTGAGAAGAGGCTGACGGACTGTCAAGAGAATAGCAGTAAATAATGGGATGGCTAACTGCTAAGTGCCTGGTATTTCTGGCTGAGAGTAACTTAAGAAACCAAAAGAAGAAACGCATAAATATCAAGTCCCAGAACTCTATTTTACAAATACAGGTATGTAAAGTGAAGAAACAAAGCAAATGCCTGAACTTTTAAATTAGGTGTTCCGTTTTCATTTGGTAAAGAAAACTTGAACTTCTGAGCTGAAAATTCTCAGGTTTGTATCTTTTCAGGGGATGTAGATTAAAAATTTTTTGTTTTGTTTTGGGATTTTACTGCATCATGGGAAAGATGATTCTGTGGCCAAAGAGGACATACAATTTTGTATATATCACATAGTTCATAAATGTCAGAGAATATTTCCATGTTATCACATGCCTATTAAATCACATGGTATCTTAAAAAGCTGACTTTCAGCACAGCTGGTGGAAGATCTCCACTGTCTTTTCTTGAAAGTGTTCAGCTTGTAAGAGCATTCGGTTTTTAATTCAATTCATTGCTTGATTTCTTCTACAGAAAATCTTGACTTATGATTTCAAGAAAGGCTGCAAAATTCTGCTCCCAAATATGCAGAAAGCATTTTGGCACCTTTAGTAATCACTAGCCATGGCTGTAAAGAAAAAATAATTTTAAAAATAATTTTCTGTTGGAATGAAGTGCTTGTATATATATACAAAGTTTCAGTCAGTTCAAGAAACAAGGTTTCCTTTTAATTTTTTTAATTAGTATCTTGAGTATAAATGACTGATTTATATCTTGGTAATAAAATTTTAAGCAGAGGAAAACTAATGCAGGAGAAATAATTAAATTTGACAAGTGTCAAGCAACTAAAAATTGCACAGGGATGGAGTTACATTTGGTAATATTCCCTAAAGACATGCAGAATTTAGAATGGGAAATGTTTTTGCTAAATACTGCAAGAGTTTAAATAGAAGAAAAAGCATTTCAGCAAACAGATCTGAGACAATTCTGTGACTGTGTTATACACTTATATAAAATCTGTTCTACTTTTTAATTTCCTAGCATTGCTTAGATTAGGAAATGAAAACAAAATAATATGATCACACAAAGGTTGATTTATGATGGATTTGTAGGTTTATAGTACATACAAGGGCTTGCACTCATCTACCAAACTGAACTAAGTATGGTTTAAAGTGGATGGAAGAGATTAAGAATTTTCATGATAACAAATGAAACTGGCTATGTTTACATGATAAAGATTACTGAAAAAATAATGTTAACTTGGTCTAGCAAATGGTCTACATGTGTATTAGGAACTTAAGAACTCATTTCTGACGTTAAATACCCGCATTATTATGTTAGATTAAATAGTAAAAGTCTGTACCTAAATTACAAGGCTTTGTCCCTCTGTATAATCCATGAAACAGAAAAGCTTTTTCTCCATAAAATGAAGTTTAAAATTGATTTATTTACCAAAAAAATATCTTCTGAAGGTGTTCTAGTTCCATCAAGAGCAGCGTGGCCAGCAGGTCAAGGGAGGTGATTCTGCCCCTTCACTCTGCTCTTGTGAGACCCCACCTGGAGTCCTGCATCCAGCTCTGGAGCCCCCAACACAGGCAGGACATGGATGTGTTGGGACGGGTCCAGAGGAGGGCCACAAAGATCATCAGAGGGCTGGAGCACCTCTCCTCCGAGGACAGGACAGGCTGAGAGAGCTGGGGCTGTTCAGCCTGGAGAAGAGAAGGCTCTGGGGTGACCTTAGAGCAGCTTTCCAGTACTTGAAAGGGCTGACAGGAAGGATGGAGAGGGGCTTTTCACAAGGGTGTGTAGTGATCGAACAAGGGGGAATGGCTGTAAACTAAAAGAGGGCAGATTTAGATTAGATATTGGGAAGAAATTCTTCACCAGGAGGGTGGTGAAACACTGGCCCAGGTTGCCCATAGAAGTTGTGGCTGCTCCCTCCCTGGCAGTGTTGAAGGCCAGGTTGGATGGAGCTCTGAGCAACCTGGTCTAGTGGAAGATGTCCCTGCTCATGGCAGGGGGGTTGGAACCAGATGATCTTGAAGGTCCCTTCCAACCCTTACCACTCTATGATTCTATGATTCCAATCAAAATGCAGAGGTTTCATGCACAAGTTCTTTGGTGAAAACTTTTTTCTGAGGGCATCAGAGTAGATGACTATGAAACTTCCTCTGCTCATGTAGTTTTTTATTGCTTTTATTGTTTTCCCTCACAATGTAAACTCAAACACTTTTAACCGTAAGACAATATTCACAGCGAAGCCTCCTTAAATCGTGTTTTGAGTAGTGTGGCATTGGTTGTCACTCCAGCTGGGCAGCAGAAGCAGGTTTTGAGCAGGTGTTATAAGACACTGTAAATCCCTTTGTGGTAAGAATAAAAATAAATCAGAAAGCAAAAAATGTGTACCTAAGTATCTGTAAGTTTAAAGTCATTGAGAACAAAACAAGCAATATTTATTCTTCATGGAAGAGTGTATCAACTGAGCATGAACAAGTAGTGCCATGCACCCATTGCCTAGTATGACAGAAATTCACTTTAGAAGTTACATAGAAAGAGTGGCGTTAATTAATGACAAGGCAGCACGTGCTGCGGCATCGTGGTTCTTTTGGAGCAAGGCACAAGTCTGAAACAACCTACTTGATCTTGCCTAGAAAGCTTGTGCAATATCTATCACTACATGTTTTTATGAACAGGCTAGAGGAATATTGTCCAGGAATGACAGAGTTATACCTGATCTTACCTTGGGTGAGGGGATGCATTACACAGCCACTCCAGCCCTGTTTTCTGCTTTTTGGACTGGTCTCTGTATTTGCACCAGAAAGCTCCAAGAGGGCTCTGGACAGCTTGCATGCTCAGGAACACCAAGAATTTGTCTACATTTATCCTATGATGAGCAATCATAGACAGGTTTTCATATGGATTAATGATGTAAATATTTCTGATGCAAACTGGTTGAAAAATTCATCAAGAATGCTTTCCTGGAGTGTGCTGTTTAACTTTACAGTTAATAAATGCTTCCAGAAAAGGGTCTATGCTGGTCTAGAGAGAGCTTGCAAGCGAGCACTGTTGAAATTCTGTGATCTTGTTAATTGCTGGGAGCTTCATTGCTGTTTACATGCACATTCTGGTGAAGCTGGGAAGTAACCAGCAGGTACACGCTAACCATATTATTGTTCTGTTTCTCTGGTTATTATTTTATCTCCTATCTGTCCCTATTTGTTCTTCTGCTGGAAAAACAATGTTCCTCTGGGCTATGTTGAAACTTGCTATGTTCAGATGAGGAAGGCGAATGAGAAGAGGCAGTAGGTGTTTTGTCCCCTCAGGCTGCCACTTTGATATTTTTAATATGATTTTTTCTTTAGAAGAAAATACAGAAGTTCTTGTGCAGATCCCCCGCCGGCCTGCCATAGAGGTTGTTTCTGCAAGCAAGGAAAAGGAGAACAACTAGGAGTGAGGTGTTGTAAGCACCTAGGGCTGCAGAGCAAGCTATTGGCAGGATTGTAATGATCATTCACACTCTGTCTGGAGGACATCATGAGCTATAACTTATTTTACTTTCCAGCAATGTGGTGTGATGTTCAAGCTCATGATTCAGTCTTTGCCATACGGAAAGATGTTTCTTTCTACATAGAGTTGCTAGGGTAAAGTGTGCAGTGGGAGCGTTTACTTGAGTTGCACTTTTGACTTTTAAGTGTTGTTGCTGTTTTCACACTGCAGTAGAGGAGTTTGAGAGTTTGCAAGAGGGATGGGGTTTCCTTTTTGAAAGATGACTGGGTGCAGAAGCTGCGGAGCTTGCAAAGTTGCGCCCAAGAGAACAAGTGCTGGTAGAAGCTGCGTATGTGTGAGGTGCCATCTGTCAATTGTACAGGAAACTAAAAATGCCAAAGCACTTTTCTGGGCTAGAAAAAACTGCTGGTAGTGGTGTCCTATGAAAAGATATGACTGTGAGGCCAAAGGAAGCAAAATGATAAGAAAAAATAACTCATGAATTAGCTGCACTGGAAAAACAGGTAGATGTGGCAGTGCCAAGGGAGAGGAGATGCCTCCATGCCCAAAGAAGAAAATAGAGATAACCAGATATTAGACCACAAAAAAGAACCAGAAGCATAAAAACAACAGAGGAACTACAGATGGAAAGGAAACAAAAAATTGGAAAGGTTAAGCTGGGCAGAGAGGAACCTGATGAAGTTCAACAAGGGCAAATGCAGGGTCCTGCGCCTGGGGAGGAACAACCCCATGCATCAGTACAGGCTTGGGGTATACCTGTTGGAGAGCAGCTCTGTGGAGAGGGACCTGAGTGTCCTGGGGGACGACAGGTTGACAAGAAGCCAGCAGTGAGCCCTGGCTGCCAAGAAAGCCAATGCGATCCTGGGATGCATTAAGAGGAGTGTGGCCAGCAGGTTGAGGGAGGTTCTCCTTCCCCTCTACACTGCCCTGGTGAGGCCCCATCTGGAGTACTGTGTCCAGTTCTGGGCTCCCCACTTCAAGAAAGATGAAAAGCCACTGGAGAGAGTCCAGCGGAGGGCTACAAGGATGGTGAGGGGACTGGAGCATCTCTCCTATGAGGAGAGGCTGAGGGAGCTGGGCTTGTTCATCCTGAAGAAGAGAAGGCTGACAGGGGACCTTCGAAATGCTTATAAATATCTGCAGGGTGGGGGTCAGGAGGATGGGGCCAGACTCTTTTCAGTGGTGCCCAGTGACAGGACAAGGGGCAATGGGCACAAACTGAAGCAGAGCAAGTTCCAGCTGAATATGAGGAAGAACTTCTTCCCTCTGAGGGTGACGGAGCACTGGCCCAGGCTGCCCAGGGAGGTTGTGGAGTCTCCTTCTCTGGAGGTGTTCCAGACCCGTCTGGATGCAGTCCTCTGCAGCCTGCTGTAGGTGACCCTGCTTGGGCAGGGGGGTTGGGCTGGATGACCCACAGAGGTCCCTTCCAACCCCTACTATTCTGTG
>Ga0065711_1049548_pt1 | contig 11245 bp, 6 predicted proteins | sample Hoacrofraction12_FD_59098 | JGI IMG/M metagenome (GOLD analysis project Ga0065711, IMG submission 59098) | Hoatzin crop microbial communities from Cojedes, Venezuela - Epithelial fraction 12 v2 (version 2) | ecosystem: Host-associated > Birds > Digestive system > Esophagus > Crop | place... | reverse complement strand
GCTGTCCAGGGAGGTTGTGGAGTCTCCTTCTCTGGAGATATTCAAGACCCGCCTGGACAAGGTCCTGTGCAGCCTGCTGTAGGAGACCCTGCTTCAGCGGGGGGGTGGGCTAGATGACCCACAGAGGTCCCTTCCAACCCCTAACATTCTATGATTCTATGATCCCATGATTCACCTGAGTAATTTTCTAGACATGTAGGCTTTTCAACTGAACTGGAGGTAATGGATTTCCCTTTCTGAGGGCAGAGCTCTCTCTGGACTGTGGGTTAAATCTGAGCCCACACTACCATCCTAAAGACTTTGTAACCAGGCAAGCGAGGATTTCCCTGCCATGAAGCATATAAATGTAAAGGCACTGTTATCTTTCTTGTTGCTAAGTGCCCCCTAGTCAGAGAGAGCTCTTAGCAGCTGTCAGAACTGCTGCACTATAATTTAAAGTGAACTGTAAATCCCTGAGATGGATGAAGGTATCAAGTTGGATGATCTTGCAATGGTCAGTAGAGAGGCTGCTGGTGAGTTCAATAACTACGCTTGACAGTCATGGTGAAAGATGACAACGCAGATTGAAAGGGTGATGGCAAAGAGGATCAGAAAGACACACCAAAGGCTTAAGGACAGGTGTTATAAAATATTCTCCAGCAGGCAAGGTTGTATTTTTTTCAGCTTCCTTCTGACTGGAAGTTCCTCTAGGAAAAAAAAAAAAAAGTATTCCATATTGCTTGCAAACAAGCAGATATGACCCTTGGAGCAAGTGAGGTAGAGTGTTCTCCTGTCTTCCAGTTTTCCTTCCACATCTTTGTTGCAGCCTTTCTCCTTTTTTCTGGTTTTCTGCTGAAGAAAGTCAGCTGGGCTAAACAGACAACTGTCCCCTGCTCCATAAGATAATGGATCCAATAATTATCCAAAGACAGCTTGGAGGGACCTATTGCTCAGTAGCCATCGTGGCAAATCAAGCTCTCCAAAGTGCAAAGAGGAAGGTCTTAGCAACTCTCCAAAATGCAAAGAAGGCAGCTTGTAGTGTTCTTACTGTTTGTTTTGGCTTTAATTTGTGTTTAGGAATTACAGAATCACAGAATGTTCAGGGTTGGAAAGGACCTCTGTGGGTCATCTAGTCCAAACCCCCTACCAAACACCTCTGAAAAGAGGAACACAGTTTGCATAAGCCAGATCCCCCACTAAGGTGGCACTGTGGAACACCTACTCAATCCAACCATATTTAGTGGGATTCCAATGCAGGAACAGCCATATCAGATTCTACCTGGAGTTCATACAGCTTACCCTTATCTTTGATACTTTTTGGGTGTTTTGAAGAGGCATGTAAGAAATCTTAAGAGTGGGAACCCATGGAGTAATTTGCTCACAGGGATTCTTACTTTTAACATGCACCAAAAACCTGTACTCTGAGGGTTTATTTATCTTCTTGGGTTTCTTCTTAAAATCCAGAAAAATACTATGCTACTTGATATAGAGTTTTCTGATACTGAAATTAAAAATCTAACCTTTCAGAACCCGTGGTTTTGAGCACCAGTAACATTTGGTGGCAATGGATTTCAGAGGGCATTTATACCTGATATTTTGAGCAGAACATCTGCAAATACGGGAAGACTAAGCCTGACTGCTTCCTGGCACTTCTCTTGGCCAGAACTTCTGACTCTAAATTTATCAAAGGGTCACTTTATCACTGCCGCCTTCAATTTCTGATTCACTTCCAAAATCAGACTTTGGAGATCTACACTAAGACCTGCTGGAAGAAGCAGAGTCCTGGCCCTCTTGTGAGGGATGGCCATGCAACTTAACAGCATGGCCTTTGCAAGCCCCTAGTGCCTGGCTTCATCAGGGTTCCAAATAATGTGCCGCTCCAGCGATGTTAAACTAGATTAACTGTAAGCCACCAAGAGATAACCACACTATATTTCAGTTTATTAACCACCCAATCCCACTTTCAAACTTGGGAAGGGCAAATTATAATTGAAAAGATCTTAGCAGAAACATATTCTGCTTTCACGGTTTATGGATATGCATGTTTAAGCTATCATGCCATGACACTGTGCTATTTGATTTATGTTTTTACTGATGCTTTGACTGAGTAGTTTGTTGCAATATACTGCTAAATGGAGGAAAAATCAGAAACTGCATCAGACAACCACTCTGTATTTCATTCTAGAAAATAGCTGGCAATTATAATTACTCACCATGTTTCTGGCTCAGAATAAAAGTGGCATTGCACAAAAACCACACTGAACATTCATCGTGATTAGAAAATGCTCCATACCTTGGAGTGCAGTGGAGACATAAGAATAATTTTAAATGCAAATTAAATTGTGGGGGTAGCAAAGAGAACAGATAAAAGACAGTAAAACAAAGCCTTTCACTTTCCTCAAATTTGCAGGCTAATGTAGTATAAAAAAAAGCAGTTCTACTCGGATCTGTGCTAAGAGCTTTAATTTCATCATAATATAAAACAGCAGATCCGTCACCTTCCTCTATTCAGTACTCCTGATTTCGAGGTTGAAGTGAAAATTAGAAGCTGTTCATTCTGGCTCACAGACTGGGTTGCATTTGCTTAAGTCTTATTCCATGACAGTAGAATGGAAAGAGGTCAGTAACACTGGTAAGTACTTATTTCCTGCATCTGATGTTGCTTATTTATTTTAAAAATCTTTCACAGTGCTTTGGCTTTTTATCAATATGTATTTCCTGAAAAAAGCTACGTCGTGTACTTTGTGAAAGGCTGTATCTTAAGCAGAAATGCAATGATTCCTTGAGAATGCTTGTATCAGATCTTAGAGCTCCTTCAAGAATGAATGAATTACTTAAAGTAGGAATTCTGTAATAAGAAAGGTTTCTGGATAATCTATATATTTCATACCATCACTGGAATATTTTATGTGTCGCTTTTTCTGTCTGCCTTGTCCAACAAGCAGTACCAGATAAAAAATTAATCTCTTCAGGATGTTATTTGCATTATATCCGTAGCAAAACCTTTAACAATCTCATTACCCTTGTGGTAAATGATGGAGAAAGTAGGTATTTTACTTACTGAAAGCAAATTATTAGACAAAACACAACATTACAGTTAATCATTATGAAACACTTAAAAATATCTCAGAATATGAGATACAACAAGGAAGATCTGAGTGAAAAACAAATTCTTAAGGAAACTTGATGTAGATTTTTTCTTTTTTCCTTGGGAAAGTTTTTATCAAATCAAAACCAGGGGCTTGATTTTTCAGTATGAAGGGTGAGGGGGAGTGGGGGAGATGATCGTAGTGTCACCTCCTGTTGCTAAGTAACAACATCTCCTGGCCATTTTTATCTGATAAAGGAAGTCCAGTTGACGTTATGCATTATTCATCAGAGTTCCAATCAAACAATCAAAATTGTTCGCTTACACTGGGGACATTTAGTAAGATCAAAGAAACCCTCCTTGAAACTACTGGAGCTTACACCACTGCCAGGCAGCTCTTGATACTCTGCAGTAAGTATCATTTCTGGTTTGGGAATGCTACAGTAAAGTGAATTGCTGAGGAATTTTAAAGTTTTCTCATCAGGACAGGCTTCTGATTTTTAGAAAGGACAGGATGTTGATTGACGAAAACTGAATTGAAGGAATAAAGGAAAGCTTTGGAACCCTGGTTTCCTGATTTTTGCCAACGTAATTAAAGGAACTGCTCACAGCAAGGGTCAGACTCTCTGCCCCAAACCTTTCTACTAGGTTTGCACGGAATAGGAGTAGAGGTATTTTTGTCTGTCTTAAAATAAACATTGTACAGAGCTTTTTTATGCTTATGATTATATGCCGTCGCTAACTGAAGTGTGGAGGAGAGAACTCGATTGCATGTTTTCTGCAAAACTTGTTTTTTTTATGTGAATTGTTCAGAGTAGAAGAAAATGCAGAAGGTAGCAAAGAGGCTGGAGAAGGGTCACAATAATGTGCTTAATCCCAGGAACTCTGGCCGGCAGAGGCAAGCCTGATTCTGTGTACCTCTTGGACAGTTGTAATCTAGGATCTAGGCAGATCCGAGGTTCAGAAGAATGCCAAAAATATAAACCTTAGTAAGAAGCAGTGCTAGGAGTAGCCTACCATTTCTTCATGATTGCTCTTATCGCATGTTTTAAAACTGATGGTGGGATGTTCTGTTGCTATTTCTGGTCAGTAAGAGAGGAGAGGGAAGGCAAGGTTGGTTTCTGGTCATTCAGGTGGAATGAAATGTCCAGAATATTGTGTCTTCTAGTACAGTGTTTTGGCATAAGAGGCATGAATGCTATCTTTAATGTAGTCTGTCACAGTAGTGCCTACTCGGAGGTGCTGGCTGTGGACACGGCTAAAGAAGGTCCCTGGCTCAAGCTTTTCTGATCTCCTTTTCAAGAGCAAACGTAACAGGCAGGTGAATCTAAGTATGTATTGTAAGAAATGGACGCTGTGGGTAGAATGAAGGTGATTGTATTAGGAAGGTACTAGGAATCTTCCTAATACTGCAGTAGAATTTTTCCTTTGTGTCTTTATACAAGGATTTGAACCTCACATCCTAAAATAGAAAAGGATGCTTATGTAGTTCTACGAATAGTGATTTGAAAATGCTTTGATCCTAATATGCCACATGAAGTACTTTTGTGACTGCCTACACAATTCTTTCCACAAAGAAATTCACCAGCTTTTTTCTGTCTGACATCTCTGTAATCTTTCCCAGGAATCTGACTGATCATCCATACCAGAGTACTGTACACATACATAAAGTTCCTTCAAAATGGATTACTTTTTGGATGTCGAGTCTGCTCACAGACTGTTTTACAGTCAAGGAGCCCAAGGTAAGAAACTCTGGCACTGACTCAGAAAATGGCTATTTTAACTGTACAGTTAAGATGTTTAGGGCCAGAGAGGGACCAGCCTTTGTGACTGACCTACTGATGTGTACAAAGGCCAGAGGGAAAGGCCTTCTAAATGTGTGGGGTGTAAAAGGGTTTACAAGAAGAGTAATGATAGGGTTGATCTGCCCTCTCGGAGGATAAGGAAAAGCCATGAGAGCTGTTGGGTGCACAGCAGGAGCAAAAGAAACTGCCAAGATCCAGACTCGCATGTTGCAGAACCCAAATGGACAAGTCAGAGGGGACAGTAATGGCCCGCTGCTTGCTGTGTCAGCCTGTGGTGTCCTTCCTCTTTCTCCTTGCTTATCAATGCTGTCAGGATTATACTGTGGCGTTATTCAGTGCTGCAGGAATAAGCCCTGAGGCAGCCCAGCACACTGTATGCAAGCAGTAGGCTCTCACTGGTCTGCATCCTTCTCTGTGAAATGCTGGCCCCCACCGAGCAGAAGCGGTGCGAGCGAGGGAAAGAGGAATCAAGCTTCTCTGCTTTAATGTTGTTGAGACTTGTTCACAACATAGATGATATTTTTGGTAAAGTCAGTTCACGTTGTTCTCACCAGCTCTATTTTTGGAGAAAACTTGCAATTTCGGAGAAGGGTTTTTTTGTTCCTTAAATATTCAATTGCAGAAAACTGTAAGAACCAAGTAGCTCTATCAGCCTTTTTTGTTTTTACATATTGCCTGTTCTCTGAGAAGGCAATCCAGCTTTGTTCCACTGTTAATTTCATCAGTTGCTAACCAAATTCAAAGTCCGGCCAATAGAGCTCTGCCTTCCCTCTGGAGGCCATTTTCCCAGAGCAAGGCCTAATCCCCGTGGGGGATGCCACTGTCCCAGGACACGCAGAGGTCGGTACCACCTTTAACCTTTGGCTCGGCTGCGGTGCTGCTGCCTAACAAGTGCTGCATTGCCCAGCTGCTGCCCTAGTTGTTGTGACACGTTTTCATCTGTACAAGCCACAGAAAACCTTTCTTGTGACAACACAGTCTTCTGCGTTGAACAACAGAAGCAAATGCTAAGCACCTCAAAATCAAGGAAAAAATCGGCTGAGGGCAATGACTGCTTTTGCTGGCTTTTTCTCCATCTCTAAAACGCAATGGACACCTGAGCACTGCTACAGAAGTAATACTAAAATAAGTTCTTTGATACCCCTGTGAGAACAAACCCCTTTCTATTCCACATAAAATAAAATTCAGGAATCTACAACTTAACGCTTTACAAGCTATAGCAATTTATCAACAGCATCCCCGTGCACTGCAAGGTACAGGGTGGGATTATGGAAGAAGGAAACTGTATGCATGCAATGAATGTCTATTACAGTAATGTGCACAAGCTGATTAATAAGGGTTGCACAGGCAACCTTCACTTTAAGTATTTCCAAGAAGGCAAGGGAAAAAACATTATCTTGCCCATACTTTGAGAAATTATATTGTTAGAACATGTAGAAATGCTTGTACTGATCAGTTAGATGCATGACTGAAATTCTAACAGTATCTGGTTGATTCTTTGTTTTAATGCAATTATTTTGCTTTTTTAAAATGCAAAATGAGGAAAAAAGTCTGTCATGCAGAACTGTATTCTTTGACAAAAAAGTTATCAGCAGGGGGTTGACCTTTAGATCTGTCATGCGGGCTTCTATCTCTTGGAGAAAACAAGTAGGAACCGTCACTGAGACTTGGGGATTTTTTGTCCCCCTGCTTATGAACATTTTATGAAAGATGCCAACAACATGGTTCCACTGCGCACCACAGCATAGCACAGAGGCTCCCAAACCCTGATTACCTCCACAACTGCAAACAGTACATCAATGTAAGAGCCATGCTGTACTTAAGCTCTGTCCCCTTCAACCTTTCATCTTTCTCTTTGCTCCTTTTACTGCATTTTCTCCTGCTCCTGTCCTTCACATATCTTACCTCACACGCTCATGAGATCTCTTTCCCAGACTCCAGTACTCTGCCCTCTCTTCATCTCTCTGCAGTTGACATCAGCTGCTTCCCCACCAAGTTAGGTGCCAGTAGGGAAATTGCCCTGAGCACACAAGTGACAACGCTTCTGCTCTATGTTCTGAAATGCTGCAACAGCAGTCCCCTGGCACTGGGAGAGGTGCTTGAGGGGAAGGATGGGTAAGAAAACTCCACTAGCAATAGGTGTGAGAGACGAAATGTGGCCTGTGCAGAGAGAAGTCTTGGGAATCTTGCACTGTCTGAGGTAGCACTGAGCACCTCTGAGGTGACAGATACGGCTTCAGCAGGCCAAATGATAAACCACTGGAAGAGTTTCATTGCCAAGGCTTCCTGTAGCAAATGCCTTTATCACCTTTCTTAGCTCCAAACTTCTTGATGGCAGCATCTCCTTCCTCTGAGCTACCTTACCTCCTGTATACAACAAAGAACTCAACCCTATCGAGTGTGCGTTGATGCTGCCTGTACAGCTCTGATAGCTCCTGTTGTCCTTGTACATTGTGCCAAATTTTAAGGCTGTCTTCCATAGAACAGGCATTTCTATGAGATAATGGCATGATTTCTCCAAACATGGACAAAAATAACATATTTCTTTCCTTATCCACCTTCTGAGAAACAGTTAAACGGTGTTAGCTATAACTTTCTGAAGAACCAAAAAAATACACTGAATGTGAGGCACCCATCCACCCTAAACAGCGTGGCTCAAGTAGCTAGTTTGGAACCGAATAAAAGGTCTGCAAGAAAGCATTGTCATCAGATCTACCTAATAGGATCACAAGTTAACTATCTGATGTTAATATAATAACATGATGGTATTAGCAAATCATGCTATCAAACAGCACATGTATATGCATTAAAACTGCATTACGACAGAACTGAGAAAAGACTACAGTATTCTGCCATCTAATTAGAGACAACATATGGATTGTTATTACTTCAGTTATATTATTAGTTCTTCCATTACCAAATGCTCTGTTTACAGACTGTAGAATGGGGGTTTATGACCCACTTGCTCTTTCTGTGAGATCTGAAGATTTTTGCCTTTTAATCCTTTGATCCTCCAGAGCAAGAAAAAAACTCCCTTCCAATGTTTTCACATTAACGATATAACAATGTTAGAAATGGCAGCTGTAAAGCACTCATTCTCATCTGTATCCACTCCTCGTGGGTGGAAGGCAAGGGAAGGAATAGGACTGCAAAATGTTGGGAAGGAACTCATAGACCTAAGATGACATTGCTGACAGATGATATCAAATCCCAGCTGACCTTAGGTCTTGTGTAGTTGAATGCAGGATGCTCTGACCTCAGCAAACAGACTGAAACAGGGTTTTGGTCCCCAGCAACTAACTGGTTCTCTACCCCTTGCTACCTGCACTAACGCCGACGCCTCATCCCTACTCCTGCACAAAGCTGCAGAACTGGCTTTGCTGTAGGGTAGAAGGAAAGAGGCGCTACCCTATCAGCTGCCCCCTCTCCCATCCTTTCCTTCTGCAGGAGCAGCCATCACCTCACTCCCGTGGGCTGAGCGCAGAACAGAGGATGTTTGGCTGTTCCGGCTGCATCTGCTGTTCAAACAGCTGTTCCCTGTTTCCTCCAAGGAAAGTGAAGCAGGAGGGATGGAAAAGTCACAAAAGCTGGATCTGGCAGTAGGATTATCTAGATTTAGAAAACTTGGTAAATGAAGCCAGCTGGCTGTAGTTTCCAGACACAAGCCAAAAATATCCTAAGCCTTGCAGCCCTCCCTGACTGTCTCTTCTGTGGCCGTATGTTGGGATCTAGGAGATGGAGGTGTCCTTGCCAAGTGCGTAATGCCTGGTGACGCATCTGCAAATCACAAGCAGGAAAGAAGGGACTGTGATCCCCTGGATCCAGCCCCTTGCCCTAGGAAAGTCTGAATCTGAAATCTAAGCACGGAGCTGGACTTCAATTTTCAAAGCAGTCTTTTCCCTTTGGAGTGTGTGGAAGACACTAGCCATTCTTGGATGTAAATGTATTCTAAATATACATCTACCAGGGCTTTCAGCCGTGAGGGCTGAAAATACGTAACGGGCCTGGAGTAGGATTCAGCTCACTTATCCCTTAGGTGTCCTCAGTGAAGATGTTTTCATCTAAGACTTCTGACTAGCCTGGCATGTATCAGTGGATAGAAACAGTAATTTTAAGAGCAGAGTTCACCCAATCTCAGACATCTTCCTCGGGATAATATAAATCTAGCCTTATCCTCTCTACTGATTATGAAAGCCTAGAGAGCTACCCTGAGTGAACGATGTCTGTGCTAACGGCATTTGTTTGCATAGAGGAATCATGTGTTGACAGGCAAGATACGACCTGATTCAGGAAAGGGAGTAACTTCCCCAAAACAGGTCAAGTTATAATCCAAAACTATAAATGTGCAGACCTCGTCTCGGCTGTAGCCTACTTCGGAGAGGTATCAGCTTTGATCTTGAAGTCCTACTTGAAAGAAGTTATGCTCTGGGGCATGCAAAGAAAGACCTCACATTTGAGAGCGCTGAGCAGGCTGGTGCTGAGGAGCCGCTGAAGCAGGCTGCTCCATAAGGGAAAATGAGACAAGAGGCAGCAAGACAGGAAGAGGCAACAGTCTCACCTACAAGAGGTAAAGCACTGCAGCACATGAGCAGGGCAGGTCCAGTGACGGTCACCACGTTCAGCCAAGTCCAAATCATCAGACAAGACCATGGTGGTGAGGCATATATGAGGCCAAGCAGGACATGAAGTCAACAATCTGGATTTAGATCAGTGAGGAACATAGCCAGCCACAGACACAGCCGCAGCCTCACTCAGTAAGTGGGCAGTAGCCTCCGTGTAAATGTAGCTCCCAACTGAAGGGAGGAAGCAGCTGTTGAGGCTTCTCACAGCTTTCTCAAACAGCTCCAAAGCTGGTCAGGGCTTCTCAAGCTGCTCTCTCCAACAGCTGTGCCATGTCAGAGAGCCTGCCTTGAGCACAGCCAACTGCATGCCCTGGCCGTTGGTACCGAGCTATCACCTAGGCTTGCTCAGGATTAAGCAATGAGGAACCCCTCCCTGCCATTGTATACAAGGAGATGGACCCCCTTGTATGAATTCTAAGAGAGAAGAATGACTTCTGCCCAGTACATTATAAATGAAGGCTTTAGATACCGCCAAAGAAGAAGAGTTGCCCATCACAGACAGCGTGTAGCACTTATCTGCAGCCACAAGTCTGATGGCAGGGGGCCTAAGACTCACACCCTCTCTTGGTGCCTCTAGAAACCCCACACCACAACCTGATGGGAGAGGTCAGACACGGTGCGGTCAGCATACCGCCCTAGACTGTGTTAGCCCACCATTGCTTTACAGCTGGACCCTCCAGACCCTGCTGGGAGTCTGGGCTCTGCTCTTGGGTGTCTTCTGACTCAAGGATAATATTGTTCCTAATTTCCTGGAAACCTGTGTGTCCACTCTTCCAGTCTTCTCTCTTTTCGCACCAGCAGGGGGCATGAAGCTTAAAATTAACTGCATTAATTGAGTATTTCCAAGATGCTCCTACATACCTTGAAGCTGCTTGCCAGTCCATTTGGCAGGATACACTGTGCATATTTAAATAACTGAACAAAACTCTCTTGAAGGCTTATCTTAAACTATCTTTTGTATCTATAAATAATTTACTGATCCACTTACATTAGGTATGCTTTCACTGGTTGCAACATTCCTGCAGTCTACTTGATGAATGTAAGAGGTGGATAAAAAATATCGAGTAGAAAAAACATGGACATAAAAATATAGTACATATGGCCAAGGGATAACAGATGCACAAGATTGTACAGGCACATAGACGATGATTGCTCAAAAGATTTCAGGAAATCCTTCTTCTTGATCATTTTTCCAGGTTTAATAAAATACTCCCAGGTATAGTTTTAATTCCATATTTTCCCGCTGTGCTCTGTCTCCGTGATATATTTATTTCACTGTGTTTCACTTTTGCTCATTTATTTTAATTCATACAGTGCTGATTCATTCTAGATGTTTGACTTTAATCATTGCTGACTACTCAGTGCTACTGCCCTTCTGCTTCTGCATATTAAATAATGTCCAATATTTTACAAAAGGATATTGCCGCAGTATCCCCAGATTCTAATCCAGAATGATTCCACCGTAGATGTTCCTTGTGTAAAGTAACATTACGATACTCCATCCACCAAAATTTCATTATTAATCCCTGCTATAGATTAATATCTTTTGAAAATTGTGTTATTTTGCAGATCTTTTTTTGTTGATGTGATGTCACTAGTTCTTAGAATAATAACATTAATAGCAGAAGAATTAGTAACGGTAAATGTGCATTCCTGATGTAATTTCCCTCTCTTTAAATCCCAGGAAGTAACTGATCAACATCTATCTTTTCCTCACCCTTTTTAAACTTCCCCCCCCCCCCCCCCCCCCC
>Ga0065711_1049547_pt1 | contig 11245 bp, 6 predicted proteins | sample Hoacrofraction12_FD_59098 | JGI IMG/M metagenome (GOLD analysis project Ga0065711, IMG submission 59098) | Hoatzin crop microbial communities from Cojedes, Venezuela - Epithelial fraction 12 v2 (version 2) | ecosystem: Host-associated > Birds > Digestive system > Esophagus > Crop | place... | reverse complement strand
AAAAAAAAAAAAAAAAAAAAAAGAAAAAAGCACTATGCTGCTATACAGAAACACCTTAGAGTTGATGTGAAGAGTTCTTTCTTCTACGGCATGTACATAGAATTTTTTTCCCCCGAACTGAGGCTATCCAAAACAGCATAACTTAGTGAACAGTCTATAATCTAAAAAGATTATGTACAACTGTGAATTCCTCCAGATAAACTTTAGTTGCACATAGTACTTCAACCTAAGTACCCAAAGGTATGATTATAAAACAATTAAATTCTCATCGCTAAATATGGCATCTGTTAAACAGATGTAAATAGGCCTGCAAACACACAAAGCTTTCCATTTCCACATTTAAAGTGCTAGCAGAAAAATTTAGAGATGCACTTAATTCACCTTCTTTCCACAGGAAACGCTTTTACTGTTACCTGAAGCGGTATAGCAATTACTGCTGTCTACTGTAAAGCCATATGACATACATTACAGAGACTTTTGGAAAAAGAAGAAGATTTGTGCAAACAGAGGTTATCTCAACGTGTGAAGCCTTCCCCGCTTCCTCCTCCTACCTTGTCGTCCTGTGAGTCGGGCTGGAGAAGACTGTGTTGCTGAATGGCCATCGGAGGAGGAAGCGGCACAGCATCTGCTCCCTCCTCACCTTCCTCCTCCCCGCAGCTCTGCATGCCTGAAGAGGACGACTTGGAGAGAGTGCCACTGCTCAGCCCCTCGTTCCGACCTCGCTGTGAATAAAATCAAGACATTCAAGCTCCATCACCTCCTTGGCAGCATGAAGCTTGCTCAACACAAGCTTGTCTTAAACAAGTCTGTTCTGCAGATTCACCCCTCTCCCAATAAGTCAAGATGATTCTACAAGCACAGTGCAGTTCCTCCACAGAGGGGTAAAAAAGCAGATGCCAAAGGTAATGTTTTCAGTGTTTAGTAAAAGCAGATGGACCGAGATATTCAAAACAAGACATTTAGCTTGAAAGTTACTCCACTTAAGTGTTACCAAAGCCATGCTTGCTTTCCACGTTCAGTTCTGTAAAGGGTCATATTCCTCTAACTTAGAAACTCAAGAACTTTGTATCTGAAGTACCAACCCTCATAGCAAGACTTATAAAGGATATAAAAAAACCCTATTACAACATGAAATATTTTGTCAATTATCCTTTCTGCCCCCTCCCCCTTAAAGCAGGGAGAACAGACTGCTTGTATAATTTTTACAGCTGTGTTGAAAGCCAGTCCTTCCAATTACACAAGGAACTACGATTTCAACTAGTCAAAGTGTAATGTTAACTGATCACACAGAGTAATTTAACTATCCTTAAAGGAAGACAGCACAGATGGTGGTTGTTTCTTCCTGACTTTAAGACACCGGCTGTAGGTCTTCTGTCACTCACAGAACTGCAGAATAACAGATACTTCCAAAACAGTAATATAACTGCATTGCAAAGGGTCTCTTTCTACAGCCTGATTTTCAAGGACAGAGGCCAATATTCCTTCCCAAACTACCTCTCCCAGTTCACCATGCTGCCAAGTGTCTAGTATTTTCTTTCCCTACACTTACTATATAACTTCACTGATCTTCCAAGCTTGCAGCAAAATACGTCGGGAGCAAGAAAAAACAATGCACTGAACAATTCATTGGGCATCTGAGACCACTTTTCTGTCTGATAACTACCAAAACTGCTAGTCAGATTCAAGCCTGGTAAAAGGGAGTAACTGTATAGCATGCAAGTGGCTGTATCCTAGGAGGCAGCAAGATGCCATTCATTTCAGCCTGAACCACAGGTTTGTCACAGAAGAGAATCTGGCTCCGTCAGTGCCTGACTGGGGGCAGGCTTTGCTCACACATGAATGCCAGGCTTAGAAGGATAGGCACGTGCTTGTGAGAGGGACGGAAGCCTTCAGAAGATGTCCTTCGTGGCAAAATCTTGAATAGTTCCCAATATCCTTCCCTCCAATGAAAACTGCCATGTCTATTACTTGACTGATGGTAACTACCTTTTGATTTGAAGGGTCAGTATTTTTTCTGTGCTCTAACTCTTGCTAAAGGTGTAAATACAGCTTTCAGCAGTTAAGCAGCTCTCCCCTATATTTTCCCTGATCCAACAGCAGGAAGAGGAAAGGAAATACAGAATGACCTGATTATTCCCAGAACATGAAGCACCTTTACTCACAAAACTGCTTTCCTGCGTGGGGTAAGAGAGAAAAGCCAAAGAACAACTTTTTACTCTCCTATTTCAATACTTAGGCAGAGTCCAGCGGTCATCAAGAATGAGCACACGACACTTTGCTCAACTGCTGGACACTCAACTGAGGAGAAAACCTTCACCTGACAACATTTAGTTATTTGAAAAAGATAAAAAACTTGGGAAGCTGCCCTGAACGCTTACCTCTTCAACAGTTTCATCTTGTGGGGTTGCTGCACTATCATCAGAGTCCTTCTGAGAGCCCGCATCGGCACTTTTACGAACTTCTCTACTCTTCTTATGTTTGTGGGCCAGTTTTTTGACATGCCCATCTGCTTTTCCACTGCTAAGACGCCTCACGGGACTCGTAAGCCATTTCCTCAAAGTGTTGCCGGGGCGCTTGGGGCCTGGGGAGCTCTGTGCACCGATCATGTGGGGCTGAAGCGATGTTACTGAAGCAGGAGGACTGGCATCGTTGCTGGAGACTGAAAGGGAGTCTGAAAAAAGAACGAGAGGAGCATTTTAAAGCTGAAACACTGATAAGTGAGAAACAAGGCTAATGACATATGCAATAATGGGTATCAGATTGGATTTATGGACAAATCGACCAGATTATTTGGAAGTAACCTGGCCTTTAACTACCCCACAACTGTAAGTGTTCATACAGCACATGGCCACCCACACATAAGCACCATTTATATGCTTACAACAGTCTTAAGTTGCTCCTGCCTCAATTACAATTCATACTTACCACTGCTGATACTTATTTGATAGCGGATTATATTTTCCATATGTCATCTAACTTTATGGAAGGATATGCTTGTTTTATCTTTTAATGTATACTGCTTTGAGCATGGATATGAACAGTAAAAATAGTTGCTCAATGAGATAATTATTTTTCAAACACAAAATTTTATTACAAATGCTGCATCTACTTTCATTATTTATTCATTTATTTCCCCAACCCTTAGGAAAGGGGGAAGAAGAATCCAGAAAACAGCAAAGTGTCTGTCTTCTGCTGAAATCTTCCCAGAGTCTTGGCTGTTGTTCTGCTTGTGTTTTTAAAAGGCATAGAACATCTATGTTTATAAGCCCATTTGCTCAAATCTCAGGATTAGCAGCATTTCTCAGCATGACAATGCTTGAAGTTCTGTAGTCAAACAAAGGATTTACTTTTCTCAAGCCATAGTTGTGCGTGCATGAGGTCAATACTACTTTCCCACTGAGGCTTCTGTCACCTGAACTGGAACATATGCTTATGATACAACATCCACTGGTTAGCTATTGCGAGACTATGTTTCTTTTTCATCTATGCATTGCAATGCTCTTCCCTCCAGCAATTCTCTGTTCCTAAAACCATACCTTTTTCTGGACACATTCTTGCAACACCACTCCTATGAATATTATGTACCACTAGAGTATTAACAAGACTTTGCTAGGTTGTCAAATATGGGTCCCGTCCCCCCCACCTCCGTGCATGCAATTTTGTAGATAGATAGTTTATACAAGGATGACATAAATAACATTCTGTTGAATGTTTCTACTGCTGGACATTAAATGCAGTGCTTGTGTTCCTTCTCGAAGCTTGACACAGATGTGCAGGTCACCTCTTGGGGCAGCTTTTCTGTAAGAGGCTTACTGCCAGTCTGACCAGAGCTAGTTTGAATTTTGTAGAATAATACGGTCACATTGACGTGGCAATACACTTCATTGCAAACACCCAAATGCCTTGGATCTACACACAAGATGTGAGCCTGCTCTGCTTCCACAGAGTATTAAGTGCAAATTATGGCTTTGAACTGAGATGGGGAGATGTAAAATGTGAATATAATAAGTAAGGATCACTTTCTATGATGGCGTGACTGGCTGGGCAGATGAGGGGAGAGCAGTGGATGTTGTCTACCTCGACTTCAGCAAGGCTTTTGACACTGTCTCCCATAACATCCTCATAGGGAAGTTCAGGAAGTGTGGGCTGCATGAATGGACAGTGAGGATTGAGAACCGGCCGAATAACAGAGCTCAGAAGGTTGTCATCAACGGTGCAGAGTCTAGTTGGAGGCCTGTATCTAGTGGTGTTCCCCAGGGGTCAGTATTTGGCCCAGTCTTGTTCAGCTTACTCATCAATAACCTGCATGAACCTGCATGAAGGGACAAAGTGTACCCTCAGCAAGTTTGCTGAGGGGACAAAACTGGGAGGAGCGGCTGATACCCTGGAAGGCTGTGCTGCCATTCAGCGAGACCTGGACAGGCTGGAGAGCTGGGAGCAGAGGAACCTGATAAAGTTCAACAAGCGCACGTGTAGGGTCCTGCATCTGGGGAGGAACAACCCCATGCACCAGTACAGGCTTGGGGTGGACCTGCTGGAGAGCAGCTCTGTGGAGACCTGGGAGTGCTGGTGGACGACAACTTGAGCACGAACTAGCAGTGTGCCCTGGCTGCCAAGAAGGCCAATGGCATCCTGGGGTGCATTAAAAACAGTGTGGCCAGTAGGTCGAGGGATGTTCTCCTCCCTCTCTACTCTGCCCTAGTGAGGCCCCATCTGGAGTACTGTGTCCGGTTCTGGGCTCCCCAGTTCAAGAAAGATGAGGAACTACTGGAGAGAGTCCAGCGGAGGGCTACAAAAATGATTAGGGGACTGGAGCATCTCTCCTATGAGGTAAGGCTGAGGGAGCTGGGCTTGTTCAGCCTGAAGAAGAGAAGGCTGAGAGGGGATCTAATAAATGCTTATAAATATCTTCAGGGTGGGTGTCAAGAGGATGGGGTCAGATTCTTTTCAGTGGTGCCCAGCAACAGGACAAGGGGCACAAACTGAAGCATAGGGAAGTCCCAGCTGAACACGAGGAAGAACTCTACTCTGTGGGTGATGGAGCACTGGAACAGGCTGCGCAGAGGGGTTGTGGAGCGTCCTTCTCTGGAGATATTCAAGACCCGCCTGGACACAGTCCTGTGCAGCCTGCTGTAGGTGACCCTGCTTTGGCAGGGGGGTTGGACTAGATGACCCACAGAGGTCCCTTCCAACCCCGACCATCATGTGATTCTGTGATACAGAATTATCTTCTAGCCACAGCTGTAGCTGTGCTGCACACAGGTGACTTCCTATTATGATGTTAACCTGGTGTCAAGGCTCTAAATAATGGATACTACTAAAAAGCAGATGTAGAGTTACACTAGTCCACTCTGTCTCTAAATCTTGTGATAGCAGTGCTACAGAATTACCACATTATTTTCTTGTTGAAGCAGGAAACATAAGGAAGAAATTAATTATCTGTAACAATGGTTTTCAGCTTGCAATCTGAGTATCCCTCAAGGCCCCTGGATTACTGCTTAAGGGCCCTCAGCACATACGTAAGAAAAGCAATCCTAGCTATCAGCATCCACATCATGACAGACTTTTTACTTAATATAAAGGAAAAAAAAAAAGGTCGTCTTATTAAAACAAATCCAAACAAAACTTCCAACCATCTGCAAGTTCTCCACAGGAATCCAAACAATCTCCAGTTAAACCTCTGTAAGAAGTTAGTTTGACTTCTTTCACCAAACCCATCTTACCTTGATTGCATCACACATCTTTTAATTTTTATCAGATACCTTGTTTCAGAAATCATAGCAAATATCAGCTGATGGGTATATGAATAAATAACCCGCTGCCAGTCTGCTAGTGGAACACAGAAGAGGAGAAAACAGCACTGGTGTTCTTGTAAATAAGATTTTTAAAGCACGAAATAAATGCTTTGTATTCAAGAGTCCCCAGCTTGGAGATGTTATAATAACTCAGCCAAGTTTTTCTTTCATTTGTATATATTTTTTGTCCCAATAATGGTTCATACAAGTTCCTTTCATACAAATAAAACAGAGCACATCCACTTGTTTATTAAAAAAAAGGCAATTAAGCCTTCACAGAAGTTCATCATGTACTGTTTTGTATTTTTGTATCTGTCTCCTTTCTTTCCGTTACAATTACTCCTTTCTAAGAAAAAGGCAGTGTGGTGGTGCAGTAATGGATTGCGTAAGACTTACTTTTTACATAAACATGCCTATCCCTAAGCATGTACCATGCCTGCAGTTAAAAAACCCATTTTTCTTTTTATAAAACCTGTGCTCCACGTCTTCAAATTCTCACCCATCATTTTAACAAGCAACACTTAGGAACTACCACATTTCTGGTAAAACCGAATAGCACAATGCAGAGCCCCTGAAACTGTGGGAGACAAGTAGTTTTGTCTGACTGCACTTCTGCTCTGCCACTCCTACTCTTAGCCCAAGCCGGCCAAGAGTTTGTGGGCAGGAGAAGGGAAGAGAGCAGGAAGAAACACATACACTCCGCTCAAGTGGAGAGGATCTAAGAGACAAAAACAATGTTAGCCAGACATGTTTCGCTGCACATACTTTCGCCATATCCTCCCACACAGCATTAGTTTTCATTTGGCGTGCAGCATGCAACTGCTTCTCATCTTCTCTTCTGCATGATTTAATATGAAGTACTTATTGAATTATTATTAGGGCTTCAGGGAATCATAAAAGTGGACAAAGTATAAGTAGTACACCGAAATGATAGCACTGTTCCACTTCGCTCTGTAAAGCATGAAAGCACTGGGGGAGAAGTAAAAGCTTAAAATTAATAAAAATACTACATCGCTATAAACACTTCAGCTTAAATATCAAGTTTTATTTAAAAAGGCATTAAAAAACAACAGAAAAAGAGAGGCTTAACATACCAGTGTTAACCTGAATGGAATACCAACCCACTGGCCTCTTCAGAGATCAGACTGAATTTTTTGCCTCTCCTTCAATTTGCAGAAAACATCCCTACAGTTTCATAGGTCAATGTTAATACTCACTACAAATATTCCATGCCAGTATTTTCCCAGTGAGACCCTTTACTGTCCATTTTCCCATCCCATCCCAGCTGACAGGAGTCCAGATTCTCCAAGTCTTACTCCATTTGCTTCCTCAGGAGACCAGTTACAATCCTAGAGCAGAGTCATGAAAAAACCTAGGTGCTCAAGTTCATATATTTAAGTAGAGCCATTGCCAGATCCAAACATTGGGGAATATCCATATCGAACATAGGCATTTTCAAGAGCACAGAAAGACCTTTCACCTTCACTGTGAGAACAACCACATGAGTGTGTTTCATTTCCCACTGCCCCATCACTACATACTACTTCTATCTATATAATTAGGGATACAGACTTGGTTTGATTGATTACCATGCTTGGGAATGTTTACACTAAGCTGGCTTTGTTTCCTTTATGACTACATAGCAAATTGTTTTTCTAGGGTTGCTCAAGAATATTTTATCAGTAAAACATGCTAAGAGGAAAAAGGAGTATTCAAAATTAAACCAAGAACAACACAGACTTTTAAAACCAAAACAGATGGAATAAATTTGGGGTATGCTAACCCCAACTGTGTTTTAAGTACAGTAAACTTTCTAGTGAGTATCAGATTCCCTTTTAGAGAAAGATAAATGCAACAGATGGCCATCTTGGAGAGGAAAAAAACCATCATACATAAAACTATCACACAGAGCAACACCAATCCACCAAGAAATCATTAAATTTAATAAAATCACTACTAGCTCAAGTAGAGACAGCTTTGTAGTTCAATAAAGTATTTTAAAAAAACCCTAATGGATGGGCTTTGTTTTGTATTTCATAGCCACAATAAGTAACGAAGGCACTGAGCTGCCATTTCTCTCGAAGTAAAAACCACATATGTTGCTCTGGTGGTGAGGTCAGAGAGTTCACTGAGAGTCCATAAATATATTTTTGAAGCTAAAGAAAAAGGGCAGGCAGCGTGGGTTCTGACCCCCTCAAACTAGAAGATAAAGTTACCTTCAACAAACAGGCAAATTTTTGAAACTGGAAGGGAAATGGGAATTCTCATTCTAGTCCCAGCTTTCTTAACACTAGAAACATGCACATCTGTGATTAATAAACTGTTTTTTTCCCCCCTAAAAAATAAATCAGCCATGTTAAGCTAGTTGATGACTTGAAAGGCTCTGCTTCATATTAACTATTTCCATATTGCTGTTTTTAGAGTTTTAGTATTTACAAGGAGAGCAAGGGGCTACAAAAACCTGACTTCCTAACCTAGGGAATCAAACTGAGCCTGTTTGGTGCCTGCTCTGCATCTCTAATCCCCAAATTCTGCAAAATCAAAAAATAAAAACATTTCACCATCTCTTGACTACAAAACAGGGACGGGGCAGGGAGTGAAAAATGGAGCAAAGTAAACCTAGCAACCCCACCTGGCATGTCAAACTGCCACTACAGACCTGCCATCCACCACGGAGTTTAAGGACCAGAGAGCTCACAAAACCCACCACACAGGGCAATTAACCAGCTGATCTGTAAGATTTGATGCAGGAACATTGCAAGTATTTAGGGACGAGAGCTGCATGTTGGTTCAAACCACACAGAGTATGATCTACGCTGATGCACTTGCAAGTTCAGTAAGTAAACTGGAAAGAGCTAGAGTTCAGTGATCTCCCAAGCCCATATCTACCTACAAACACACATGCCCCAATCTGAGCCACGTCAACGTACCATCAGAGGAAATAAAAATAGCTTACAAGCATCTAATGACAGAAGCCTGTAAAATCCCGCCTGCATACACAGTCATCACCTGTTATTAGATGAGATGGGGAAAGTTTGAAAAAAAGAGTGCAAGGTTTATTTTTTTTGTGGACACACACAAGCATAGTTTCTGCCTGGGAACTGCTTTTGAAGTAAGAGGCCATCAATTTGCCACATACAAGGCCATTCAGATACTTTGGTATGTGTCAGGAATTTTATTTCTTTCCTGCTGGGTATCCTCTTTAGATTACCCTCACTGTGTATTTTTTGTAAACCAATACTGGAATATATATCAAAAGGCATTAGATGCATTTCAACTTTAACAAGCGATCATAAAAGCAGTTACCATTTAAAGACAATGCAGCTTGAGCTTCATCAGGCTTGCAAACAGGGAATTTCCACCACCCCCTTTGGGAAGCACAAATTTCACTTCTGATACAGAGTTATAACTTTCAGGAAACTAGTTTCTTAGAAAAAATTCACAAAATGCAGAAAGCTAGTACTCAATACATAAAAGAAAATCCTTCAATCACATTCATGTTTGGAGTGGAACAAAGATAGTCCCTCTTCATCTCTGGTCAGCAAACGTTTCCTGCATTTTATTTCAAGTTATACACTATGCTGAAATACAATTTGTAATGTTTTCAGTGTGTGACTAGCCAAAGAGTTCAACTCCTTAGTATATCAGTAAAAATTAATGCAGATAACTCATTAATCAGGGAAGATACAGACACTAGTCCTGAGCACTTGGATTTAAATAAGTTCAATTAAGTCTTCCAAGTCATCAAAAGCTGATTGTGTTAAGCTCAGATAGACTGAAATTCTAAGCTTGAGGCTAGATACTCTGCAGCTTCTCTTAATGAGATACTAAGCTGCCCCACAAGCATGTCTGCAATTGAAAAAAATTCGAGTTAAAAAATTAGTGGCATATGCCTGAAGGGTTTAATACAGTTATGTTTTTACTATTTCATCATTATTTTTTTTAATATCCTCTCTTGCCTTCCTATCCTGTAAATGTAAAATCAAGGGTTTACATTTAAACTTTTACATAACTTAACATGCATTATAACTTGCACAGAGAGAGCTGTAAGCACATCAACCGCTATCTAGGAGCTAAACACCAATAAAATAGATGGAAAAAACCCTTCTCTTTTGCATCCACACTTGTTTCTCCCTTTCTTTTTTTCTTTTAAGCAGGAAGAAGGCCTGATGTTGTGCCAGAAAAAACGTTCCCAGGTTAACAGAAGTAGTTCTGTTTGTGCTCCCTGGAATTCAGACCACAGGGATATAAAACCCCAACCCTAAATCTTCTGCATTACTACAGGCGCGAGGCAGCACTACAGAAGAGGAGAGTGGACTTTGTGGGGCATTTCATTCTTTGCAATAAGCTGTTATTCTCTCTTGTTTCTGGAGAAAAATATATTTTGTGTCACAAGTAGGAAGTATTAAAAGCTACTCACACTGCTGAAGTTTAGTTTCACAGTTTGTGAAAACCACAAGCTTTTAATAGATTGAATCTCAGCTTCCCTGAACGCAGCTTACATTTTAACAGGCAACGTCTTGATCTCGGCTCCACTCCTTTGACCACCTGTTTGCTCAGGTTTAAAGACAGCTACATCTCCTTTTTGTGCACAATTCCCAGTGAGTTTCTTTGGGCCAGCTGGGGCACCAGTTAGTTACTTACCTCTTGCACTTCAACCTGTGCCTCCTGATATACAACATTATTTTACAGCACGGTGCAAGAACGCATAACATTACTTTCTCTGCAGACCTACAATACGCAAGATTTTCCCTGACAGATTTAAGCTACATACAGTTAACTCCCTCGTAGTTCCTGACACATACAATATAATTAAGAATATTAACGTAACACCCTTTCATTAAATAGTTGTGAAAGTTCTTCAGTGCAAACAGAGAAACATTGCTTTTCTATATTAGAAAGCAAGTTTTCCCACAGCACCAACATAATTTCCTGGTTTCCCAGTAGCTTTTAAGATCAATTTCTCATTAAGATGTTTCACAAAGTCTCAACTACATCACCCATTTTTAAAGCGTGGGTGTTTTGAGCTTTACTACAGAGTCATGTATATTTTTAAAAGTCTCATTTATATGTGATTTTTGCCAGATGCCTAGCATCAGCAATATCCAACTACTTTACGATGGCCACAACAGAAGATCAGATGAAGGCATGGCCCATCCACTCCTCCCTCCAAAAGAATGGATGCAACAGGAGCGGTGAATGCCAGGAATGACTGTGTTCCAGGCCCAGGGCCATTGCCTCCACTAGAAGAGCTCCACATAACCCCTCGCCCCCAGCCTGCTCCCCGCTACTGCTGCTCGTTAGCTTAAGATCTCAGCACAAGAAGCTGGTTGAGGGCACAACACAGCTCCTGAAGCAGTGGGAACTGGCAGCATTTGATTCCTTCCAACTGCTCCAAGCTACAGCACTCCCCGCCTTTGACAAAAAAAAAAAAAAAAAAAAAAAAAAAA
>Ga0065711_1012948_pt1 | contig 11245 bp, 9 predicted proteins | sample Hoacrofraction12_FD_59098 | JGI IMG/M metagenome (GOLD analysis project Ga0065711, IMG submission 59098) | Hoatzin crop microbial communities from Cojedes, Venezuela - Epithelial fraction 12 v2 (version 2) | ecosystem: Host-associated > Birds > Digestive system > Esophagus > Crop | place... | reverse complement strand
GGTCTGGAATATCTCCAGAGAAGGAGACTCCACAGCCTCCCTGGGCAGCCTGGGCCAGGGCTCCGTCACCCTCAGAGGGAAGAAGTTCTTCCTCATCTTCAGCTGGAGCTGCCTCTGCTTCAGTTTGTGCCCGTTGCCCCTTGTCCTGTTGCTGGGTACCACTGAACAGAGTCTGGCCCCGTCCTCCTGACACCCACCCTGCAGATATTTAGAGGCATTTCTAAGGTCCCCTCTCAGCCTTCTCTTCCTCAGGCTAAACAAGCCCAGCTCCCTCAGCCTCTCCTCGTAGGACAGATGCTCCAGTCCCTTCATCATCCTCGTAGCGTACACAGAGGCTGGTAGCTCACGTACCTGCTGACATTGCCATAGTCGTCCCAGCCACCATCCCCATCGTCACACCGTTTCCTCTCGGCGGTGGGATCGGAGCCGGATACATGGTCGCTGGCATGCCGTTCGGCTGCACAACCGTGGTGTGGTGAATTACGTGGGGTGGTGCTGCATATAAAGGCTGTGTGTAGTAAGTGCCTTGCTGTTGGAGGAAAAAAAGTACATTAAGTAATGACGGTACATCTGGTGCGGAAGATAAACGTCTTCTTCTATGGATGTATCACAAAATAAAAGCATAATTCTAAAGATGCAGTGTCTTTATAGAGCAGAAGCCAAAACACTCATTTCAGCTATTCCAGTTGCACTGCACTAGCAACCTTTTTAACATTTAGCCCCTTTTTAAGGCATTCAGGGTAATGATCAAAAGCAGGGACCTTTGCAGAACTCCAGTGCCGACTGAACCTTCAACAATAAGGGCTATTCGTCACTCATTCCCTTTGTTTTGTATCTTCTCATCTATTAATCCATGGCAGAACTTCTCTCATTCTTTCACAGCTTTTTATTCAGCTGCATTTGGTTTATGAACCAAAGGTTTTTGACAGATTCGAATACACTAAGCAGATGAGATAAACCTTGTTACACGCTTATTAATTCCTTTCAGCTACTGCATACACACCAGGCAATTTTCCTCTGTGCAAAAAGAGGGCCTGCTTTTCTCCAAAATACCACGTTTACTGAAGTATCTTAATTCTATCCTAACAGTTTTCAACAGTTTTCCTAGCATGAGACTTGGTAGCTCCCTGAATCACAACGGAGGCTTCCTAAAAAAAAAAATTAATGCAAGTTTACGACAATTTCTGACGAAATCAGGAGGTGGTAGTTATAGCATCCAGCACACATTTTTAAAATCACTCAGTCCAGTGTCTCTTCAAAGACTGAACACATTATCAGTAAGTGCAGAGTAACTGTCACGCAAGAGAGAATGTAAAAGTGCACACACACACTCTAAATTACTGTATTAAGAATTCTCACGGGAGGCAGCTGAAAATTCTCCCCGTCCACGAAGAAGTAGATGTGATGTAAAGCTAGAGCTCAAGCAGACATTACAAGCTAAACGAAACACTACCCGAACAGACAGTTTTTTGGTCTCGTTCCTTTACCTGTGCATACGGATTCTGCTGTGGATAGGCACTTCGAACTGGGTACACAGCAGTCTGATAGGGATTCGGCGATGAAGAATACGGTGGCACTGCACCACTAGTGGGTGAGCAAGATACTTTGTATGGGGTGCCTGGTGTGTAACCTGAAACAAAGGTAAATCTGCATTAAACACAAGAAAAACAACTGTCAATACACTGCGTTCTAAAGTCAGGGGTAACAGTTTTCCTAATTTCCAGAGTCCTTAACCTTCATGTGAGGACTTAGGAGGCTAGTCTCACTATCCAAGCACAAGTTCTAGCGCGCACGTAACACTGATGACAGCCTGAAAATTACATCTGACTGCGTCAGCTAAGCATGAGAAGGTGACTGTGTTTTTGCACAATTTGCTTTTCAAATCTATGGATACAGGATAAAAAAGTGGATTTGGATTTTCATAGTAGTATCATTAAATACTTGGATTCTGCATATTAGGCAACATTCCCACATAGGAGGATTTGGCACGTGTTAGTATCAGCCCAGTTCTCAATGCACCCCAAATTGTACCAGCAAAACGCAGTAACAGTTAACTAACCCTCAGTTACCTTCTGTAGAAGATGATACAGCAAAAGAATAACAATTTCAAAAGTCACAATCACGTAAAGAGCTCAAGATGGATCTTCAGAGAACAGAGAGGCATCATCTGCAACCTCTACTTCAACTTACATTTATTCATATTTGTTTTCTGGCATTTTCTGAACCGGCCAAAATAAATATGAAAGGCCATACCTCTAAAACACAAGCACTGTAGCGTTCATTGCAAATCAGACCTTGAAGGCACCTTAACATCTTTAAATCTCCTTTTTGTGTATTACATACATAGACATACCCTCAACCATCACTTAAGAATTGTTTCTATACATTACAGTAAGACTTCAGACGTCATCAGAAAGAATTTTGCATTCCTATTACAAGGCCCCCACAATCAGCCTGCCTTGTAATGTTGGGAACTGTTCAACTTTCACAGGGATAAGCAGCAACTGCTGGCTCAGACCCTGCCTAAAGACAGTTCTTCCGTAGCTTCTCCAGCCCTCAGACAAAGTCCCAGGACAACGGAACAAGGGCTTGAGGAGGCACGGAGGAGATCTCTGAAAAGCACCACTGCCGCTCCTTAAAAGTGAACCACGTGGTTATTCAAAAACCCAGAAACTTAAGAAAGCTGCCTGTAAAAAGGTACCCTTTCTGAACAGCAGTGGCACAGCACATGTGCGTGATGTGAATTTACTTAAGGTTTGAGTCTACACACAAGCAGTTACATCAGAAAAATTAAAAAAAAACCCTACAAAAAATCCCAGCTGTTAAGACAACGGACTTCAAGTTGTCATCTGCCTGAATTAGTAGATCTTGACGTTTTGAACTTTAGTTCATAGCTTAGAGAGTAGCTAAAAATTCAAACTATTCTTAGCTCTGAAATGAAAGCTTATTTTCTACTCAACAGCAATAAAGACTTGAATAGTATTAGCTTTAAAAAAAGTTACAGACATTTGAAGATGGTATATGACTTCTATATGTTTCCATTCCTTTTTCACACAAAAGTGCAAAATTTCTTCCTCTAACTTTGTTAAATAGCATGAGATGTATTCCCAAATCAATCACTGCAAACTAATGTTACAACACGATCAAGTCTAAGTAGTCAAGAATCTTCCCCAGAAACCATAACCTTCTATTACAACATAGCTGACACAGAGGAAAAAAACCCAGTCAACGGGATAAAAACATCAGTCTCGTGATTTGGTAAATTGATTGCATGCAGCTCGTCTTCACCTTCCTGCAGCAGGATTTGCAAACTGCAACCAGTAACAAGACTGGAACTACCTTTCAGCTGTCTGATCCCAGGATCCAAACCTCCAGGCACTCACTCCTCAGCACAGCTGCTGCAATCTCGATGATACACACAACGGAGCAGGGAGGCAGAGACGCATCACTAAGGCAATCTCGGCCGAGGAACTGAACAGCCTATTAGTAACACAAGTCGATAATAAAAGCCCACACAGGGTTTTGGTTCCCATGCTATACCCCTGGTGGGAACTGCTCTCCCTTGAACATCACTCTTTCTTAAGCAATCCAGCGGATATCCAAGCTGGTACCCCTAGACAGGATGGTGGAGGCAATACCCTATCCAAAGGGCAGATTTTTTTTTAATTACTGTGACTTGTAATATCCATCCGTTTCCTCACGTTAAATTCAAGACCGAAGACAAGCCAAAATCATTTCTGCACTCGCTATGCCTCTAAGCAGCAAAGCAAACAGAGACACAGGCTGTACCACCCAGAATACTCCACGGTTCCAAGGACAGCTACGCAGCTACACACTCTTAACAGGTGCTGCAGGCAAACACCGTAGATGACTTACTCTCTCTTGCCTCAGTAATTGCTGCCACGCCCTTTGTAAGAGTCTCCTGGTAGTTACTGAAACGCCACACGTTACAGACATCGAACCGCAATACTGCAAGCGGGCTTCCACAGCGCAAGCTTCCCAATTTCAAGCAGCGTCCTTTCCTGTCCCTGTAAGTTACCCAGGGGCACTCGGACAAACCTGACGATGTGCCACGTGTATCTCCGAAAAACGGGCATAATACACACAAGGGAAAGAGCTCCCGAGGACGGCCCAGGTCTCCATTAGCAAAGCAACGTAAGGAATTCCTTAGTATGCAAACTACCCGCAGGGAGAATACTCTTCTATCACATCCATGTTCCCGGTTTAAGAGGAAATTAAATGCTCCCAGTTTCTGTTTTGTTTCAAGCATCAGCCCATCCAAATCATCTTCTACTAGTGAAAGCAGAACTACATGAAAGCAACTTAGGGGAGTGCTTTGGTTCCCCTTGTGTCTATTTTTCCATCTCCCTTTTCCCAGGCTCATCACATTCCCTTTCTCTGAAATGACAAGCGTGCAAGCGCAGTTACCTAAATCTTCCCCCAGTACCCACTACAGACAGACCAGTTTTACCCAGCAGCTGCACTTTCCAGAGAATTAGTTCCAGGACAATTTTACAGGCAGAAAGAAGGCAGCAAGCTGAACTTGGAACAATATGATTTAAGAAAATGATGAAAAAGAATAATTTTGAAGACAACAGACAGAAAAATAAGAAACAGGAATCTGGAAACAATCAGTAAGATGCAAAGCAAGCAGAGTCAAAGGAAGCAGTGCAGGGCAACACGATGCAATCCTCAAGTATCAGCCTGAAATATAGGAATGACAGCTAAAACCTCACCTTTTCCCTTCTCTGAAGGTGAAAGCAGTACAACTCAAGCCAAGATTTACTCAATTTATCAGATGATTCCTTATGAGTCATATTCAAAGTAACACAAAACTCATCCCACAGCATAAGTGTTCCTGTAAGCCCCTGTAGCTTTTCCTCGTTCTCGGTTCTCACAACTTCCAAGCTTCGGGTCACTGCTTTGACACACCTCTTGCACATACCTGTCTGGAAGGTAGGATTTGCTCCGGGATACATGTTAGGGGAATAGGCAGGAGCAGCCGCTGCATAGCCCATTGGGAAGCCAGCTACAAGAAAGAATATGTCAAAGTTATTTTCTAGACTGACTGCACAGTCTAACCAGACTTTACTCTCAAAGATTCATGCTGTACATCTTTTAATTGAGATAATCTAACAGATGGCCTTTAATCACACCTCTTCAACTAAAACACCAGGCTCCTCTTCTCCCAAGCCACCTGAAGCGGAATGCTAGATCAAGGCAACAGCCAAAGAGTCAAAGTGCCAGTCCCCCTTGCATCCCTGCCTCAGCCATTTCAAAGTTGGCCAAGTAACTCTTAAGTTAGTTCAACAAAAAAGTTTTGTGCAACTGTCTGACCCTCCTCCCTCCCGCCCTGAATTTCAAGCCCTGATGTACATAAAATATTTATCTGAAGGGAGTTTTTCACAGACATAAACCCCTAGAAATCAGAGCGACTCTGACTCTCCAGATCAGAGATATCCCAATTGGGGAGTACAAAGCAACCTTGGGTAGTCCACAATGCTTGCTGCATTTATACAGATTTGTTATCACACTCAGAAGCTCACCAGTTTCAGGCAGGTACTACGACAGTGAGCAGTAACAAGCGAGTTGCTGTGGCAGTGGCAAAACGCTGGGCAAACACTTCTACAGCAGAATACAAGCACCGCTACGGCTGAACTAACCTTGCGATGCACTGGCCTCCAACACCAGGCAAAAACCAGCATGACCAGAAGCTACAGTTACTTGAAAGATATGAAGTTTGTTTAGATTGTAATAACTGACATTTCTGAATTAATCATAGCTATTAATTTTTCCAGGAACTTCTTCACGTTATTCCAAACTGTAAAACTGAGTAATGTCTGTGTTTAGAAAACAGAGTTACTACCACATTTTGTTACCAACATACAAAGATTGCAACTTCTCCAGATAAAAGGCACTTACTGTTTGCATCTTCACTGTCAGGCTTAAAGCTGCTAGTTTTAAACTGCTATTCAAGTTTGCAACTACTCACAACAATAAAGATTCCTTAGCTCAGGATTATATATGCTAACCTAGTTTTGTAAAGCACTCTGTAAACTTATCAAGTGACTCACACTTGGCACTACTATTAGGCGGTCAGCATGGGTAAGACTAAGAGAAGCATTAGGCTTAAAAATCAAAGGTAAAAATCACACATCCAATTCATAACACCTTTACAGAATGTAAATAGCTCTTAAGTTTTCAAACTCACACGCTGCTAGTAAAAAGCTTTAGTACAGCTTTACACCTTAGACTGACAACACATCTGCAACGCCATTTGTGCTATATACATTTTCACTCCTCTACTCCTCCTTCACAGGTTTAGCTCCACAGTGGAGCACTGAGCTGCTCAAGAAACAAGTCAGTTTGTGAAAAATATAACTACTACAAGCAGCAGTTTTAACTTCTACACAGAACTTTCACCCNCGTCAGAACATTTGGATGCTGATTCCTTGCTACTGCAAGCCCATCCAGCCCATCCAACAACCTGAAATAGTTGTAGTAGAATATAAACAGCTATTAAATATGCAACAGCTTTAGAAACAGAGTGCCTTTAAATAATACATTCCACCTAGTGATACATTCATTAGTTTCTATCGCCATGCAACCCCTGTAAATTCAATGATTCTGAAGGGAGAATCTGTAGCTTTTAAGTTAGGAGAGGCAAAAGATGGAGACTTAGCCATGCAACAGTTTTTTAAAAAATCCTAAAATGCAAGTCTACTCTTCATTTCAGACAATGTGTTTCGCCTTTCCCCCACAATCTTGAAGCCCGAACCAGGCAGCCCAGCAAACGATCTGTAACAGTGTACCACTGTAGACCTTACTGACCGAGCTGAATTTAAGGGTCACAGCTGTGTAAACTGACTGGCTGCTGCAAGGAAGAATTTTGAGTGATCAACTCGTAGCATGACACTTAAGGCATTTCCATAACAATTCTACTTCAATTCCATATATTATAGTTATGCTAATTTACAACCAAGTGAAGACTGGCAAATACATAGTACTTACATAATTCAATATGTAGTCTACTATGTGTAACAGTAGAATACAAGATCAGAAGTTGTAATGTTGTTTCAACTGCTATTTATGAATCTACAATAGTATATCTTCCTATGTAAATTAAGGTACCATTTAGATTAGTATAAACAAGAGCATCAACGCAATGTGTAAATAGTTGTAAGTACAAATGAACCCCTGGTTAATACAAATCTGTGTTTAGAAAATAAACAGAGATAAAAATACAAGGTTATATTTAAATAATTCATAATAATTTTATCTAAAGCAAAAGAAAGCCTTCAAAAAGCAATCTATTACAAACGCAGAAATAATTGTACTGTAACTGATTACTAATTAGTGAACCACTGCTGCTTGTCTTATTATAAAATTACTGTAGTCCATACAACTAAAAGAGTCGCAGAGAATAAAACCATCCCGCGGGACTTACGGTTACACTGCATCAGCTCTACAATTTATTACTGCACCATTTCAGTCACTCAACAGACTTAAAAACATTGCAAGGAAGTTTGTGTTTTCCCCTTATAAATACTGTAGAAATCAAGAAAGGTACACTAGTTTGAGGCCAAAAATTAAAAGTATCTGAAAAGCAAGAATAAAAATTAAAATGTTTTTGAGACAATCAAGTTAACAGTAAAGAAAATTCATTTAAGCACCAGGACATAGAAGAAGGAACAGCGAGAAGTGGAGCAGGAAAACAGGAACTCCAGTACACTGCCTAAGCTGAAACCCAGATTTAAAAACTGTAAATACCAGTAGGAAAATATAGTACAGTTACAAAGAATATAAACAGTAACGGTGCAGAACGATCTCTAGCTCCCAACGCAGATACCAACTACATCACCGACCAGCGTCCCTGTAAAAGCTACAGAAGTTTAACTGGTTATGATACATAAAGTCTGAGCTGAAAGACCCTCCAGCTTCTCCCAGGATGGAATAATTCCCTTACCCCACAGGCAGCAGAAAAGAAAAAAAAAAAAAAGAGAAGACTGCATCAAGGAATACTGCTTGGAACACCTCAGAGGGGCACACAGCTCTTCCCTTCAGCCTTCCGGGAAAGTTCTGTCCAAATCACACTATTGCCTCACCCAGCTTCTGAACTATGGGGACATCAGAAATGAAGCCTGCTCACACACACGTCAGGAGATGAGGGGAAAAAACCCTGGTGAGAAATCTGAAGCCAAATGAGAAACAGAGAAAGCAAGAAATACATTTATTTTCTGATTTAAAGACCTTTTTTGGCCGTTCTCTTGGTCCTGCCTTTGGTACTCTACTTCGGGCAGTCATAAAACAGATAGCATGAACAAGACCTAGAGGATAGAAAGGTTAACAGCACCAGCCAGCTAGCAGCAGAAATAGACCGACTCCTCTTCTTGCAGGGTGTAATTATTAGAGCTCCTAAAATAAGCTGCTTTGGAAGAGATGCTGAAGTTAGAAATATAACAGAACAACTAACACGACTCTCGAAATGTCACTTTTTAAATTTAACCCATCCCCCTAAATCTTGAAATGGATTACCACGTTCTTAAGTGACTATTTCTTCCTGGTTACAAACACAGATCAGTGTAACTGAAACTCATTAAAAACCAGAGTTACTTACCTGGATAACCAATTCCTTTGGCATTTGCATAGGGAACCCCAGAAGATCCAGGGCTATACACAGGATTCATGATTTCAGTAACTGAATCGGGGAAAACAAAAAAAAAGAGAAAACAGTATTTACTGAAGTACCGGGAAAGCTCGAAATCTAGCAACAAAAATGGAACTGGAAATGAGGGAAAGCATATCGGAAATAAAAGTAATGGAGGAAAAATCAGCAATTCCACTACTCACCAACATTAAAACTGTAGCTACAAGCGAGACAGCGTCCCTGCAGAAATAAGCTGCAAAGTATCAGAGCTCTCAATCGGCTAGAGAATCTCTCGGGAATGAAACCTCCCCTGTTGTGGAGCATGCTTTCAAAATCCTTCCATCCCTCGGAGCTCCCCCACGGCACGCAAACCCATAACCCACGGCAGGAGTTCACCCGTGCTGGACTTCTCCCCCCATACCATCTATTACCTCCCGAGCACTTAGGATCTTTCCACCATCTATCAGCCTTGGTTTCTTCCTGTTTCTTTCCTGAAGCATCTAGCCAAGGGATGCAAATACTTACGGTCTATTCCTACCGGCATTTCAAACCGGTGCTTACAGTCCTTTACAGCACTAGATTCATCCACCGCCAACAGCCCGAGCATTACAGAAGCAAGTGGCATCAGACTCCCTGTACTGGACAGCTAACTCACATTTATTTATCTGCTCACTTGCTGCCAAGTTCTTCAGGGTCTATCACAAGCTGACAGTTGGGTCCAGTCACTCCCGAATTAAGTATTCACACACCAAAAAGGCACCTACAGCTAGCATCACTAGCAGGAATAAACTCAAATCCCCAGTTTTAAAAAGGATCTCGTATGTAAACACCAAGGAAAATAAAATGGCACTGGAGACGCTTCTCAAATTTTTCTAATCTGCCTGTGTACTCCTAGGAATACAAACCACTGCAGCACAGCTCATAAGCAAGCCCGCCACGTGCCTCTTACGACAGTACTGCTCTCAACCACTTTTCTAGTATTTTTTAAACACAACCCATATTTTAGCCCCAGTATCTTCAATCATCTGATTTTCTGCACATATTTACAGATTTACCACTTCTCTTCCTGCAAGTGCCCATTTCTCCCTACAAACAGCCTCCGAAGGCAAGACGGGAGGGCACCCTACGGAACCAGACTTTTAACTGCTAATATCTGCTGCTTGGGTCACTTGCTCGTCCACATCTTGAGATGCTGTCTGACTGCGTTCACCAGTTTAACACAGTTTAATAGAATTTTGTAAATGAAGTTTATGAAGTGAGAGTCATAATTATGCATGCACTACTTTAGTTACAGAATCCATTATGGCAGGAATCTCGAGTTCAGTTTATCAGTACAGCTGCGCTGACAAACCTATGTTAAGCGACTGTATAAAGCCTAAGTAGTTTGCTTTTTAAACACAACAAACAGCTGTGCCAAGAGTTTTAGCAGCACCGGCTACACACCAGAAGCAAGAGAAACATTTGTGCAAAATTAGGAAATCGGAAAGTAAATGCTGTCAGAAAGTTTACCATCAGGTTTCACAAAACACTCAAACTCGCTGTAAGAGAATTACACGATTCAACAGTTTCTTGGACTTTTCTTGGACTTCCCCCCCACACCAGCACTTAGCAATAATGCTACCTTAAATAGAATTGCTTGTATTTTTTCCAGCTTCATATTTGATTCCATACGTAAGCCTATGGGACCTGACGAGATGCATCCCAGCATCCTGAGGGAAGTGGCTGATGGAGTTGCCAAGCCACTCTCCACGCTATTTGGAAAGCCATGGCAGTCTGGTGAAGTCCCTGGCGACTGGAAGAAGGGAAACATTGCACCCATATTTTAAAAGGGTGGAAAGGAGGAGCCTGGGAGCTACCGATCCATCAGCCTCACCTCTGTTGTCTGGACAGACCGTGGAACGCACCCTCCTAGAAGCTCTGCTAAGGCACATGGAGGAGAGGGAGGTGATTCAAGACAGCCAGCATGGCTTCACCAAGGGTAAGTCCTGCCTGACCAACCTAGTGGCCTTCTGTGACGAAGTGACTGCATCCGTGGACAAGGAAGAGCTACAGATGTCATCTATCCAGACTTCTGTTAAGGCCTTTGACACAGCCCCTGACAACATCCTTCCCTCTTACATTGGAGAGATACAGGTTTGATGGGTGGACTGTTTGGTGGATGAGGAATTGCTTGGACGGTCACAGCCAGAGGGTAGTGGTCAACAGCTCAACATCCAGATGGAGACTGGTGACAAGTGGTGTCCCTCAGGGGTCTATATTGGGACCAGCACTGTTTAATATCTTCATCAATGACACAGACAGGAAGATCAAGTGCACCCTCAGCAAGTTTGCAGATGACGCCAAGCGGAGTGGTGCGGTTGACAGCTGAGGGATGGCATGTCATCCACAGGGACCTGGACAAGCTGGAGAAGTGGGCCTGTGTGAACCTCATGAGGTTTAACGAGGCCAAGTGCAGGGTCCCGCACCTGGGTCGGGGCAACCCCCGCTATCAACACAGGCTGGAGAGGCTTGGGGGTGCTGGGGGATGAAAAGCTGGACATGAGCTACTGATGTGCACTGGCAGCCCAGAAGGCCAACCGTGCCCTGGGCTGCATCCCC
>Ga0065711_1011323_pt1 | contig 11247 bp, 12 predicted proteins | sample Hoacrofraction12_FD_59098 | JGI IMG/M metagenome (GOLD analysis project Ga0065711, IMG submission 59098) | Hoatzin crop microbial communities from Cojedes, Venezuela - Epithelial fraction 12 v2 (version 2) | ecosystem: Host-associated > Birds > Digestive system > Esophagus > Crop | place... | reverse complement strand
TCGTGAGGGTGTGTCAAAAGTCAAAAATAAGCATCGAGCGAGGCGGACAACCCCACAGGGGTTGACTTAACCTACCCCCAGGCTGAGCCATGAGCGTCAGCGAATGGCGAAACCTGGGGCAAAGGCTACTATCTAAATCGTTCCCCGAAGGGGCACACCTTCACGTTCAAATGACTAATTTACAGGAAAGTGGACCTCTTCGAGGGCCCATCATTGTGGGGGCGTTGGGTCCCAGGACTCGTTCCTCGCTGCGCTCGTCACTCGGCCTGGGGGTAGGTTAAGTCAACCCCGTTGGGGTTGTCACGCCTTATGACACACCCTCTAACCCTATATCCAGCCGAGCCCCAGGTTGTGCGCTCACTGCGTTCGCTTCTAACCTGCGGTTAGTTCACGTGCTCGTCTCCGACGAACACCTGTGTCGCTGCATTGCTGCCATGCTGCCGCCCTCAAACGACCCTCTCCGAGGCTCTATCGCAATGGTGGACCTTGCCCCAGGACTCGCGTTTCGCTATCGCTCCGCTCGGCCTAGGGGTAGATCAAAGAAAGCTCTCCGAGCTTTCTCGCCCGCACCACACTTACTTTTCTCGCCCGCACCACACTTACTTTTCTCGCCAGTCCCTCGCCAGTCCCTCGCAGTCCGCGCTGGTCCGCGCGAGGAAAAATAAAAAGGTCTGCGTAGTCTGCGTAGTCTGCGAGAGGCCCTCCAGTAACGAGGAGCTCAACTCTCAACTCTCAACTCTCGTAACTGTTACTTGTTCCAGTAGGTGATGCGGCGGCGTTCTATCATGGTGTCGCCGTCATCGTCGGTGCATTTGCGTTTGGTCCAGTTGCCTTGGGGGTCGGTGGAGAGGTATTCATAGCGGGTGATGTCGGTGTCGATGTGGTGGGTGTCGTTGTCGACTTCTTTTTCGGTTTCTTGGATGATGCGGCCTTGGGCGTCGCGGGTGAAGGTGTGGGTTTCGGTCTCAAAGTCGTTGCTGACGATGAGGGTGGTGACGCGGTGCTGGTCATCGTATTGCACTTCGATGGTGTGGGTGTCGTCGCTGTCGCCACTGCGGTAGGAGATGGGGTAGCCCTGGTCGTCGCGCTTGATGTTGCTGATGTGCGGGGCTGTGCAGGCGCCATCGCGGTCGTAGGTGATGTTGCCCACATATTCATCGTCGTCGTCATCGTTGCCGTAGGCGTAGTCGATGCTCTTGACGGCGCCAGTGGCCATGTCGATGGCGACGGCATCGTGATACTTGAGCGTTGCTGCGGGTGCGGCGGTCGTCGGCTCGGCGGTTTGCTCGGTGGATGCGCTTTGTTGCGACTGGCCTGTGCAGGCCGTCAGTAGCAGTGCGGCTGCGATGGTTGTCATCAATGTTTTCATGTTGCGTTGTCGAAAAGAGGGTTAATGTGGAAAGGGGGATGGCTTGGCCCATGCTCATGAGCCATGCGCTTCACGGCAAAGGTAATGATTCCTTGCTGCTCGTGCAACCCTGCGGCGCAAAAAATCACCCCCGGGCGGTGCCCAGGGGTGATGAATAGTCGACGGTGAATCGTGGAATTACCAGATGATGGCGCGGTCGGCGGGATCGAGCCACATCTTGTCACCCGGCTTCACGTTGAAAGCGTCAAAGAAGGTGTCGATGTTACGCAGCGTGGCGTTCACGCGGTAGCGTCCCAGCGAGTGGGGGTCACCCTTGGTTTGCTGGTAGATGGCCTCGTCGGTGATGTTCTCGGCCCAAATGCGTCCGTAGCTCAGGTAGAAGCGTTGTGCGGGCGTGAAACCATCGATTTCCTTACCTTGGCGGAATTGGTCGGTGTTGCGGAAGGCGTCGAATGCGATGCGCAAGCCACCCTGGTCGGCGATGTTCTCGCCCAGGGTGAGGTGGCCGTTGGCGTGCAGGTCTTTAACGACCACGATGTCGTCGAACTGCTTAGCGAGTTTCTCGGCTGCGGTGTTGAAGCGCTGTGCATCTTCCTCGGTCCACCAGTCGGTCATGTTGCCATACTGGTCGAAGTTGCGTCCCTGGTCGTCAAATCCGTGCGTCATTTCGTGCCCGATGACCACGCCGATAGCGCCGTAGTTAACGGCATCGTCGGCCTCGACATCAAAGAAGGGCGGTTGCAGGATGGCTGCGGGGAAGCAGATTTCGTTGGTAGTGGGATTGTAGTAAGCGTTGACGGTTTGCGGTGTCATGCCCCACTCGTCCTTGTCGACGGGCGTGTCCCACTTGTTGAGGTTGCGACGGGTCTCATACATGGTGGCCTGCTTGATGTTCTCGTAGAGGGGCTTGCTGGGGTCAACGGTCAGACCGCTGTAGTCGCGCCATTTGTCGGGATAACCGATTTTGACGGTGAAAGCGTTGAGCTTAACGAGGGCGTTGATTTTGGTGCTGTCGCCCATCCAGTCGAGCGCAGCGATGTGGGAAGCGAGCGACTTGCGCAGGTCGCCGATGATTTTGAGCATGCGCTCCTTGCTGCCGTGCGCAAAGTAGCGGCTCACGTAAACCTCGCCCACAGCTTCGCCCAGCAGACCGTTGGGTACGCCCAGCGCGCGTTTCCAGCGCGGCTTGCGCTCCTGTTGTCCACTGAGTCGGCGTCCGTAGAATTCAAACGAAGCCTCGCCGATTTCGTCGCTCAGGCATCCCGTGGCGCTGGTGATGAGTTCGCCAGCCATGTAGTCGCGCATTTGCTGCTCGGTGAGGTTGGTCATCAGGTCGTTGGCGACAGCCATCACAGCGGGCTCGGTGAGAATCACCCAGTCGACTTTAGGCACGCCCATGCCAGCGAAATAGGCCTTCCAGTCGACAGCGGGATAATCCTTTTGCAACTGGTCGATGGTGCGGATGTTATAGAGCTTGGTGTAGTCACGAGCCTCGGCACGCGGCAGTTTAGCCTTGGCAAACTTGTACTCGATGTCGTAGATGGTGCGAGCGGCACGTTGCGCGTCCTTTTTCTTGTAGCCGTGGAACATAAACATCTTGGCCAGGTAGTCGCGGTAGGCCTGTTGCGTCTCCTTGCTCTCGGCGTCGGTATTGAGGTAGTAGTCGCGGTCGGGCAGGCCACTGGTGCCAGCGCTGAGCCACATCACGTTGTGGTCGCTGTTCTTGAGGTCGCTCGAAACGCCGATGCCGAAGAATGGGTTGCCCACCTCCAGGTGCTGCTTAACGAGCATGGGGGTGAGGTTAGCTTTCTTGAAGGCTTGAATTTCCTTGAGGTCGGCACTCACGGGGGTCACGCCCTCGCGGTTGAGTCGGTCGCTGTCCATGGCCATCTTGTAGAGGTCGGCCACCTTTTGCTCGACAGTGCCCTTCTCGTGCTCGGTTTTGCCCATGTCGAGGAACATCTCGCGCAGGTGCTCTTGGTTTTTCTCGGCCAGAATGTCAAAGGTACCAAAGCTCGAGTACTCGGGCTTGAGGGGGTTGGCTTTCATCCATCCACCACCGGCGTACTCATAGAAATCGTCGCCTGGGTTTACACTCAGGTTCATGTCGGCTCTGTTCAGTCCTTGTGCGCCAGCAGCGGCTGGAGCCATGGCGAGAGCTGCAATCATCATTTTCATCAGTTGTTTTCGCATTACAATGTTTGTTTTTTAATATGTTTTGGGTTATTATTCCTCGACGCGTTGGCACTGGTAGCCCAGCGCGGTGACAGCCTCGTCGACCTGCTGGTCGGTGACGTCACCCTCGATGCGAGCCATGCCGGTTGCAAGGTCCACGGTAACGTTGTCGACGCCGTTGAGTGCAGCGAGTCCTTTCTCGACGCTGGCGCGGCAGTGCTGGCACATCATGCCTGTAATTTTGTAAGATTTCATTTGTTCGGTTTTATTTTTGTTCAACAAATAAGAAGTGCGATATTTAGCGACCCATGCCACGACAATCATGGTGAGCAGTGCGATGGAGCACACGGTGTTCCACCAGGTGACGCTCATTGTGTGGTTCATCACGTGGTGGGGCAGGGCGTTGAGCACCGTTGCTTGAAGCCACGGCCAGTAGTCGACCAGACATCCAAACCCGATGGCGCCCAGCACAATCGACGCCAGATAGACAGCCGTCGCCTTGCGTCCAAACGCGCTGTTAACCACCAAAATCGATGCTGCACTGGCTGCCGGTCCCGCCATGAGCAACACGAGTGCACAGCCTGGCGATAACCCCTTAAGGATGAGCGCTGCCGCGATGGGAATCGACCCCGTGGCGCACACATACATGGGCACCGCCACCGCCACAATCACCAGCATGTTGAGCAGCGGGTAGCGGGCGTAGGTAGCAAAGAAGTCATCGGGCAGCCACACCACGATGAGCGTAGCCACGATTAAGCCGATAACCAGCCACTTACCGATGCTTTGCATCATCTCAAAGAAGCCGTAGCGCAGCGCCTCGAGCAGCCGTCCCCACAACGTGGGTTTGAGCGCATCGGGGCTCGTGGATGGAATCACCGCCTTGCTGCCATCGTCGAGCAGTCCACGGCGCTCGAGCGTGCCCACCGCCATGCCACCGCACACCGCCGTAACCAGCGCCGCCACAGGGCGCAGGATGGCAAACGGCAGCCCCATCATCGACCACGTGGCAGCGATGCTGTCGACACCCGTCTGGGGCGTGGCGATGAGGAACGACGTCGATGCCGCCCGCGAGGCCCCGCTACGCCGCAGCGACACCGCCGTGGGTAGCACGCCACACGAGCACAGGGGCAATGGTACGCCCAGTGCAGCCGCCCACAGCACCGACCGCGCTCCCGTCCCCGCCAAGTAGCGGGCGTAGATGCGCGAGGGCACAAACGCGTGCAGCAGGCCCGCGATGAAGAAGCCCAGCAGCAAGTAGGGCGACATCTCGTTGACCATGGTCACAAACGTGTGGAAGCACTTGACAATCATTGCGATAGCGTGGTAAATTGCTGGTGTAATATTTACTTGATGCCTCGCGCGTCGAGCGCCGCGCGGTAACGCTGGGCGTTCTTCAAGTGGGCGTCATAGTCGGTCGTGAAATTGTGGTATCCGCTGAAGTCCTCGCGAGCGCACATGTAGATGTCGTCGCTCTCGGGGGCATCGAGCACAGCATCGATGGTGGCCTTCTCGGGCAAACGGATGGGACCCGGCGGGAGGCCTGCCACGCGGTAGGTGTTATAGGGCGAGTTGGTCATCGTCATCGCTGTGGTGAGGCGCTTAATCGAGAAGTCGCCAATGGCAAACTTCACGGTGGGGTCGGCCTGCAGGCGCATCCCCTTGTTCAGGCGGTTCATGTAGAGCCGTGCCACGTGGCCGCGCTCGTCGGCCTTCGATGTTTCTTCCTCGACAATCGAGGCGAGGATGCTCACCTGCTGGGGCGTGAGTTGCAGCTTGGCTGCCTTGTCGCGGCGCTCCTGGGTCCAGAATTTCTCGTAATACTCGTGCATGCGCTCGAGCATCTCGTCGGGCGTGATGTCCCAGTAGAACTCGTAGCTATCGGGCAGGAGCATGCAGGTGATGTTGTCGACCGTCATGCCATATTTACTGGCGGTGGTGTCGCTGTTGAGCGCGGCGAGCATGGCCTCGCTTCCCGCCATGAACTTGCTGCCCCAGCGGTCGGCCCACTCCTGGCGCGTACGCACATTATTAAAGGTGAACTTGATGCCACTCTGGCCGCCGCGCATGAGCATGTAGGCAGCCCGCAGCGGCGTCATCCCCTTGGGGATGCGGTAAGCACCTTGACGCGCGTTCATGTCGGCCCTGAGTATGTTGAGCGACCTCCTGACCGACGTTGCATAATTGGGCCCGATGTTTTTCTCGATGCTATCGACAACGGCTTGAACGGTAGCCCCGTCTCTAATTTTAATTAAGCCCTCTTGAGATGCGGTGGGCACGAAGAATATGTAGCCCAGCAAGCACAGGATTCCGACGAGCACGAAGGTTAATCTTATCTTGGTGGCCGATGCCGACCTGCGGTTTTCAAAATCGTCTCTTGCCATGATTAATCATCGTTTTGGTCGTCTTGTGAAAAATTGGGGTCAATCTCGATGGGGTTCATGCGCAGCAGTTCTTGCGCGCGTTCCAGGTCATCCTCCATCACCACGACCTTGACCTTGCTCATGATGATGGCGGTGGCTGTGCTGTCGCCGATGACGCCAGCGTTGATGCCGTTCTCGACGAGCATTCCCTTGACAATCTCGGCATCGATGGCCGAATCATACTCGGCCAGCATCACCACGCGCTTGCTATCGTTGTTATCGCTCATAATTCGCTTGATGATAATGGGTTACAGATTCAATGTTAACTCCACGGGGCAGTGGTCCGACCCGTAGATTTCGTTATGGATGGCGGCACCGGCGAGGTGGGGCACCAGGCGGTTGCTCATCAGGTAGTAATCGATGCGCCAGCCCACGTTCTTCTCGCGGGCGTGGAAGCGGTAGCTCCACCACGAGTAGACGTCGGTCACATCGGGGTAGAGGTGGCGGTAGGTATCGGTAAACCCTGCGCCCAGCAGCTGCGTCATCTTCTCGCGTTCCTCGTCGGTGAAGCCCGCGTTGCGATGGTTGGTAGCAGGATTTTTCAGGTCGATTTCGTTGTGAGCCACGTTCATGTCGCCGCACACAATCACGGGTTTGCGGGCATCGAGGCTTTGCAGATAGACGCGGAAGTCGTCTTCCCACTGCATGCGGTAGTCGAGCCGCCGCAATCCGTCCTGACTATTAGGCACATACACGGTAACGAGGAAGAACTGGGGCATCTCGAGGGTGACCACGCGGCCCTCGTGGTCGTGCACGTCGACGCCCATGCCCACGGTCACGTCGATGGGCTCGTGGCGCGTGTAAACGGCAGTGCCCGAGTAGCCTTTTTTGTCGGCATAGTTCCAGTAGGAGCGGTATCCCTCAAATTCGAGGTCGATTTGGCCTGCTTGCAGCTTGGTTTCTTGCAGGCTGAAGAAGTCGGCATCGAGTGCCTTGAAGGTTTCGGCGAAACCCTTACCAGCGCAGGCCCTAAGGCCGTTGACATTCCAAGAAATAAATTTCATCATCGTGCACAGTGTGATTGGGTTAATGGGGCAGGGTGGGGTGATGGTTATTCCGCGTCGTCGGCTTGTTGCTTGAGTTCGTCGCGAGCGCGGTCCAGGTCGCTGTAGTCGGCATCGCGCGAGTGGCCAAATACCCAGGCACAGAGCACCACCAGCGCCAGTGCGAGCACCGCCATGGCGACCCACATCCACACCACAGGAATCATGCCGCGGTTGCCGCAGTACAGCAGCACCAGCGCCAGTATCAGGATGACGATGTCGGCCGTGAAGGCGATTTTCATCATGCGCATCCACCGCCGTGCTTGCTGCATCGACGGGGCGTCGTCGGCAGGCTCGTGGGCTGCCTTGCGGGGTGTGGGTTGTGATTGTTGCTCCATATCGGTCGGTTTTGGATGCGCTAAATTAGCAGTTTTTTCGCGCGTGCGCAAATTCAACGGATATTTCCTCAAAAAAATTGTCGCCGATGGCTCTTGATTGCGCGAAAATAACTACTTTTGTGCCATCCTAACGATGATTAACTAAACGTGAATTCCTCAAAAGCTAAAAAGATTGTCCTCAACAACGCCAAGGACTACGTATGGCTGGTGCTCGGCCTGGCGTGCTGTTCCTTTGGTTTCACCGCATTCATTCTCCCCGAGAAGGTGGTAACGGGCGGCGTGACGGGTCTCGCCTCGCTGTTCCACTTCGGCCTGGGCTGGAATGTGGCGTTGACGTTCTACCTCATCAACATCCTTCTACTGGTGATGGCTTATCGCACGGTGGGCCGCCAGTTTGTGATTCGCACCATCATTGGCGCCACGATTACCGCCGTGCTCATCGGCTTGATGCAGCCCTTGTTCCCCGAGCCCATTATCAAGCAGCAGACGTTCATGAACATCATCATCGGTGCCATCTTATGCGGCGTGGGAATAGGCACGGTCTATATCCACAACGGCAGCACGGCGGGCACCGACATCATCGCCGCCATGGTCACCAAGCACTACGCCATCTCGTTTGGCCGCGTGATGCTTTACGCCGACTTGATGATTATCTCGTCGTCCTACTTCATTTTCCACAGTATCGACAAAATCGTGTTTGGTATCATCTACATGATTCTGAACTCGATTGTGGCCGACATGGTCATCAACAATAGTCGACAAGCCGTCCAGTTCTTCATCTTCAGCGAAAAATGGGAGGACATCGCCAACGCGGTCAACAACGACGCCCACCGCGGCTGCACGCTGCTGCACGGCACCGGCTGGTACAGCAAGCGCGACGTGAAAATCTTGATGGTGATGTGCCGCCGCTTCGAGGCTGTGAACATCATGCGCATCATCAAAGCCATCGACGACAAGGCCTTCTTCTCGCAAATTCAAACCAACGGCGTCTACGGCCTGGGCTTCGACGAAGTGAAAGTGCGCCTCAATAAATTCAAACCCCACGTAACCGACGAAACCGGCACCATCGTCGAGCCCGACGAACTGGAGCCCGACGCTCCTGAGTCCACTCCCCCAGAATAGCCGTCCCCTTTCGTCGAAGACGATTCATGACAGGTGATTTTAAAAAAAATGGGGGCGATGGAGTGTGATTGCGCGAAAATGAGTACTTTTGCGCCGTCTTAATCAACTCGTAAATTCAATCTTGTCGTGAATAAGTCAAAAGCTAAAAAGATAGTTCTCACCCAAGCGAAGGACTACGTTTGGCTGGTGATTGGCTTGGCCAGCTATGCCTTTGGTTTTACAGCGTTTGTGCTCCCCGAGAAGGTGGTTACCGGTGGCGTGACGGGTCTCGCCTCGCTGTTCCACTTCGGCTTGGGGTGGAACGTGGCGCTGACCTACTATGCCATCAACATCCTCCTGCTGGCGATAGCCTATCGCACGGTGGGCCGCCAGTTTGTGATTCGCACCATCATCGGTGCCACGGTTGCCACCATTCTCATCGGTGTGATGCAACCGCTCTTCACCGCGCCCATCATCAAGCAGCAGACGTTCATGAACGTCATCATTGGTGCTATCTTCTGCGGCGTGGGCATCGGCACAGTGTTTGTCCACAACGGCAGCACGGCGGGTACCGACATCATCGCGGCGATGGTCACCAAGCGCTACAACATCTCGTTTGGCCGCGTGATGCTCTACGTCGACCTGATGATTATCTCGTCGTCTTACCTCATCTTCCACAGCGTCGACAAGATTGTGTTTGGCCTCATTTTCATGATTTTGTGCTCGGTGGTGACCGACATGGTGATTAACAACAGTCGGCAGGCCGTCCAGTTCTTCATCTTCAGCGATAAGTGGGAGGACATCGCCAATGCGGTCAACAACGACGCTCGCCGCGGCTGCACACTGCTGCACGGCACGGGCTGGTACAGCAAGTGCGACGTGAAAATCCTGATGGTGATGTGCCGCCGCTTCGAGGCTGTGAACATCATGCGCATCATCAAAGCCATCGACGACAAGGCGTTCTTCTCGCAAATTCAAACCAACGGCGTTTATGGTCTGGGATTTGACGAGGTGAAGGTGCGCCTCAATAAATTCAAGCCTCATGTAACCGACGAAACGGGCACCATCGTCGAGCCCGACGAACCGGGCACCGACGTTGACCCCGAGGCTGTTACCCCCGAAATTACAGAACTTAATAAAATCAATCCAGAACAATGAAAAAGAACCTCCTCACCCATCTGCTCGCGCTGGCCGTGATGACGATGATGTCGCTGCAAGCCATGGCGCTCGATAGCGAACGCATGGCGCTGGGCGCCACCTTCGACTACGCCTGGAAGCACAATCAAGCTGGCTTCGGCGTTAAGTTCCAGTATCGCATCGTCGACCACGTGCGCATCGAGCCCGAGATGAAGTATTTCCCCACGCACGACGACGTGTCGACGCTGCACCTGTCGCTCAACGTGCACTACCTGCTCGACATCGTGAGCGACCGCATGACGCTCTATCCCTTTGTGGGCTTGGCTTACACGCACTGGGGCTATGTGGGTCCCGACGAGAGCCGTGTGGGCGCAAATCTGGGCTGCGGCATCGAGTATAGGCTCAACAACCCGCTGTCGGTGTTTGCCGAGCAACGCGTGCAGCTGGTGTCGCACGAGACGCAGGCCATCACCTCGCTGGGCGTGAAATACCGCTTCTAATCGCTGCGGTGTCCTTAATAGGAGAAATTTTGTCCTAATAGGGGTGCACCGCTTTGACGATGTGCAAGAATTTCATTACCTTTGCCCCGCTGTTACACAGGGCACTAGGCGTGTGTTCCCCGATGAACATGAATTAGTTAAACCATCAAACAATACAACGCAATGATTAAGAAAATCATGATGACGCTGACGCTGGCCGTTGTGGCTTGCAGTTCAGCATGGGCCGCCGCTGGCGATTTCTCGGTAGCTGGCCAGTTTGCTTTTGCTTCTAAAAACAGCCTCTTCGGCCTTGGCGCACAAGCCCAGCTCGAGGTGGTGAAGAACGTGCGTATCGCTCCCGAGTTTATCTATTACTTCGAGAACAATCATCAAAGTGCCATCAACGTGAATGCCAACGTGCATTACCTGATTCACACCTACAGCAACCAGATAATTTACCCCATGGCTGGTTTCTCTTACACCAACTTTAAGTATGATAAATACAACGGCGATTACAACGAGGACCGCTGTGGTGCCAACGTGGGCTGTGGCTACGAGTACTCAATCAACCCCAACTTCACGTTCTACACCGAGCAACGTTTCCAAATCCTTAAGGACCACAATCAGTGGGTGAGCGTGCTGGGTATTAAGTACACGTTCTAACAGCCAAAACGATTCCCTGCGATGTTTAAGCAATGGTACGGGATTGTGACAGCGATGGCGGCAGTGGTGCTGCTGTCGCTGTGCGCATGCGATGACGACCCGCTCGACAACCCCTACAACATGGTCACCGTCAACATGCACGACGAGGACAATGGGCGCACGCTCATGGGCCTCACCGACATCTACATCACGCGCGACCACAACTTCTACTCGCCCAGCGAGTACTACATCTGCGACTTCGGTGCCGTGCTCGACCTGGGACACGTCGAGGAACAGAAGCCCGACTTGAGCACGGTGACCAACGTTGCCGCCGTGCAACCCGACGAGGGCTACCTCGCCTTCCGTCGCGACCAGTCGATGCGCTTCTCCTCGGGCAAGGTGGCTATCGCCTCCACGGCAAGCTACTACCGAATGTGGGTCGATGAGTGGATTAAAAAGGACAAGCTGGCGATAGGTGCCGTGGTCAACTTTGCCACCTACCTCCCCTCGTCCGACGGCCTGCCCGAGTGGGGAACAGTAGCC
>Ga0065711_1049546_pt1 | contig 11248 bp, 12 predicted proteins | sample Hoacrofraction12_FD_59098 | JGI IMG/M metagenome (GOLD analysis project Ga0065711, IMG submission 59098) | Hoatzin crop microbial communities from Cojedes, Venezuela - Epithelial fraction 12 v2 (version 2) | ecosystem: Host-associated > Birds > Digestive system > Esophagus > Crop | place... | reverse complement strand
ACGGGGGGATCTTCATGGGGGGATCTCGATCGGGGGATCTCGATGCGGAGATCTTGACGGGGGGATCTCGATAAGGGGGACCTCAACGGGGGGATCTCGATGGGGGGATCTCGACGGGGGGATCTCGAAGTGGGGAGGAGGGGGTTTTCTCTCGGATTTGGTGTTTATAGGGTAATGGCTGTGAAAGAGCGGAGCCCTCCGGACAGGGCCTGGCGTTGCCTTGCGTCTCCGTGTTGCTGGGATCAGCCCGGGAATCGCCGAGATTCCCTTCCCTGTTTGGCCGGTCAGGATTTCCCAAGCTTCCGAGGGTTCGCCGCCAACGCCAAATTTCAGCATTTGGAAATTCGCAAACAAGGGGAGAGCTCTGGGGGGTTTCTATTAGCGGCCGGAGCTGGTGGCAGGGACAAGGTTGCCCCCGTGGAGAGCCGCCAGCCAAGCGCTCGGTGATGGAGCCCGTGGAGGGTGACGCTTGAGCAAGTGTCGAGGCTTAAATCCGACTCTGAAGCTGTCTGGAAAGGTCAATTCTTGGGAATCCCAGCAGGAGCCAACAGCAGCGTGGCTTGCCCGCCCTGGGGGCGAAGAGGTGTCGTGGGGATCCCCGTCTCCTCTCCCGTCCACCATGCCTCCATCTATCCCCTGCAGTCCACGTGGGCGCAAATGACTTTATTTAAAGCCAGGGGCGACACGAGATGGCTGCTTGGTGTGAAATCCAAGATCCCAGGCAGCCCACAGCCGTGCACCAAATCTCCTGACAATGTTATTAGTTAGGTCCATTACTAAAACCTCTTGCTACCATCTCTAAAATCTTGCCAAGCTGGTTTGGAGCTATTCAAAATTCCCTTTGTCTTTTCAACTCCATTTTCCTGCTCTCTGTGTAGCTGGGACACACTTATTCAAAGCACGGCAGCTTGCACTGGGCTGCACACATGCCTGTCTAAGTGTATTACACCTACTTTAAAATCTCTGCATTAGTTCCCTGTCAAAGCGAGGATTTAATTTCAAAGTGCTTTGACTTATATTCCAGCTCCTGACAAGCGGCAGCCCACCCTCACCTAGTCATTCATCTGGCTTTCACATCCTTGCTGATTATCCCGGCTGAAAGCGGGATGCTGGCTGCTTTGCCGGTGAATCGGAGGTTGTTGCTGCGAGCCCCGACTGGGTAATTCAGTGCAACTGGAGCTGATTAATCTGGCTCATCGCTCGAGACAAAGCCGTGGCCTTCCTCTGCCTTCTGATCGCTCTGGGTGTTGAGTGAAGTCGTCAGGAAGGCAAGAGCTAATTGAAAGGCTAAGGGGAACGAGAGGTTAGAGGGCTGTGGCTGGCTGGCCAGGGCCACGTGGGTGCATGGGAATATCGTATGTTTGGACCTCAGATGTGTTATTCCCCTCCAAGGAGAAACACCGGAGAATTCAACAGAAGCCAGAGGGGTGGGCATGGACCCAAATTTCTGCACGGGTCACCAGGGTACCCTGGCCAGTGTGGACACCTGCAGCCCAAGGAGCACCCCTGGCTGAGGTGCCCCTGGTGCCAGGGTTGGCGGTGATGCCGGCAGGCTCAGGGCACGCTGCGGCTCTTGTCAGGGTGGCTGTGGTGGCTGGATGGCACGGTGGGTGCCTGACATCAGCTGGAAGACCTCTGTGAGATGCCACAGGATGATTTCTCAGGGCCCTTCGTATGGGCCCCGTGTGCTCTGGGTGATGCAAGATGCTCCTCTGCCCTGTGATGTCCCCTCTCAGCACCAGGCTCCAGATTCATTTTGCTGGCCCTGTGTTAAGGGCATGTTAGGTGGGTCAAGGAGGTGTTTGGGAAGGCAGATCCCCTGGTCACTCTGCTTCTCATCCTCCTAGCAGGAGTGGAGGCTGCCAGCCACTTGGCCCCAGCACCCCTGGAGATGCTTCTCCCTGGGTCTGCTCCCTACTTCTGCCTGCAGCACGCCTGCCTCGACACCTCCTGTGGCCTGGGCAAGGAGTTGTAGAGCATGTCCACCTGCTTCTGCAGCAGGTTCAGACCAGTGTCTCCAGCACAGGGGGTAGAACAGAGGGGAACATCCTGACTCACCCAGCAGGAAGGGAGGTACATGCAGAGGGCAGGAATGCCAGGCCGTTCGCAGCAGTCACAACGTGGGATCTTGTCCATGGGATGCGTTGGGGTGAGGGTGTCCATGGACTGATGGGTGGGAGCCCCATGCCGGAGGGACGGCAGATGCAGACACATCTGGAGCGAGTCACCCTGAAGGGAAGCGCTGCGTGAGCTGTCTGTGGAGATGATAACAGCAAGGCAGGGCGGGAGGGGTGTTTATTTTATAGCCTCTGCAGTGGAAGAGATGATGAGTGTGAATGGACAGGATGTGGAAATGGGCACTCACCGGGAGAGGAGGGTCCCTTGGCCTTTTCAGAGATGCCCATGAAACACTGCTCACTCGTCACCTGCAGACTAGGCGCTTTCTGCAGGATGGCCCCTTGCTCAGAAGATGCCAGGTTCCTGTAAAGGCTTCAAAGCACAACTGATTTGGAAGAGACGAAGGCCCGGATCCAGGAGAGCGTTTAAGGAGCTACCAGGTCCGCTGACCTTGCGCATTGGTGCAGAGCATCCTGCGCAGCGGGGTCCCCCCACTGCCACCTTCTCAGGACAGCAGACAGGGACGAAGAGCCCTTGTCAACCCCAGCGTGGCTTGGAGCTCGGCGCCTGCTGACGACCCCAGCGCTGCAGGGCATCACTTTTTATTACTGCCCGTGTGTTGCTTCAATGAACGTCAAAACCTCATTAGATAAGAAGGGTCCCTTTGATGTGTAAATATTTCAGTGGATGGGAAGAGGAATAAAATGCACCTCAGTGTTTCTTAGGCTTGCCCAGGTGCTTCTCTATTCAAAGGCTGCAGAGAAATTACCATCACCATATCACAGGTGAGGAAGAGGTCCCAGCGGTGGCAGCAGGAAGGGGGTTTCCAACTCTGAGACCAGTGTGAAAGCACAGAGCTTGCAAAGGTCCGTGCAAAAGTGTAGCCAGACTGTGGATTTAAGTGATGTAAATACAACTACACTGAAGAATAAGTGCAGGCAGGTAGCACTCTTGCTCAGTTCCTGGATCTGACCAGGGCTATTAGTCATAGAGGTTGTGGAAGATATTTTACAAATTCTTTTTGATTTTCTGATGGCCCCGGGCCTTGCCAAATGGGGTTGAAAGTGGGGCAGCCTGCAGTCTGGATGGTGGTCTCAGCCATGCAATGGTGAGAAGAGCTGTGAGAAAGAGAGAGGCAAAACTCCAGGGTGAATCTGAGGCTACAGGGATTGATGCTGAATGGAAATAAATTCTGTTTTGAACTTAATGGAACATAAATATCGGACACTTAGCAACAGTACATGTATTAATCCTGTCCTGGAGAAAGAAGAAGCTGTTCTGAGAGCCTCCATACCAGAAAACACAGGACAATTGTACTCCTTTATAGAAACCTGTGGTTTTTCTGATGAAATTTATTTCAAACTGTCCAAACATTTCAGAGCGGCGCTGATGACTGCTCAGAGAAGGTGCTGTATGGGAGTGCCGTTCACAAACAGAAGCAGCTTTGCAAAGATGAAAATTGCTCTGACAAAAGAACTGTGTCCAGTGCATTATAAACAGAAAGCAAGTGGTTGCTGTAACCCGTGCTCACCGAGTCGACTAAGCACAACGCGACGGTCACTGGAAAATCAAGACAGTCCTTTTTCAGCGGCAGCAGGAAGCCTTTAGCTCCGTGTGGGTTGCAGAGCACTCCAGCACGCGCGCTTGGGGATGTGCATTTATTTGTGCGGGTCTTCAGGAACCACGGGCGCAGGCGTTCAGTCCTGACAAACCTGCCGCGCCGTCACCTCACATCCGGCACCAAGGCTGGAAAAATTCCCTCCTCTGAGCTTATTGTCAAATGTGGCACTGGGAAAAAAAGTGGAGTGGCTTGGGATTTAAGGTCTTTGCTTTTGGATGTTGCCTCTGAACACACCATGAACGTTTCTCTGGGAAAAGTGAGTGTCTATGGTGAATCTGTGGGTGCTGTCCATGCGGGAGCTTAACGGCGTCCCTGAATACGGCGAATGCTTTCAAACCATACCATTGCAGAAAGTTTTCCACCAGCCAAACATCTCCGTTTTCAGAGGGCTGTGAACAAATTATCCCCTGGCTTGTGCTATCTTCAAAGGAGATTGTATCACGATTCCAGTCTCCGGGGTTTGTAATATATCACAAGTGACTTCACCGCTCAGCCGGGTGCCGTCCAAACCAAACAGATTGTGGCACTGCTGAAACAAATCTTGATCCAGGTGCCGGACAAAGTGGTCATAAACGGTGGTGCACGTGCAGTGAGCCATCGTCAGAGTGAGAGCCAGCTACTGCAACCTTTGCCCTGCTCACCCTGCCCAGGCAGAGAACGAGATTGCGGGCTGGTCAGACACGTAACGCCGTGATTGACTCCTCTTCAGTGCTTGTTTTACTTCCAGGCACTCAGGAGCACCAAGACTTCATCCCCTGTCGCGGGAGCTGGGGATGACCCACGCTCAGCTGAGCAGGCTGGGAGGAGGGATGGTGGCCACCAGGAATGCAGCTTTGTTTTAGGCTTAGCTATATGGTCCCTAGCAGCTCCACACCATTTAACACTCTGTGCCACCATTCCCTGGCCTGTTTCTCTTAGTCAAGCGGATGTAGCCTTTTGGGGATACAAACCCAGAGGTGGGAAGCAACTGAAGAAAGGACATCAACCTGTCCTCCTCTGCCCTGAGTGGGGAATGTTTTAAATGAGGACAGCATTTCCCCTCCACACCCATCTCCAGGAGGTCCCAGTATTTGTGTTGAACCGTCTCTTCTCTTGGTTTGATGTACAAATGCATCCACAAAGTGGAAGAAACAGGAACCTGAGATATGAGAAGCCTTCTAGCATCTTCTGGAGACCTGGTCGTTTGCTTAATGGGGCCTCTCAGATGCACGTGGAGCAAAGTGCTGGCTCTGGCTTTACAGCTTCTTGATGCTGGTGGCTGATGAAGGTGCATAGACCAGGGTTTGTCTCCTGGTTGGAAGAAAGATGCAGGGCTGGGCTTTGGGAGATAACCAAGGGACAGGTTCCTGCACTCGGGTCAACTCTGAGTCCACTGCTTAGCCAAAATGCAATCAATAATTGAATCTGATTCCCTATCCAAATCCTTGTTTGTCCTGAAACACATCAGGAATGAAGCTTGCACAGCAGCATTGGACTGTCTGCGGTTCTTCAAGTTAATTTTCTCTTGTAGAGGGAAAATTCTTATTGCAAGTCATGTTCTTTTCAGAAATGACTAATTAAGCAGCAGAACAGGAAATGTAAGAGACAGTAAAATCCCCTCAGCTCTCCAGCACATTTCTACATAAATATGGTGGTAAAATGATGAAAACTACATCTTTCGAAGACAAAGGCGAGCAAGAGACCTGGTGATGCAGGAGTGAAAAATCTATACTTTGTTATAATAAGGTGAAACCACTGTGTTTATCCTGTGTCTTGGAGGATTTGATGCAATTATTTTTAGCAAGGGAGGGAAGCCATGTAGTAATCAGAATAGTCCAGATTTTTGCTAAAATATTTGTACAAATCAGGTTATTCAACTATAGCAAAGGACTTCTTTGGGGCTGTTGCTTCTGAAATTATCCTGCAAAACTGGAAGGACCGTAAATGCTTGGCTTTAATAGCTAGCTACATACAATGCAAACCTAATCAGTGAAGCTTGAAACGTCTGTGGCAGGGGAGAAAGGCAGAGTTTTATGGCTCTACGGAGGTGTACAGAAGACCGGACAAAAAAGCCGCCTAGCACACATGGAGGAAGCAACCGCTGATCTCCCATCTGCTAAAAGTCACTTCGTGGTCAGAGACAAGGGGGAGAATTCTCCATGCTGACACGGGCTACCTTTTGCCTGGGTTGGTTGTGAAGGCTGGGAGGAGCCGTAGCACGGGACCCCCCTTGCACCCAACCTCCCCCGGGGTGTTCGGGCAGCCTCCTTGCCCCTGGCTCCCACCCAGGCTGCGCGGCTGTGGGGCAGGGGCCCTGCAGAAACCATCCCAGCAATCCGGGGAAGAATTAGGGTTGCACTGTCTAACTTTCGGTTTTGCCTCCAGCAAAGGCTAAAAATGTTCCACATCACTTAGAGGTGTCAGGTTATTTGGCTCTAGGCTGGGAACGGCCCTCAGAACATCTCGGTTACACATTACCCTGAATATCTCAGCAAATTACTTGCAGCTAATTGAAATAAAGGAAATGCAGTGGCTTGGTTTACCTGACAGGCTGTATATAGCAACGCAACCACTGCGTTTTGCATTGATCATAAATCAGGATTTATTATCCCACCTGGCAAATATTGACTTCTTTTTTTTTTTTCTCGGTTGGTACTTCCTTCTCACATCAATATAGCACTGTTCATCCCAACTAAAGTCAATAGTTTCTTATTACCATTTCAGCTGTACAAGTGCAGCGCCTCTGAATCATCTTAGACGTTCCCCAGAATCCCAAGACCTCTGGTCGGTGGTTTTCAACCTGCTTCGGTTTGCTGAGTCTAAAAAATTTTCCTGTGGCAATGCAGCCCCTTCTAAAGCAACTTAACTGTACTGATAACAGACTCCAGGTTGATGAGTTACTTTCTGTGGACCCCGCATAAGTAGGGATTTGCGGATCAGAGGTTCAAAAGTGCAGATCCAAGAGATACATGGGCAACAGTCAATCAGTGAGACGCGAATTGTTTCGCATGTTGGATTTAGAGGGGTTCCTGAGTCATGGGGAAGATGTGCTCCAGAAAATCTCTTCACAGAAATCATGAAGAATGGGACTGTTGAGGCAAGCAATGGTTGTGGGTGCTTGCATATGTTTGACCTATGAATATGCATATATATACATATATATTGGTTTTTTGATCTCTGAATTCAGCTTGAAGCCAGGAGAATGTTGCATGCATCAGGGGATGGGAAATCAGTCCTGCACTGGCAGTGCTGTATCCACTGCCTGTCCCCTGTTCGTGGGAAAGCTCCTGGGGACAACGTGATGGCTGCAGCCTGGGGAGCCCGGCCAGCTGAGTCTGCAGCACTGGGATTTCTCCAGAGCAGAACAAAGAGATAGGTCGTAAATACCGCAGAGCCAGGGAAACGGGGGAAATGCAGAGGGGCTCAGACACAGGAAATTTGGGGAGGAGACGGGATCAGAAAGGCACATGTTCACAGTCTCAGTCAGGTTAGTGGGAAAGAATGAAACGGCTGAAGGAAATAGAGGGGAAAGTCGACATGTCTGGGGGACAAGCCGTGGGCAGGTGGAAGGAGCAAGGACTCCTTGGAGAAGGTTTAATAGCAAGTGGAGAGTAGATTAGAAATGATAGATTGTGTTGTCCAGGTACCTGTGTTTCTTGTACTCAGTAACCAGGTCGTGATGGATAGTGGAGCAACATCTTGTCCCTCTGATGAGGGGAGCTGTACCTCCAGAGAACTCCTGGAGGGTTTCTGGGCAAAAGCCAGTGAAGGGGTGGCTGTCGGGGAATGAGGAGGATCTGAGTGCTGTTTCTAGGGCTTCTAGACCCAATGTCCTCTCCCTTCGAAGGGCTTGGTCTTTGTGGCCTGGACACACAAAGACTGCTGTGGGATACCAAGATCACAAGAGTGTCCAGCCACAGGGTGGGCCACCGAGTGCTGAGACGCAGGAGCCCTACCAGGATGGTGTTAGCAAGGCAGACACAGAAGAACAGTGCTCTGGGTCTACCTACCAGGAATGCGCTAACAGAGGTGCTCTTGAATCACAGCCGTTGAGGAAGAGACACCAGGAGAAGGCACAGCACAGAAACGCAGCAGTGGAGAGGGAGGATGCGGGGCTGCCCATCATCCCTGGGCATCTGGGTAAGCAGTGCCTCAGGGAATAGGGATGTTATGGGTGCAGATGCTTCCTAACACAGGTATTTTCTGAGGCAGATGCTCAGCATCAAGGGAAATGTCCTAGATCAAGACCCTCTAGGCAGTAATCAACCTGGAGACTGAAGATGAGAGCTCGGCCATGATCCTCCTCCAAAGGGTTTCTTCAGTGTCTTCTGACTTGGGCCCCAGTAAGTTCCTTCTAGCCATGGGGGCCTATTCCTCCCCGGGGAAGGGAGAAATAGCAGAACCCACGGGGGGAAGGAAGGCCTTGAGGATGCTGAGGGTTCAGGTGGGGGTGCCATGCTGAGATGTGTAACACACTACAGTGGTCTCTGAAACACCTGGGAGCCTGGAAGGCTGGCCTGCTGGACCCCTTTGAGGCCCTTAGACAGGTCCTTTGTGATATTCAGGATGCATCAGCACACAAAGGCCAGATACCCAGCACACTGTGGGGAGCTCATGCGTGGCAGTCCACCACAAAGGGTTCACACTTCCTTGAGTGTGTCCACCGGAAAAATGGGTGTCAACTGTAAGATAATCAGCCAGGGTCCCTTCTTAATCTATAGAGAAATGCTTGGCTCTCCAATGGGCACTCACTCCATCTGTCTCTGGTGGGTTGTTCTTGCACAGCCTGTGGCAATGCTTGGCAAATCTCTACAGAAACCCATGTAAGTTCTCAAGCTTGGATTTTTTTTTTTTTGGGTGAGTGGGTGAAATGAATTCATCCCTGGCAGCCCATGTGAGGAGGACTCAGAAATGAAATTTGTGACCTGCTTGCTGATTTGAGGCATTTTTCCCCCGGTGTCTCTGAAGGGGAAATTACAGCAGCAAGTCAGGCTACCCAGGTCCACAGAGATGCTGTCACAGATGCTAGAATTCATAAGTGCAGTTGTGGGTGACTCAAGGGTCTCAAAGGGCTCCCAGTTGTAAATGCTGACATTGATATATGGGTCATCTTCCATCCTAGAAACACTGTACAAAGTGACAGACTTCGTACAGCCCAAAAATATTGCGTGGTTCAGGAAATACCTTGGTGCGTGGCTGGCATTGAGGGAAAGCCAAAGGGAAGATGTTTAACCATCTCTCTGGCTTTCTACCAACCTGAGATGAGCAGTACAGAGTGGCCAGTGTGCATGGACTCAGACCTGCTGAAATGAGTAGAAAAATGCTCAGAAGTTTTCATTTTTATTTTTTTCTTTCCCAAAGTGTATTTCGTGGTCATTTCTTCAGTTTTTCAGATTACTAATTTCTGTCACTTGGGGAAATTCCTAGTTTTCAAGAAAATTGGGAAATATTTAGAGTGCTGATTTCCAAGCAGTTCCTCTCCAGAGGTGCAGGAGATGATGGCAAGAGCCTCACAGTGAATGTGAGCAGAGCCTGCAGCACTCACAACATCGTTTTCCATGGATACTCTGACGCTAAGTGTACAAGGGCACCTAGTTTGGAGACCCTATTTAGAAAGAAGTTGAAACACAGTTTGATAAGATGCACTTTTAAGGATCTGGCCCATTCCCAGCATGCTCAGCAGATTCCCAGGGTGTCCCATCATCTCTTGGAGTTCTTGTGGTCACCTGCTTTAGCATCGTTTCAAAATCAAGAGTGGGTCTGTCTTCCCACCGAAGGAAACACCGTGCTGGTTCACCATGTTTCTGCTCTCTTGAGCAAACCAGGGCCGTTGGCACTGCTTACTCTACCAGTATATATGGAAACATGAAGCTGTGAAACAATTACTGTTGCTTAAGAGAATCAGCCAGCCAAACAAACACTAAGTGTTTAGGAAAGCAAGAACGGCTACGTCCCATGGCACACACACAGACCTAACAGGGAACCTGACCTGCCGTGTTTCTCAGGACTAAACACAATCTTCAGCCACAAATGCAGCAAGGAAACAAGTTTCGATCCTGCCCTGTGGTGATACTATGGAAGGGGGGAACATGAAACTAGGACCACTGAGGAAGTCCAAGAGTGATGCAGAGTGCTACATCCTAGTTGTGGTGAGGAGGCGCCTTGCTAGCTTCTCAGCCTTGGGGGCTATAACTCATCCCTTCATCTGTAGGCAGCAGCTGCCAGAAGTGAATCCCGCTTAATCCTCCCAGCCATCTCAAAAAAAACCCCCTTCATATGAGGCAGGGGAGCCGTTACAAACTCTGGTACCTGTGACTGGCTGTAACATTGTCCTGCTTGGCCAAGCCACCCTCCAGACCTTCCTAGTCCAGCTGCTGGAGAGGTTTGGCGGACTGGGAACATGCTTCTTGCCTTGATGGACCAGCCCTTCCCTACAGAAAAACCTTGCCCTGCCATGGCCGATGGATGCTCGATACAGGGCAGCAGCAGCACTTTTTCTTGGAGGTCCTCTTTGTGCTTCACAGGTCTGACCATGCTGCCACCCAGCCCAGGACCACCGAGGAATCATGGAGGCGTGAATTCGTGGTGACCACACCAAGGGTGAGCGCGTCCGGCTCACCGTGGTGGCCAGGAGCGTGCTGGCTGGGACACGCCACTAGAGGGGGACACAGCCACGTGCAACGGGACGTGGCCACCAGCCACGAGCGTGGACCTGTGAGGCGGAGTCAGTGGCCCAGTGACCGGGTGGCCAGCAAGAGCCATTGCCGTCTCAGACCTTCTGGACCTCAACTGCCCGTGGTACTTACAGTCATCTTACATCCAGCCACAGGAAGGCAACACGTGTGCAAAGCTCTCTGTCCCCTTGGCTGGTGGTGAAGCCAATGGCTGTGGTGTGGGATGGGGTGGACTTCACCCTTCACTCTTCCTGCTTGTCATTGGTATGACTCGAGAGGTTGGCTGGCATTTTCCAGGTCTGCAAATCCTGGAAACCTTGCATCGGGTCTGCTCAGTGCATGGAGTGGGCATATGGCATGGTGGGATGTGACTTGTTGGGAAGACCCAAAAATGACTCAAATGAGAGGAATAATTTCAAGAGTTTTCACTGTATCTTTCCCTTTACTGTGGCATCTCCAGCAGGTCGAGGGAGGTTCTCCTTCCCCTCTACACTGCCCTAGTGAGGCCTCATCTGGAGTACTCTATCCAGTGCTGGGCTCCCCAGTTCAAGAAAGATGAGGAGCTACTGCAGAGAGCCCAGTGCAGGGCTACGAGGATGGTGAGGGGAGTGGAGCATCTCTCCTGCGAGGAGAGGCTGAATGAGCTGGGCTTGTTCGGCCTGAAGAAGAGACGGCTGCCAGGGGACCTTAGAAATGTTTATAAACATCTCAAGGGTGGGTTTCAGGAGGATGGGGCCAGACTCTGTTCAGTGGTGCCCAGCGACAGGACAAGGGGCAATGGGCACAAACTGAAGCAGAGGAAGTTCCGTCTGAACATGAGGAAGAACTTCTTCACTCTGAGGGTGACGGAGCCCTG